>Ga0207929_1000136_pt1 | contig 20319 bp, 16 predicted proteins | sample NGESurdeep072012_FD_184466 | JGI IMG/M metagenome (GOLD analysis project Ga0207929, IMG submission 184466) | Arctic peat soil microbial communities from Barrow, Alaska - NGEE Surface sample 53-1 deep-072012 (SPAdes) | ecosystem: Environmental > Terrestrial > Soil > Wetlands > Peat ... | reverse complement strand
ATCCCACGCTTCGGCAGGTTTCAGGTTGTCCGCGAAGGACGGCATCGGTGTTCCGTCGAGACCCGTCATGAAAACGCGGTACAAATCCTGGTTGGTCTCGCCACACTTGAAGCGCGTTCCAGCCGAAAAGTTATATGGCCGGATCGGATTGTCCTTACTGTCGGTGAGGGTCGAGGCGGATGGGCCATCTCCATGACCGGCAGGACCATGACATTTCCAGCACTCCATTTTCTGGAAGAGCACTCGGCCGCGCAGCATGCTTTCTACGGTCGCGGGAGTTTCGGGGGGAACCACTATCGGGGTTCCGTGGCCCTGGCTCCAGCGGGGTGAAAACGTCTTGATGTAGGCGACCAGGTCGGCTCTCACCTGGCCGGTGAGAGGAAGCCACGATGGCATATTGGTCGTGACGACTCCGCGATGAATCGTGTTGCCCAGGTCGTCGTCAGTTGGCAGAGTGCCGGTAGGAGTGGATCGACACTTGAAAACCGCCGCCGTGAAATCGCGCGGCTTGGGATCGATCCATTGGGCGTTTTCGCCCAGGCCATCGCCATCCGGGCCGTGGCATCCAACGCAATAGCGACGATATTCCTTTTTGCCGGCGGATGCGTGCCCGTCGATGTTTCCGACGCGCGTCTGCTGCGCCGGGAGCGAAGTGGCTACCATCGCGAGGAGGATGACACCCAGATTCGACACAAACTTTTTTTGCAAAGTTGCGAGTCTCATGGCGAGCGCCCCCCTTTAGAAAGCAAAATCGAGCCCGAACAATAGCGACCGGCTCCAGACCGGCGTGTCCGGCGACAGTGGTGGCAACCCGACTCCATCCCCACTCAGAGGAACGGCGCCAATCGTCTTCACCATCGAGTATTCCCCGTGCAAAGCCAGCCCGGCCCGACTGGTCATCATCGGATACCATCGATAACCAAAGCTGTAGGCGTCGATGTTTCCCAAATTGCTCGGCGTCGTAGGAAGTGCCTGCTGGGACATCCGGATGAGCTCACTGCGTTGCGTGAAGATCATCTGTGGGCTCACGTAGTAGTGGATCTCGAGGAAGCCTCCGTTCCACTTCGGTGCCCTCGCGCCTGCGGGAAGCGGCTGGTCCCCTGCGGTCGCTGTTCCCAGATACGCATCGTCTGATGCTCGCAGATAGAGCGGCAGAAATTCCAGGTTGCCAAGAAAGAAGTCGCCCGCCACTCCGTATCGCTGAAACGATTTATTGAACGATCCGGTGCCAGGTATCGCTGCCCCCGCGGTCGTTTCAAAAGTCGTTGGCCGCTGGCCGAGGTACCCATACAAGCCAATGCGCTGAATGCCCAGGCTTCCTGCATCGAAGGCTTGACTTACGGTGACCGCGGCATCATACGCCTGGCTGCCGCCAGAGAAGCCCACCTCGCCGTCCGAGTTTCCGATAATCGCAGCGGTATACCTCGTGTAGCTGTTTTCCGAATGTCCGGAAAACTCCGCCCCGACCTGATTGTCACCCAATCCGAAGGTGGTCGCGTCACCGACCGGCACAAAGTGGTAGTTCTGGTAGATGCCGCCGTTGGCGGAGAGGAACAGGAACCGCTTCTCTGAAACCAGGTTGTCGAGCTCGAACTTCCCAACCTTGACGTTTGCCCAGTGTGTGTCGAGCAGATCGTCGAAGCGTACGAAAGCCGATTCGAGGTGAAAACTTCCCGTGTTGTCGGAAGATGGAACAAATCCGAAGGAAATATTCTTGTGGAGCGTTCCAAGGAAGAGCAGATCGACTCCGGAGAGATCAAAGCCCTGCTGTGTGATCGTTCGTTCGACAGTACCGCTCGTCGCATCTCCACGCACGGCGTCGACCGGTTGATGCGTGGTGGTTTCCATATGCCACATCGGTGTGGTTCTGACCGCCAGCGGGAAGTAGGACGGATTCTGCCATATCGGAGCGTCCCGATCGTTGCCGAGCTGGAATCCGTTGTCCCGGAATTTCTGTCCGAAGCTATTCAGCTCGGGCCACGTCGTGTGGCACGCAGAGCACGGTAAGTTGTACTTGCGCGCGAACGCGGGAATCAGCGCCTTGTTGAAGCGAGCCATCATCAGCTGCCGATAGCGTTCCGACACCGTACTGCCATAACTGGGTCGGTGGCTTGAAAGCCTGATGGGGGCGGCGGAGTACGGTCCAGTGTTGTTGTAGGGAGGGTGGTAACTCGTCGGACTGACGCCAGTGGCTCGGGGAGGCGCGAGAGCCATGGTGCTCAATACAAGTCCCGCCGTGACACTGGCGCGACCGATAAACACGGTCGGCCTTGCGCCCTTTCCTGAACGGGTTTGCATCAGAAACCACTTGATCATACCGGCTCCTCGTCGTAGCGGTACGCATCTGTGGAACTGCTGGCTGCGGTACAGTGACCGCGTGGCGGCCGCGAGCGTATTCGAGTTCGCGGACGGCAAGCTGTCAACTGCAGCAGTTGCGAGACAGTATTCACGGTCGGCACGCTTGTCAAGCGCCCCGCGTTTGTCATTTTGGGGTAAAGGCCGCCGCCGCGTATTCTTCCGGCCACGTATTCTTCCCTATGAGAAAACTGCCGGGCTATCCCCTCCAGCGCCTATGACTCTTCCGGGCAGTGTATTTACAGCGCCTGATGGCGTACGCGGCTTTGACACGGCCGAGAAAGTTCCCGCAAGCGCGGTCGCAGCCCTCCGCAAAAAGGGCTTCCGATTCTGTGTGCGATATGTCCGGAGAGACAAGCCACACGCCTCCGCTCTGAGCGCGAACGAAGCGAAGTCACTTCTCAACGCCGGACTCGGCCTCATGGCGGTTCAATACGTCGAGTCGGAGTCGTCGTGGAAGCCGACATCCGCCAAAGGAAGTCGCAACGGCGAGGTCGCTGCCTCGGAGGCGGAAAAACTCGGGCTACCGTGGGGAGTAGCGATCTGGTGCGATCTCGAAGGCGTCGAAGTCGGAACTCCTGCCCAGAGAGTCATCGACTACTGCAATCAATGGCACTCGACGGTCAGCGGCGCGGGGTACGTGCCGGGACTGTACGTCGGTTATCGCGCCGGACTCAGTCCGCTGCAGCTCTATCGATCGTTGCGATTTACCCATTACTGGGGAGCCTACAATCTCAACGCCGACAAGTACCCCGCGGTGAGGGGTCTGCAAATGAAGCAGTCTCAACGCAAGTCGGAAGATTCGCCGCCCGGAATCGGTCTCGATTTTCAGGTCGACAGAGTGAGCGCCGACGCCCTCGGAGGCCGGCCGACACTGCTCGCGTTGGATGGATGGCCTGAGCTGCCGTAGTCGTCATTGCGACATTGTCCGGGCGACGCTGAAGAGGAAGACAACAGGGATGCCGCCCGCCCGCGCTCACCGCTTCACGACCTCGTACGTAAAGTCTCGCGTCTCGCGGGCGACCCGATCCCAGTTGTAGTACCTCTCGACCAGTGACCGGCCAATCTTCCCCGTGCTCACCCGCCGTTCCGCATCGGCTAGGTACATGCGCAAGGCCTCGACCACCGCGGTCACGTCCTCTGGCGCCACAATCACTCCGCTCTCGCCATCGCGGACGGCCGAGCGAACGCCGCCCGAGTCTCCGGCTATGATCGGCACGCCGGAGGCGGCTGCTTCGAGAAATGAGATTCCGAAGCCCTCGGCGTCGATGCTCCCGTCAAGTCGCGAAAGTCCGAGGTAAACCGTCGACGTCGCGTAAGCCTCGGCCACTTCATCGTCGGACAATGCCCCCGCGAAAATCACCCGGTCGGAAACTTTGAGATCGTCGGCCAGCTTTCGAAGGCGCGGCTCGTCGGGTCCGGTGCCGATCATCGCGTAACGAAGCGTCGGATACTCAGTCTTCAACGCGGCCAGCGCGCTCAGCACGACATCCTGTCCCTTGTGCGGAATGAGACGCGCGACCGTGAGCAGGAGCGGCGCATCCCCTATCGCCCACTTCGCTCGGAGCTTGCCGGTATCGCGTCCCGGATGAAAGAAATCCGGATCTGTGCCGAGTCCGAAAGTTCCGATTGGCGGAATTCGCCCGATCCCGAGCCGACCCATGACGTCGGCAGCCAATCCGGCAACCCACGCCGAGGTCGCGACGATCCCGCTTGCCGACCCGAGGATGTGGCGCGCACCGAACCGCTTGCGAGCGCTTGCTCCGATGCCGGCCTGCTCCTTGAGCAGATCGCCGCCGTTCACGTAAACAAGGTAGGGAACACGCCGCCTCACGTGAGCGAGAAGCACCGCATAGCCGACTGGCCTGATGTTGCCACAATGCAGCACGTCGATGTCCCTCGCTGCACGGGACGACAGCCATCGGCCCCATCGAAGCTGATTGGTGAAGACCTTGGCTTTCGAAAACGGAAAGGGCTGTCGGTTGATCGCGTACGGCTCGGATGAATCGAAGGCGTCGGCACCCTTCGCACTAACGGTCGATACTTCGATGGTCGAGTCACCATCGGCGAAGCGCCGGCACAGCTCGACATGCCGGCGCGCCATCCCGCCCAGATCCGGGGCGTAATCCTGCGTTACAAATAGATGCCTCACACCATGCCCGGTTGATCTTTGCGGCACCGAAGCCGGCGAGTCAGAATTCCGCGCTCACTTTGTCGCGAGGGCAATGACACTCCGCGAGGTAAGCATTCGAAGCGACCACATTTCCTTCAGGATCGAAGCGTTCTCGGTCGCGACGTCTTTCTTTCGCGCGTTCAGCCGGCGCCGGAAAAGTTGATTCCCGATCCATATCATCGGACCACAAAGAAGAAGAAGAAATCGCGCCGAATCCTTGAATCGATCGTACGCAACCGACGTCGACTCAAACCCCGCTCGACGCAGCTGGTACGCGAGATAGTAGTAGCTCACAGGGTTGATGTGGCCGGAAGTATGAACCGGGTCGGCGCTCGAGAGCAGCAGCGGATCGAACAGCGTGGCGAAACCGGAATGGAGATTCCGCCACCGGGAATTGAGATTGAGGACGTTCGGCGTGCTGATGATCGCCAATCCTCCGGGGCGGAGAATTCGATGGAGCTCGCGCGTGAAAGCGAACTGATCCTCGACGTGCTCGATCACTTCGAGGCTGCACGCCACATCGACTGATGAATCCTCGTACGGCAGGCGTCCGTCCGGCAAAATCCAGAGGCACTTCACTTCCGGATATCGAAAGGACTCGGGGAAAATGTCGCAGGCCGAGATCACTTCGGACGGCTGAAGTCCCAAATTGGCTTTGACGTGCTCGCCGAGGAGCTGGGAGAAGAAGCCTTCACCGGCGCCGATGTCGGCGACGCGGATCCCCGGCTTGATGAGCGGCAAGACGAGCTGAAGCACCTTGTCGTTGGTGCTGCGATGGGAGATTGGGCGTATTTCGTTTTCGAGCGCTGTATCAGCCATTCATGATTTTCAATCGCGTGATAGAGGCGATCTCATGGAACGGAAAGCTAGTGACGCCAGGGGTTGGACGCATTTAACCAACCCAACTTGCAGTCCCGGCACCCACCTTACAGTTTGATGGAGCAATCCTCAACCATTCCGGAGGGCCCTATGCAACTCTCTCGTCTGGCCGCAGTGCTTTCAGTCTCCGTCACCGCATTTGCTTGTCAGGATTCGACCGGGTTGATTGGGCGAAGCTACACCCTCACCGAAATCGATGGGCATCCCCTCCCCGTCACGTTCATGGGAGTCGACGCCGGTTCGACCGTACTCTCGGGCTCTCTGTTTCTCTACAACGCCGGTGGCGCCATCCGGGTCGATCGTTACCGCGACTATTCGGCAAACAATGGACAGACGTACAATAGAACTGAAACACTTCACGATGATTACAGGATCGCGAACGACAGTATCACGGTAGGGTCGTTCGGTACGTGTACCAGTTCCTGCCGCCTTAATGACGTCGGCGCTTTTTCCGAGGCTGGCTTGACTCTCACAACGGACATCTCGCCGCGGACAAGCCCGGTTTACACCTACCGTCTCGTCAAGTAGCTCTGACGATCCGCCCCCGACGTTGGGTCAGCTCGTCAACACTTTCGCGAGCTGATCCAGGACCTGCGGGAGATCTGGTTTCAAGTCGAGCACCGGAAACACGGGATCATTGCCGAGTCGCTCCATGCGCTCCAGCGCATTCCGGATCGTGAACGCTCTTGGATCGAGCGAATCATTCACCTCGTCCCAGACGAGCGGCATTGATACCGTAGCTCCCGGGAGCGGACGCACGCTGAAGGGCGCGACGATCGTCTGCCCATGCCGGTTCTGCAGATAGTCGAGATAGACCTTGTCCCCGCGTTTCGTGACATGGCGCGTGATCGTCGCGATGTCGCTCAGCTCACGCAGCACGCATCGCGCGAGCAGCTCGCCCAGCATGCGCGACTGCTCGTACGTGCACTGGCGGCCTAACGGCAACATGATGTGCAGCCCCGTCTTCCCTGTCGTCTTGACGAAACTGGGTAGCCCCGCCGATTCGCACACTCGATGCAGCACCAGCGCGGTCCGGATCACGTCGGAGAACGGCGCCTCCTTCGGATCGAGATCGATCACGCACCAGTCGGGAAGCTCCAGCGATCCCACCCTGCTCGCCCAGATGTGCAGCGGAATCGACCCCATGTTTGCCAGGTACAGCACCGACTCCTCGTCGTCGCACACGAAGTACTTGATCTCGCGCTGCGTCTCCTCGCTCCAGATCGGTACGGTGCGAATCCAGTCCGGTGCGAACACCGGCGCATCTTTTTGATAGAAGGATTTCCCATCGATGCCGTCGGGGAAACGCGTCAGCACCACCGGCCGATTCGCGAGATAAGGCAACAACCATTTCGACACCGCGCGGTAGTACTCGATGAGATCGCCCTTCGTGTACTTCTCGGCCGGCCAGTAGATCTTGTTCAGGTTCGAGAACGCGATGTCCTTCTGCACCGGACCCTTGGCGGGGGGCGCGGGCAGATCGTGCGAGTGAATCGACGTGGCATCACCGGGGGTGCTGCCCGTTGCCGCGGCCCCTGCGCCCGCCATGCCAGTGTCTGCCGCCGAGCTTTCGACGGGTGTGCTCCACCCCTGACGCTCGCATTCGTGCGGACTCTTGTCATTCCTGAGCCGGACGAACGTCGAGTGACGTAGCAATCCATCGGGCGTGAACTCGCGATACCGAACCTCGCAAACATGGACCGCGTCCGTCCAAATAGTCGTGCTCGTCTCGGGAATCTGTTCGCTCTTGAGTGGCTCGTCGCCAGGCGCGTACACCGGTCCAGCGCACAAAGGATCCTTGCGCACTATCGGATCGAGCAGGCCGTGCAGCTCCTTCAACAATTCCTCGTTGAACCCGGTTCCGACACGTCCCGCGTATACGAGCGTTCCGTTCACATAGTCGGCGAGCTGCAGCGCGCCGAGGTGCGAGCGACTGCCCTTGGGCTTGGTGAAGCCGACGATGACGAAGTCGCCAGTGCGCTCCGCCTTGATCTTGAGCCAATCGCCCGACCGTCCGCCCCTGTATCGCGAAGTCGATTTCTTGGCGACGATTCCCTCGAGCCCCATCGCCGTAACCTGCTCAAGGAACGCTTCGCCTTCGGTCTCGATGTGATCGAGATAGCGCACAGCCCCGAGCTTGGGCACGACCTCGGACAACAGCTCCTTTCGGCGAGAGAGAGGGAGCGGACGCAAATCGAAATCCTCGAACGCGAGAAGATCGAACGCATAGAACGTCGCCGGCAGCTCCACCGCCGCCCGCCGAATCTCCAGCTCCGATGAGAGTCGTCCACGCTGCTGAAGCCGCGAGAAGCTTGGAATCCCCTTCGCATCGAGGCACACCACCTCGCCATCGACGATGCACTCGTCGAACGGCAGCGATTTCACGGCGCGCGCGATCTCGGGAAAGACGTTCGTATAGTCGTTCCCATTGCGGGTGAGCAACAGCGCTTCACCATGTGCCTTGCCCGCAATCAATCGATATCCGTCGAGCTTGAGCTCGAACAACCAGTCATCCCGAGTGAACGCCGAGTCCGCGGTCTCGCAATGCATCGGCTCGACCTTCCGCGCATCGACCCGGGCGCGCACGGCCTGAGGTTCCCCCTCGAGAGCTTTGCGGATCTGCGCACCCGGGCTGTCGCCCGCCATGATTTCTTCGACTGTGAGACCGGACAGAACCGACTCTTCGGGGAACTGATCCCCCGGAGACGTCACGTACGCGTCGCGCTCCTTGATCAGCAGCCAGTCCTTCTCGCTCTTCTTGATTTTTACGAGCGTCCATTTTCCGTGGAGCTTGTATCCCTTGAGCTCGAACAGCAGCTTCCCCTTCTCGAGTCCCTCCCGCCAGGGCTCCAGGGGCACCCACTCACCGCGATCCCACACGATCACGCCGCCGGCTCCGTAGTTCCCGTGCGGAATGTTTCCCTCGAAGTCTCCGTACTCGATGGGGTGATCCTCGACTTTCACGGCGAGCCGCTTGTCCGCCGTGTCGTACGACGGACCCTTCGGCACCGCCCAGGAGCGGAGGACGCCGTCCATCTCCAGCCTCAGATCGAAATGAAGATTCCGCGCGGCGTGCTTGTGGACGACAAAGAGATTCCCGGGTACGGGCGAGACCGGCCCGAACGGCTCGGGCGTCCGGTCAGGGGACCGCTTCGCGCGGTAACTACTGAGATTGTCGCTCGGTTCTGCCGAGTTACCTCTTGCGGTCATCCTTGCCGGGCATAAGGATTGGGATGTCGGTGTTGTGCACGTAGAAAATGTTTGTGATGCATACCATAATAAAGCCCGGCACTGCGCACGCCCACCTTTTTTTCGCCCCCAGCCATGCCTGCCCGATCAATAGGCACCGCCACGATCTCCTTCGGCCTCGTCTCGGTCCCCGTCAGCATCTATTCGGCGTCCGAATCCAAAGCGAGCATCTCGTTCAACATGCTTCACAAGAAGTGCGGCACGCGCCTCAAGCAGCAGTACATCTGTCCCAAAGACAACAACGAGGTGGTGACGCGCGACGACACCGTGAAAGGATACGAATTCGCCAAGGATCAGTACGTGGTTCTCACGGCCGAGGAGCTCAAGTCGCTGGAGGAAAAGGCGACGAGCACCATCGACGTCCTGGAATTCGTCCCGCTCGCAACTGTCGATCGCGAGTACATGGAAAAGGTCTACTACCTCGGGCCCGACAAGGGCGGCGATCGCGCGTACCGCCTGCTCGCCGCCGCGCTCAAGGAAACCGGGCGTGCCGCGCTCGGCCAGTACGCGGCGAGGGGACAACAGCATCTCGTGCTGCTCCGGCCGCTCAACGGAGTGCTCGTCATGGAGCAGCTCCACTACGCCGACGAAGTACGGCCGACGACCGAGGTCACCATCCCGGCCGGAGATGTGAAGGAGGCCGAGCTCAAGCTCGCGAAGCAGCTGATCGATCAGACGTCGAACGAGGCGTTCGAGCCCAGCAAGTACAAGGACACGGTGCGCGAGCGGGTGCTGGAGACCATTCAGCGCAAGGTCGACGGACAGGACATCACGGCCGATATCACGCCGGGCGCCGACACCAAGATGCTCGACCTGATGCAGGCGCTGAAGGCGAGTCTCGCCGGCGACAAGCCCAAGAAGGAAAAGGAGAAGGGCGAGTCCAAGCGCAAGGCGTCGTGAAGATTCTCGCCGGGACCAGCGGCTACGCGTTCAAGGAGTGGAAGGGAAACTTCTACCCCGCTGATCTCAAGGACGACGGATTCCTCGGCTACTACGCCAGCAAGTTTCCGGCGGTGGAGATCAACAACACCTTCTATAGATTGCCGAGGGAGAACGTGCTGCGCGAATGGGCAGCACAGGTGCCCGAGACATTCACCTTCGCGCTCAAGGCGAGTCAGCGCATCACGCATCACGCGCGGCTCAAGGAACAATCGGCTGATCTCGTTGATTTCCTGCTCAAGAACACCGCGGTGCTCGGCGACCGATTGGGGCCGATTCTTTTTCAGCTGCCACCCAATCTGAAAAAAGACGTGACCCGCTTTCGTGGATTCTTAGGACTGCTGCCAACCGATCGCAGGTACGTGTTCGAGTTCCGGCACGAGAGCTGGTTCGACGACGAAGTCTACGACGCTCTCCGTGAGCGTGACATCGCGATGTGCGTGGCGGAACAGGAGGACTTCAAGGTTCCCGTCGTCAGCACCGCGTCGTGGGGATATCTGCGGCTGCATCGCCTCGACTACGACGAAGCTTCGCTGGTTCAATGGGCGAAATGTGTGACCGGGCAGGCGTGGAAAGAGGCGTACGTTTTCTTCAAACACGACGAAGGCGCCGGCTCGGGTCCGCCGGCGGTCACGACATTCGTGAGTGCCTGCAGTAACTGATTCTTCGCAGACTCTGCGCGGCACGGCGGTCGCCGCCATGCGGCTGAACGGCTTCGAGCCCGACTTCTCCGCGGCGGTGATGGCGGAGGTTCGATCACTCGACGATCCGTCCGATAATCCTCTGCCCCCGGGCGTCCGCGACCTGCGCGCGCTACACTGGTCGTCGGTAGACAACCGCGAATCGCGCGACCTCGACCAGATCGAGGTTGCGGAGCGCGTCGCCGACGGCTCAATCCGAATCCGCATCGGAGTCGCCGACGTCGAGTCGCTGGTTCCGGTCGGCTCGCCCGCCGATCAACACGCAGCCGCGAATACGACTTCCGTATACACCGGCGTCGCCGTCTTCCCCATGCTGCCGGAGCGTCTTTCAACCGATCTTACTTCCCTGAACGAGGGAGAGGATCGACTCGCGGTCGTCATCGAATTCGACGTCGCCCACGATGGAGCGCTCGGCAAAGCCTCGGTATACAACGCGGTCGTGCGCAACAAGGCCAAGCTCGTCTATGATGCTGTCGGCCTCTGGCTCGAGGAGAAAGGGCCGGCCCCGGCGGCGATCGCCGCGTCTTCCGAGCTGCACGATCAGCTCCGCATGCAGGATCAAGCGGCGCAGCGGCTCCGCCTCGCGCGGAGCATCGCTGGCGCGCTCGACTTCGAGAGCGTCGAGGCGAGCCCGGTCGTCGTCAACGGCAAAGTGGTGGATCTGGCGGTCGCCCGCCGCAATCGAGCGCGCGACATGATCGAGGACTTCATGATCGCTGCGAACAGATCTGTCGCCACCTACCTGATCGAGCGTGGATCGCCGTCGCTGCGCCGAGTTGTGCGCGAGCCAAAGCGATGGGATCGCATCGTCGCGCTGGCGGCGGAGCTTGGGCAAGTCCTTCCGGAGAAGCCCGACAACGTTGCGCTGAGCGAGTTTCTCGCGCGTCGTCGCGCGGCCGATCCCGAGCACTTCCCCGATCTGTCGCTCTCCGTCATCAAGCTGCTCGGCCCAGGCATCTACGTTCTCGAGCGGCGCCTGGGAGACCGGAGAGAGATGGGCCACTTCGGTCTCGCTGTCGCGGACTACGTACACTCCACCGCTCCGAACCGACGGTTCGCGGATCTCGTCACACAACGGATGTTGCGCGCGGCAACGTCGGGCGGGACGCGGCCATATACCGATCAGCAGCTCACGGAGATAGCGAGTCGCTGCACCGAGCGCGGCGAGGCCGCGCGCAAGGTCGAGCGCACGATGCGCAAAGTGGCCGGAGCGTCGATGCTGGGGGAGCGCGTGGGCGAGAGCTTCGCCGCGATCGTCACTGCGTCGTCGCCGAAGGGGACTTACGCACGGGTGCTCAATCCCCCGGTGGAAGGCCGAATCGTGCGCGGGGGCCGTGGCCTCGACGTTGGTGATACTGTGCGACTGAAGCTCGTGGTCGCCGATCCAGTGCGCGGATACATCGACTTCGCGCACGAGGCCGGCGGCGCGTCGCGAAAACTCGAGCGCAGCCGTCGCAAGAAAGCAGCGGCTGATCGACTCCGCCCACGTATCGGGGAGATGTTCGACGCCGAGGTCACGGGCGTGTCCGAGAGCGGGACGTACGTCCGGCTGATTGACGGCTCGGCGGAAGGACGCGTCGTGCGAGGCTACAAACCGCTTTCTGTCGGGATGAAGGTAAAAGTGAAATTAGTCAATACAGACAGTGTGCACGGATTCATCGACTTCGAGTATACGCAGGGCGTGGATCCCTCGAAGGAGGAACGTCGCGCGCGCAAGCGGGCGGCAGCGCTCTCACTGCGGGATCGTATAGGGCAGACATTTCGCGCCGTCGTGTCCGGTACATCGAAGAAGGCGACGTGGTTGAAGATCGAGCCCGATGAGATCGAGGGGCGCCTCGTGCGCGGCCGTCGCGGCCTGAGCGTCGGGGACGAGACGGGCGTGGTGTTGCTGGCCGTCGACCCGGACCGAGGCTTCATCGACTTCGCACGAGAGGATAGTATATAGGTGTGGGACAGCGACCAACGCAGCAAGACGAGGAGACTGACATGGCAGAGAGCGTCTACAAGGTGATCGAGCTGGTCGGGACCAGTACGGAGTCCTGGGAGAAAGCCGCCACCGCGGCGGTCAAGCGGGCGTCGAAATCGTTGCGCGACCTTCGCGTTGCGGAGATCTCGCAGCTCGACATGGTGCTGAAGGACGGCAAAGTGGAGAGCTACCGCGCAAAGATCAAAGTGTCCTTCAAGTTCGAAGGGAGCTAGAAACGGAGCTTTTTTTAGGCTCCAGGCCGGCTGAGCTTCCGGAGTTAAATCGCCCTCACGCGGATCAAGAAAAACGATCTCATCAGGTAAGCGCCGTAGCCGGCGCGACTTAGCGTAAATTGTTGCCAATTCTACATTTACGACCCCAAAAGGGTTATACTGAGTCTTACGATTTGAGAGAGTTTGAAGCGCCAGATTTAGTGCCTTTGGCGTTGGCCGACCTGCGGAGAAACCTCGCACGCAGGGGTCCGGCAGATTCCGACGGGGTGATGGAGATATTCAAATGATCAAGAACACCAAAAATGGGCAGATCGCCCGCAGCGTTCGTTTCGATATCGCAACGAACAAGAACGAAGAGTTCCAAACCCTCTTCAGAAACGAAATCCTTCCGACCCTCAAGAAGCAGGACGGGTTCAAGGATGAGCTGTTGCTGGTAAAGGATCAGCACGTCCTCGCCATCAGTGTCTGGAACGACATGGATTCAGCGCGAAAGTACGAGACCGCGACTTATCCTCAGCTCGACAAGAAGCTGCGCCCGGTAATGACCGGAAACCCGACGGTCGAGACGTTCAAGTACGATGCACTGTCAACGATCGGCTGACCTTAGCTGACGAGATCATGAACCAGAGGAGGGGCCCGATTTGGGCCCCTCTTTTCATTCGGCGGTGTTCGACAACGACGGCACCAATTTTTCTTTCTCCGCCCTCCCGAACTCCGTGCCGCTCAGTATCATATACGGTGTCTCATTCAGGCAGAACTTGACGGGTATGATCCGACTCACTTCCACCTTCCTGACCGCGATCGCCATGTCGGCGTGCGCTAGCGCCGGCAGCGGAACGACCAACACGTCCGCGGCACCGATCACTCCCCGACCGAGCGATCCACAGTACGTAGCTCAGGCAAGAAAAGACAGCCTCCGCCTTCCCTACACGGCGGCGGACGTGAATTTCATGTCCGGCATGATCGCCCACCACGCCCAGGCGATAGTCATGTCCCGCTGGGCGCCCAATCACGGAGCCAGCGGCTCGGTCCTTACCCTCGCATCGCGGATCATCAACGCTCAGCAGGACGAGATCGTAACCATGCAGCGGTGGTTGAGTGACCGGCTTCAACCGGTGCCCCAGGCGACCGCGACGGGAATGAAGATGATGATGGACGGCATGGAGCACGAGATGCTGATGCCCGGAATGCTTACCGAGGCGCAGATGAAGGAGCTGGACGCGGCGCGGGGACCGGAGTTCGACCGGAAGTTCCTCACCTTCATGATCCAGCACCACCGCGGTGCCGTCTCGATGGTGAAGGATTTGTTTGGCTCTTACGGCGCCGGCCAGGACGAGACAGTGTTCAAGTTCGCATCCGACGTGAACGTCGATCAGACCACCGAGATCGCGCGGATGGAGAAATTGCTCGCCGCGATAACGCTCGGCATAACCACCCAGTGATCCACCAGCAGTCTCATTGATCAACCTGTAGTCGCCACTCCCTAGCTCCCTCTCCGCCACACTCGAGGAATCAACAATGGCACCCGTGCACCACCGCCGCACCGCGGTTCGATCCATCTTCGCGCCGCTCTTCTCACTGGCACTCGCACTCGGTCTGTTTTCCGCGGCGGCGTGCGCGCCAGCGATCTCCACCACCGCCGGCAGCAACAACGACATGTCGCCAGGTGAGCCGACCCCCGATCCGCGAGTTGGTCTCCGCGCGGGAAAGTTCGACGCGGCCTCGGCGTCGTGGAACATGCGGCTGTTGTCCTCGACGCAACCGACTGAGAAGTTCGCCGGGATCACCAACTCCGATCTGGCGTTCACCGGTCCTTACGCCATCCAGGGCAGCTACAACGGTTATCAGGTCTGGGACATCTCCAATCCGAGCGCCCCTACCCTGAAAACCGCGTACCTCTGCCCCGCGTCGCAGAGCGACGTCTCCGTATATAAGAATCTCCTCTTCGTCTCGGGCGAGGGGAACAGTGGACGCCTCGACTGCGGCGCCGAGGGTGTAAAGGACACGGTCAGCCACGACCGGCTGCGCGGTCTCCGCATCTTCGACATCACCGACATCGGCACTCCGAAATACATCGCCAATGTCCAAACCTGCCGCGGCTCGCACACGCACACGGTGCTGTTCGATCCCAAGGACCCGGACAACGTCTACGTCTACATCTCCGGCTCGGCCGGTGTGCGCTCGCCAAGCGAGCTTGCCGGCTGCGTCAAGCTGACGCCGGACAAGGATCCAAACTCGGCGCTCTTCCGCATCGAAGTCATCAAGGTTCCGCTCGCTCATCCCGAGCAGGCAGCGATCGTCAGCTCCCCGCGCATTTTCAATGATCTGACGGCGCCGGCGAGACACGGCGAGTCGCCACAGGATGTCGCCCAATCGAAGGCGGCCGCGGCTGCAGCGCGCGCCAAGGGCGGCTACACCGCCATGATTTTCGGCTCGGAAAGAGTCCTGCCCAATCAGATGATCAACCCGATGCTGGACAGCGTCGTCAAGGCTCGCAGCGGCACCGGCCCGCCGACGGCCGCAGACAGCGCGGCGTTGCGTGCGGCGCTTCCCGGCATCATCGAGAAGATGATTGGTCCGCAGCCGACTGGAACTGGCCCGCGTCCCGGACCAACGCAGTGTCACGACATCACCGTCTATCCGGCGATCGGTCTGGCCGGTGGCGCGTGCGAAGGCTACGGATTCCTGCTCGACATCCGCGATCCCGCGCATCCAGTTCGTATCGCGGCGGCGTCCGATTCGAACTTCTCATATTGGCATTCGGCGACGTTCAACAACGATGGCACCAAGGTCCTGTTCTCGGATGAATGGGGCGGCGGCGGACAGCCGAAGTGCCGCAGCACCGACAGACGCGAGTGGGGTGCCGATGCGATCTTCACGCTCACTGATGCGAACGGCACGCCGGTATTGGTTCGGAACGCCTCGGCCGATCGGACCGGCGAGAAGATGCAGTTCCAGAATTATTACAAGCTGCCCGCGGCGCAGACGAAGGAAGAGAACTGCGTTGCCCACAACGGCTCGCTCATCCCGATTCCGGGACGCGACGTGATGGTGCAGGCGTGGTATCAGGGCGGCATTTCGGTATTCGACTGGACCGACCCGAGAAACCCGCGGGAGATCGCGTTCTTCGATCGTGGCCCGGTTGACTCCACCAGAATGGCGATGGGTGGATCATGGTCCGCCTACTGGTACAACGGCAACATCGTGAGCTCCGAGATCGCGCGTGGTCTCGACATCTTCGCGCTTGTTCCGAGCACGTATCTCTCGCAGAACGAAATCGACGCCGCGAAGACGGTGCACTTCGACTACTTCAACACGCAGGGCCAGCCGAAGCTGGTATGGCCGACGAGCTATGCGTTGGCGCTGGCGTATGCCGACCAGCTCGAGCGTTCGAAGGGTCTGAGCGCCGAGAGATTGTCGCAGGTCCGTCAGGCCCTCTCGGGCGCGGCGAGCGCACCGCAACCACTCTCGGTACAGCTGCGAACAGCTCTCGGATCAGTCGCGGCACAACTCGACGCTGATGCGGGCGCATCGAGTGATGGGGCCAGGGTTCGGACTTTGGCTAAGACATTGAGAGATCTGGCCGCTGCATCATCCTGAACAGTTTCACAATTGGACTCTAGTGAGCCGCGGAAACGCGCCTCACTAGAGTCAGCTCCCCTCTCGTTCTTTTGCCTTTCTCTAACGTACAGAGGTCCCTATGCGCCGCATTTATGCCTCCCTCTTGCCGCTTGCCGCTCTCGTCTCGCTCGCCTGCACGAGCAAAGCCCAGAATGAATCTTCACGCCAGGTCGCTGGTGGCGGAATATCCGTCAAAGACTGGTCAGGACAGATAGACCCCGGCGAGGCGAAACGGGGGCAGCTCCTCGCGAACGCGAAGCTCGCCCAGGAAGGCACCGCGCTGCACGTCACGACCGGCCCTGCAGTCGCCTACTGGAATCCGAAGAACGTGGCGAGCCATGACTACACCGTGAAGGCGACGTTCACGGAGCCCAAGTACATGAACCTGAACGATCATCCGCACCCGTACGGAATCTTCATCGGCGGGAACGACATGGGGACCGCCAATCAGAGTTATTTCTACTGCGCGGCGTACGGGAACGGCAGCTTCATCGCGCGCGGATTTGGCCCCGCGCCGTTTCAGTTGAATGGTGGCCATGGCGAAGCGAATGCGGCCGTTCACAAAGCCGCCGCGGCAGGATCTCCCGTGACGCAGGACATCGCCGTCTCGGTGAAGGGTGACAAGGTTTCATGCGCGATCAATGGAACCGTCGTCGGCACCTACGACAAATCCGCCGTCGTGGGCCCGGGGAAGCTCAAGTCAACCGATGGGATTTACGGAATCCGCTTCGCGCACAACACCGAGGGATTGGTCAGCGGTCTGACGGTGACGAAGCCGTAGCATCTTCACCCGCGCACAAAAAGCCCGCATGAGCTAAACGCTTCGGCCCCGGGGTCGAAGCGTTTAGTTTCAGCACATGGCAGCCATAAAAATCCGAGCTCTGCCGGCACGACTGGTCAGACTGGTCGAGGACCTCCGTCGCAAGGAGGATCGCCTCGCCCTTCTGCTCAGCCTGGTGATTGGAGCTCTCGTGGGGCTGGTAGTAGTTGCCTTCATTCTTCTCACCGGGCGACTCACGGCGCTCATGTATCCGCCTGGCGGATCTGGCTGGCGGCGCATAGTCGTCCCCACTGTCGGCTCGCTCGTCACCGGATATCTCCTCTTCAAGTATTTTCCGCTCGCGCGCGGCAGCGGCATTCCACAGACGCGGGCCGCGCTCTTCATTCACGACGGCCGCATCTCGCTGCGATCCGTGGTGGGCAAGTTCGTCTGCTGCTCGATTTCTCTGGCCACAGGAATCCCGCTCGGGCGTGAAGGGCCGGCGGTTTATATGGGGTCCGGGCTCGCATCCGTGATCGCGCGACGACTCGGGTTGAGCAGAGCGCAGATCAGATCGCTGATTCCCGTGGGCGGAGCCGCCGCGCTCGCGGCCGCATTCAACACTCCGATCGCGGCGGTGCTTTTCTCCCTCGAGGAGATCGTCGGCGATCTGCACGCGCCCGTGCTCGGCTCGATCGTGCTGGCGTCCGCCGCCTCGTGGATGGTGCTCCACTTGGTCCTCGGCGACAATCCGCTCTTCCACGTTCCCGGCTATCATCTCGTCAGCCTCAAGGAGCTCGGCGTGTACGTCGTGCTCGGAATCGTCGGCGGATTGAGCTCCGTTGCGTTCGTGAAGATGCTGCTCTGGATGCGCGCGAAATTCGCGAAGATGCCACGGGCATCGCTTTGGATTCAACCAGTTGCGGGCGGGCTGACTGTCGGCATCCTCGGCTACTTCGTGCCGCAGGTGCTCGGTGTCGGCTACGATCAGGTAGAGCGAGTCCTCAACGGCGACGTGATTCTCAAAGTCGCAATCACTCTGGCGGTGCTCAAGATCGTCGCGACGTCCGTCGCCTACGCATCGGGCAACGCCGGCGGAATATTCGGCCCGAGCCTGTTCATCGGCTCGATGGTCGGCGCGACAGTGGGATCGGTGGCGCATCTGCTCTTCCCCGCGTCGACGGCGGGGCCGGGGGCGTACGCGCTCGTGGGAATGGGAACGGCGTTCGCTGGAATCATCAGGACGCCGCTCACGTCGGTGATCATGATCTTCGAGGTCACTCGTGACTACACGATCATCGTTCCGCTGATGATCTCGAATCTCATCGCGTTCTACATCTCGCAGAAGCTCCAGAAAGAGCCGATCTACGAGGCGCTCGCGCGTCAGGATGGGCTGCATCTCCCGCGCAGCTCGTCGCGCACTCACGGGGCGGTGCCGCTCGTCAGCAGCGCCGCGCGCGAGGTGCCGCAGTCTCTCACTCCCGAGATGAAGATCAGCGACGCCGCCGAGCGGGTGAAGGACAGCGCTCTCGAGTCGTGGCCCGTCGCCGACGAGCTCGGTCTCATTGGAATGGTTCGCACGCGTCACATCGCGCACGCGCTGGACCAGGGCAAGCTCGAGATGACAATCGAGCGCCTCATGCAGATAGCGCGCAGATCAGAAAGCGACAAGAGCGTGGACATGCCCCATGTTCACAACGATCAGCCACTCAGTCGTGCTCTGGCGCGAATGAGGGAAAGCGGCCACAAGGTATTACCCGTAGTGAGCCGCGCCAACGTGCGCATCATGCTTGGCATCGTAACGTTCGCGGACATACTGAAGGAGTTCGGCGTCGAGAGCGCCGACGAGCTCGACTACAGGGATCATCCCGACCTATGAAAACTCCTCTCGTCCAGCCGGCCGCTCCGACACCAACTGCCACCGTGTCCGAGTTCATCGCGACATTCGCTGTGATCCTGGCCGCGATTGTGGGGTTGCTCCTGTTCGACACCGCGCTGGCCAGGGTGGACGTCGCCGAGCGCAAGGCATACGCCGGACGGGAGTTCGCGACGGGCCAGCAATTGATCGCGCAGGGAAAGGTCGAGGCCGCAATAGAACATTTGCGCACGGCGTCGACGCTCGATGGCGACAACTCCGCTTACGGTGTCGCCCTGGCGCAGGCGATTCTCGCCGACGGCCGTCCGACCGAGGCGGACCAGATGTTGTCGCCGCTGCTGGAACGGAACGAGACGGATGGGGCGACGAATCTCGCGATGGCCCGCGTACTCGCCAAAGAGGGAAAGCTCGACAAGGCAAAGTCCTACTATCACCGCGCGATCTACGGACTGTGGCCGAGGGGCGCCGACAAGAGCCGCACTGCCGCGCGCTTCGAGCTGATCGACCTCCTCGCGCGCGCGAACGCGAAGCAGGAGCTTCTCTCGGAGCTGTTGCCGATCCAGGATGACACGACGAACGATCTGGCGCAGCGCAAGCGGATCGCCCACCTTTTCGTCGTGGCGGGATCGCCGGCGCGCGCGGTGGTGATCTTCCGCGAGATTCTGCATCGCGACTCGAAGGATGCGGATGCCTTCGTTGGGCTGGCGGAGGCTGCGCTCTCACTCGGAGATTTCGCGACCGCGCGCACCGACCTGCTCGCCGCCCAGAAGGTGATGCCCGAGGACAGCAGCAGCCTCAAGGGACGAATCGCACTCACCGACAGCGTGATCTCGCTGGATCCGACGCAGAGCGGGCTCACGCTCCCGGAGCAGGTCAGGCGGAGCAGAAATCTCGTTCAGACGACGCTGGCCTCGGTGCGCAAATGTCTTGGCGTCCAGGCGCCGCAGGTCGCGGTTGCGCTCGACTCGGCTACGCTGCTCCTCGTTTCCGGAGCCGCGGCGGGGCAAGCCCAGTCGGTCGAGCAGAATCTTTCGTTGGCGGAGCAGTTGTGGGGACTCAGGAGATCGAGGTGCGCGCCGGACGGACAGGATGGCGCGCTCGCGCTCATTCACGGCAGGATCGCCCAGTAACAGATCCGAGTTACGCTCTGGCCCCGCTGATATCCACCGCGATATTGCGCCACCGCCCCTGATTGAATCGCAGCACGCTCAACGCGCACCGCGTCGCGTGCCCGATCAGAATCGCGATCCAGATGTGAATCGGATGCAACGTTCCCGTCCGCTGGATTACGTAGCAGATGCCGAGGGGCAGCACGACCTGCGAGACGATCGAGATGTAGAGCGGGCTCTTCGTATCGCCAGTCCCCTGGAGTCCGCCGGAGTAGGTGAGCGCGACGGCGATGAACAAACCCGAAAGGCTGAGCACGTGCAGCAGCTGGACACCGATCCCGACGACTACTGGATCGTGCATTCCGAATATCGCCAGCAGCTGCCGCGGCAGGAACAGGAACAGCGCACCGATGATCGCCGCGCTGCTGAGACCAATGCGAGCGGCAACATGCACCGCT
>Ga0207929_1000135_pt1 | contig 20409 bp, 21 predicted proteins | sample NGESurdeep072012_FD_184466 | JGI IMG/M metagenome (GOLD analysis project Ga0207929, IMG submission 184466) | Arctic peat soil microbial communities from Barrow, Alaska - NGEE Surface sample 53-1 deep-072012 (SPAdes) | ecosystem: Environmental > Terrestrial > Soil > Wetlands > Peat ... | reverse complement strand
TCCTCAAGCCAATTCCTGCCTAGTTTGATGTGTCGGCTATGTCCCCGAACACCCGTCGGGTATCTGTCCGGACCAAACATCAAGCCCGGCCATGGTGAGGGAGAGATGGGCGTTAATGCAATGAGATGGCGACTCTACTTCGCCCTTGCCTTCACTTCACCCTCGACCAGCTCGTCGATCGCGTCCTTGCCGTCGGGGCTGTGCAGCCAGGCTTCGGCGGCCTGCAGCGTCTCGAACTGCTTGGGCGCGCGCAACGGCTTGTTGCGGCCCTCGACCGGGATCAGCACCTCGAACGTGCCGGCGAAGCGCACATCCTTGGTTTCGGCGGCGAAAGGCTGCGGCAGTTCGTGCTTCTTCTTGCGCATGGGAACACCTGAAAGGGATGGCGAGCCGGGCTTCTACACTTAAGATGTGGAAATGCCAAACCAATAGGTATTCCAGGGCTCGGGCAGCTGCTCGATCTCGTGGAACCCGTATTTGCGGTAGAACCTGACCGCCCGCGCATTGGCCGGCCCGACGCCCAGATGCGCCGCTTTCACGCCGCGCGCCGCCATCAGCGCCAGCCACGCCGCGATCAGCTTAGCCCCGAGCCCCGCGCCCTGCAGCCTGGGCAGCATGTCGATATGCAGATGTGCAGGGTAAGGCTCCGAAATTCGCCGCGGCGTCCGCGCCGGATGGTGCATCAGATACGCCATGCGCTGGTCGGCGCTCCAGCCCTCGCGCGGTTCGACCGGATCGGCATAGCGCGCCCGCAGCCCCGGCCACCACTCCGCCTCCAGCCGCGTCTCGAACGCGAACGTGTCGTGCGTGCCGATGACATAGCCGCCGACGCCGTCAGCGTCCTCGGCCACCAGCGCCGACCCCGGCTCCAGCACGCCATAAGGCCCGGCATAGATATGCCCGATGATTTCGCGATCGGCATACAGATGCGAAGCATCCGCGCCCGACGCACCCGTCGCCAGACAGATTTTGTAGAGCGCCGGCAGGTCGATGGAACGATAGGGACGGATGGTGGGCATGCCACCTTCATATCATTTGGTGTCATGGCCCGCGAATGCGGGCCACCCAGTTCAGGTCTTGAATTTGTCGAAAGAGAAGGTTGAATTCAATTCTCAACGTCTAACGGGTTGTCACCTAGGTGGCCCGCATTCGCGGGCCATGACAGTTTTTCCTGGGAAAAAGGACAGTACAGCATGCCATCACCATCCATCGCCGAACGCCTCGGCCACGCGCCCGACGCGCGCCTGTTGATCGTCAATTGCGACGACATCGGCTCCAGCCACGCCGCCAATGCCGCGAGCGAAGCCGCGATGCGCCAAGGCCTCGCGACCTCGGCGACGCTGATGGTGCCGTGCCCCTGGGCGCGCGAGGCGGTCGAGCGCTTTCACGATCTCGACGTCGGCATCCATCTGACGCTCACCGCGGAATATCCGGCCTACCGCTGGCGCTCGCTGACCGACGCGCCGAGCCTGCGCGACGCGCAAGGCTATCTGCCGCGCAACTCCGCCGAACTCTGGGCGCAAGCCGACCCGAGCGAAGTCGAAGCCGAATGCCGCGCCCAGATCGACCAGGCGCTCGCCTGGGGTGTCGACATCACTCATCTCGACAACCACATGGGCACGCTGCAGGCGAGCAAGCTCCTGTTCCCGATCTACGTGAAGCTGGCGCGCGAATACAAGCTGCCGCTGCGCATGCTCGGCGCCGGCGCCGATGCCAGCCTGGGCTTCGCCAGCCGCGCCCAGGCCGACGAAGCCCAAATCCTCTATCCCGACCATTTCAGCTTCCACTGGGGCAGCCCGACCGCGAAACTGTTCGACACCTATCTCGCCGCCCCGCGCCCCGGCGTCACCGAAGTCATCCTGCATCCCGTCACCGACGGCGAGGAACTCCACGCCTACGACAAAACCGAAGCCTGGATACGGACGCACGACGCCGCGGTGGGTGTGGACGCCGCGCTGAAAACGAAGCTCGATGCCGCGGGAGTGAAGCGGATCAGCTTCCGCGGATTGCGTGACGCAATGCGTGCGCGCTAACCCTACGCATACGCCGCCTGCTGCACCCATCCCGGCGCCGTGTGCAGCCGCATCGCGTTGCGCGGCCTCAGCCCCGCGCCGCTTTGCCAGCCGCGCATTTCGGCGACGGTCCAGCTGTTGACGTCGGGCCGGCTTTGCAGCGCGAAATAAAGTCCGAGCAGCGCGCCGGTCTGCCCCGCCGCCTCGGGCGCGCGCGCCGCTTCCTGGATGACGAACACCCCGCCCGGTTTCAGCGCCCGCGCCACGCCGCGCGCCAGTTCGCGGTTCTGCCCATCGCAAAGATGATGCGCGAGGTTCGACATGAAGATCAGGTCGTATTGTCCGGCGCCCAGATCGACTTGCGTCACGTCGCCGGCGACATGCACGACGCGCGCCCCCAGCCCTTCGGCCGCCAGCAGCGGCGCCGCCTTGGCGATGGCGTCGGGAAAATCCATCACCTGCGCGTCGAGCCCCGGATGGCGCCGGCAGATCGAGGCCGCGAAATGCCCGTGGCTGCCGCCCAGGTCCAGCATGCGCCGCGCGCCCTGCGGCACCGGCGTGCGCAGCGCCACTTCGCGGCTCGCGATGCCGGCGATGGCGCGCATGCTGCGGTGATAGAGATCGCGCTCGCTGTCCGACATGGTGGCGTGAAAATCGAGCGGCGTGCCCGAGCGGACGAAGTCTTCCAGATGCGTCAGCCAGCCCCATTCGATGCCTTGCAGCAAAATCTTGTCGCGCACCGAATGGGCGCTCGCGGCCAGCAGCCACGTCCGGCTCTTGGCGCAAAGCGCGTAGCAACCGTGCGTCACGGTGAGATAGCCGCACGCCACCAGCGCCTCCAGCAGTAACCGCATCGCGCCGGGATCGCATTTGCAGCGCTCCGCGATACACGCCAGCGCCAGCGGCGCCGCGTCGAGACACTCGAACACCCCCAGCTCCACCCCCGCCATCACCACCCGCGCCAGCGTCGCGCTGACATGAGTCTCGAACAGCGGCACCGGCACAAGGCCCAGCCACAGCCCGAGACGTTCCAGCAACGTCTCAGGCACGACGGCGAGTTTCACGGGCGATCGTTTCGGTTGCGCAGCGCATCAGCGGCTGACCGGAAACGAACGGGAGAGCGACATCGTTCCGGATTCAAAGGCATCCCGCTCCCCACTTACCTTGGCCGGGCTCGACCCGGCCACTCAGCCGGCGAGCGGCGCGCTGGGCTAGAGCCTGGACGAAATTTCGGCGCCTTTCAAAACGCTGCTCACTAATTCAAATCGCTCGTTCAATAGGTGTGTCGTCAGACTGAAGGTGACGTTTCTTGTCTGCATTGGCGATGCGTCAATCCCGCCAGTTTGCATTTTCGCTAGCAGGGCCTCGCGATCTGCGGCGATCGTCCGAAATTCGACATGGCAGTGCGCTGTATGCTTGCGAGGATGAAACCAGCAAAAATTGTGACCGGTTGTGCCAATCGCTATGTGGTGCCTGTTGTAAGTCAGTCTAGGGTGGACGATATCGTTGCCCAGTGCGGCAACAATGCGATCCACTATAGCTAGAAATGACGGATTCGCTTTTCTTTCCCAATATGTGCGGTCGGCACGCTCGACAGGATCAACGTCCGCGACGTCAATTTCCTCGACGACATCGAGAACGGTTATTGGATGAAGAATGACCGAATCGCCGGATTTGAATGCGCTAAGTTTGATCGCGATCAGAGGGACGGCGCGGTTCAGCAGGCGTAAGACGTTGAAAAAGCGCGAAGTTATATTTTCCGCGACGATTACAGCACGATGCTCGAACTGCGGACGCCGTTGGCGCTCGATGTCCCAGTATTCAATCGTTCTGATGATATGACTTTCATCCAGTGCACCCAACATAACTTCTACTTCATAAAAGGTCTCTGCCTCCACGTCTTTCATCAAGAAATCTATGCGGCCGCCGATTGGCTGCCGATGCTCACGGCCGGCGATCTCCAACTCGCCCAGTCCCAACAAAGAGGGGTCCTCTTCAATTCGATCTTGGAGCCATTTTTCATCTAAGCCCATGGATCTCAAATCGACAGGCAGCAATTTTTTGAGTTCGACCATAATACCGTTCCCCTACCGCTTCTTGCGCCCGATCCCCAGCTGCTCGCGCCACAGTTTCGCCGGCACTTCCTCGACCGCGCCTTCCGCGAGATGCCCCAGGTGGAACGGGCCGTATTGCACGCGGATCAGCCGCGCCACTTTCAGGCCGATGCGTTCCATCAGCCGCTTCACTTCGCGGTTCTTGCCTTCTTTCAGCGTCACGCTGGCCCAGGAGTACATGCCCTTGCTGCGCTCGAGGTCGGCGACCACCGGCCCATATGTCACGCCGTCGATGGTGATGCCGGTTGCGAGCTTGTCGAGATCGGCCTGTGTCACCTTGCCGAACAGCCGGGCGCGGTATGTCCGCTGCCAGCCGCTGGCGGGAAGCTCCAGCCGCCGCGCCATGTCGCCGTCATTGGTCAGGAGCAGCAGGCCTTCGGAGTTGAAATCCAGCCGGCCGACCGAAACCACGCGCGGCAGATGCTTGGGCAGGTTGATGAACACGGTGGGACGACCTTGCGGATCCTTGTGCGTGGTCACCAGGCCCGTCGGCTTGTGGTATCGCCACAGCCGCGTCTGCTCCTTCGCCGCGATCGGCTTGCCGTCCACCGTCACCGCGTCGTGGTCGCTCACATTCAGCGCCGGCGAGGTCAGCACCTTGCCGTTCACCGCCACGCGGCCTTCGGCGATCCATTTCTCCGCGTCGCGGCGCGAACACAGCCCGGCGCGCGCCATCGCTTTCGCAATGCGTTCGCCCTTGGGCCCATCCGCCCCTTCGGGGGCGAGGCTTTCCACCTTCTCGGCGTCGGTTCTGGGCGTCCACTTGCCCGTGCTGCTCTTGGCCACTATTGGTCCGATCATGAATGACGACGCTGCCATAGCACTTGCGCTCGCCGAAGCCCAAGCCGCCGCCTTGCGGGGCGAGGTGCCGGTCGGCGCCGTGCTGCTCTCGGCGGACGGCGAGGTCCTGGCCGTCGACGGCAACCGCATCGTCGAGCGCCGCGACCCCACCGCCCATGCCGAAGCGCTGGTCCTGCGCGCCGCCGCCGCGAAGCTCGACAATGAGCGGCTGCTGGGCACGACGCTTTATGTGACGCTGGAGCCTTGCGCCATGTGCGCCGGCGCCATCAGCCTGGCCCGCGTCGCCCGCGTCGTCTTCGCCGCCGAGGACCCCAAGGGCGGCGCCATCCTGCACGGTCCCAAATTCTTCGAGCAGCCCACCTGCCACCACCGCCCGCAAGTCGCCAGAGCCGGCGACGCCGAAGCGGCGGGCGCGCTGCTCAAGGAGTTCTTCCGTATACGGAGGAGTTAGACAAAGGGCATCAAAAAACAAATTGTCATGGCCCGCGAATGCGGGCCACCCAGGTGACGTTTGAGCGGTGTTGAAAATTAAGCGGAGCAGAACTTCGGGCGACGTCGCAAGCGTGAACTGGGTGGCCCGCATTCGCGGGCCATGACAGTTCTATTGGACATCCCCGATATTCACCGCATCGCTCCCTTTCGGCAGCCGCACGATCAGCCCGTCATGCCCGACGCGCACGCCGCTCGGGCGCACGTCGTCGACGCCTTTGAGGAACGCGCGCACCGCGATTCCGTTGGGCAGGATCGGCAGCAGGTGCGTGAACAGCAGCAGCCTGGCATGCGCCAAATTGGCGATCTTCGCCGCGTCGGGCGGGGCGGTGTGATAGCCCGGAATGTCGTGCATGATCTTGGCCGGCCGCGTCCGTCCCGCCGCCAGCATCTCGTCATGCATGATGCCGACCAGCTCTGGCGCCAGGCCTTCATGCACCAGCACGTCGCTGCCCAGCGCCGCATGCGCCAGGTCCTCGTCGTAGATCGTGTCGCCGCTTATTGTGACCGCGCGTCCTGCATAGTCGAAGCGATAGCCGTAAGCCGGATTGGCCGGCTCGTGCTTGACGCGGATCGCGGTCACCGTCAGCCCCAGCGCCGCGAACACCGAAGCCGTCGTCGCGCCCGGCGCGATGACGATCGGCACCGCGACCAGGTCGGCGGCCGCCGGCGGCAGCATCGCCGCACCGTGATGCCTGGTGCGATAGGAATCGTCGATGGCATAAGCCTCGTTGAAGCCCGCCACCACGCGCTCGATGCCCGGCGGACCATAGACCTTCAGCGGGCTCTTGCGCCCCGCGACCCAGCTCTGCAGCCGGATCTCGGCCAGCCCGCCGATATGATCGGAATGCAGATGCGTGATCAGCACGCCGTCGATCTTGTCCATCGGCACTTTCCACAGCTGAAGGTTCCGCGCCGAGTCGACGCCGGCGTCGACCAGATAGAGATGCGAGCCGGCCGCGATCATGGCGCTCGGTCCGGCGCGGCTGACGTCCGGCAGCGGCGTGCCGGTGCCGACCAGCAGCACCGACAGCGTGTCGCTATCCGCCAGCTGCGCATCGCCGCCGCCCACCGCGTGACGCACCGCCATGCGGAACACCCAGGTATCGACCGCGACCGATTGCAGCGCCGCCGCGGCCGCGATGCCGAGCAGCGCCACGACGATCACGAGCCCAAGGAATATGCGTCTCATCTTGGCTTCAGACCTTTCTGCTTCAGCCGCCACAACAGCACGTCGAGCCGGTCCTGCCCGAAGAACGGCTCGCCCTCGAAGGCGCAGGTCGGAACGCCCCAATGACCGCACGCCTGATGCGCCGCCTGGTTCGCCATGATGATCGCTTCGTATTTGTCCGGATCGTCGCCGATCTTCTTGTCCAGCGCCGCCAGGTCGACGCCGGCCCGCGCCGCCGCCTGCGCCAGGTGATCGCCGCTGTTCCAGCCGTCGACCGTGCCGGACCAGATCGTGTGGCTGACCTCTTTGAGGAAGGCGAGGCCGTGCCCAGCTTCCTCGGCCGCGCAGCCCAACCGCGTCAGGCGATGGATGTAGGGCTGGTTCGGCGTCGCCGCCCGCGTCTGCATGTCGACCACGACGGGATCGGGCCGCGGCCAGCGATAGGGCAGGCGGAGCATCTCCGCGAGCCGCATCGTGTCGCGCATCAGATAAGGGATCCACAAGGGATTGACTTGGGAGAAGAATTCACCGGATCGCACCGCCAGCGGATAGACCGGCCGCGCCTTGACCGTCAGGTCGTATTCAGCCTCCATCTCCACCAGCCGCGGTGTCGCGAGATAGGAATAGGGGCTGCGGAACGACCAGAACACATCGATGGACAGCGTCACGCGGAGGTCCTTATTGACGGCGAGCCGCGACACTGCCTAACTCCGAACCGGAACACAAGTTCGCATTCTGGTTGGACCATCATTTCAACCCTCACCATGGCCGGGCTTGGTCCGTAGCGGCAGCGTGCGGACGCCACCCAGCGCGCCCGCGTCTGCGGGCACAAAAGAGTCATTGGCGCGCCGACGCGCGCCTGCTGGGTGGCCGGCTCGGAGGCCGGCCATGGTGAATGTTGGGAAGGAAGAGAAATAGCATGACCCACTACACCATCCATGGCGGCCTCGGCTCGCCCTATTCGATGAAGATGCGCGCCATCCTGCGCTATCGCCGCCTGCCGCACATCTGGAAGCAGATGGACATGGCCGACCGCTCGATCTTCGCCAACGTCAAAGCGCCGGTGATCCCGATCATCCAATTTCCCGACGGCTCCTGGCACAACGATTCCACGCCGATGATCTTCGCGCTGGAGAAGGCGCACAGCGAACGCTCCATCGTGCCGAGCGATCCGGGACAAGCCTTCCTCGCCACCCTGCTCGAAGACATGGCGGACGAGTGGGGCACCAAGGCGATGTTCCACTACCGCTGGTTCCGCGAGCGCGACGCCAAGCAGATGAGCGAGTGGCTGTCCTTCGACCGCCTCGGCGGCCACGGCCGCGATGCCATCCTGAAATCGGCGCAGCAATTTCGCGCCCGCCAGGTGGGCCGCATGCCGATCGTCGGCTGTACGCCGCAAAACGCGCCGATCATCGAAGAGTCCGCCAGGCAAATCCTGGCGCTGTTCGAGGCGCATGTGACGCAGGAGGTGTACCTGTTCGGCTCGCGCCCTTCGCTCGCGGATTTCGGCTGGCTGGGCCAGCTCAGCCAGCTCGCCACCGATCCGACGCCGGACGATCTGATGCGCGAGATCGCGCCCTTCACCTTCCGCTGGCTGATGAATCTCGACGACGCCAGCGGCATCGACGGCGAATGGCGTGATCCCACGGCGGCGCTCTCGCCTGCGATCAAGGGCTTCCTCAAAATGGCCGGCGAGGTCTATTTCCCGTTCCTGCTCGCCAACGCCAGGGCGTTCGAGAAGGGCGAGCCGACGTTCAGCGTCACCTTGCTCGGCCAGACCTATACGCAAGGCTCGTTCCGCTATCAGCAGCGCTGCCTGTGGGACCTGCGCGAGGCCTACAAGAAGCTCGACGCCGCCGGCCGCGAAGGCATCGATCCGGTCCTTAAGGACGCGGGCTGTCTCGAACCGTTGAAGGGCTGATCATGGGCCGCAAGATTCTCTTTATCACCACGGATCAGCAGCGCTGGGATTCGCTCGGCTGCAACGGCAACAAGTTCTGCCGCACGCCGAACATCGATGCGCTGGCGGCGAACGGCGTCAATTACGCGCGCGGCTATAACCAGAACACCGTCTGCATGCCGGCGCGCTCGACCATGCTGACCGGCCAATACGTCCGCAGCCACGGCGTCTTCGCCAACGGCGTGCCGCTGCCCGAAGATGCGCCCAGCTTCGCGCAGTACCTCAAGGACAAGGCCGGCTACAAGACCGCGCTGATCGGCAAGGCGCATTTCGAGCCCGGCTTCGATCCGCAGTTGAAATTCGAGGAGAACCGGCGCCAGCGCGACGGCACCTTCGGCCCCTGGCGCGGCTTCGACTACGCCATCCACGCCATGCACACGGCGAGCTTCGGCGGCCGTCCGGTCGGCCATTACGGCCGCTGGCTGCGGGCGCAGAGCAAGGAGGTGTTCGACGCCTGGCCGCGCCTGCTCAACGCGTCCCCCGGCGGCGATACCGGCGCGCCGGAAACCTCCAATCACCAGATCCCGCGCGCGCTCTATCACACCGACTGGCTCGCCGGCCTGGCGCTCGACTGGCTGGAGAAACTGGACAGCGACGACGACTGGATGCTGTGGCTCAGCTTCCCCGATCCGCACCATCCTTGGGATCCGCCGGCGGCGGAGAACCATCGCGCCAACTGGCGCGACCTGCCGCTGCCCGATGGCTATCCCGGTTCACCCGACGAAATCCGCAAAGTGCTGGCGCGCAAGCCGGCGCATTGGCTCGAATACTACGAGGGCAATTTCATCAACGCCGAAGGCGGGCCGCAGAATTTCCGCCCGCAACAACTCACCCCCGACAACATCCGCGAGATCAACGCCAAGGTCCATGTCATGAACGAGTTGATCGACGATGCGATCGGCAAGGTCATGGCCAAGATCGCCGCCAAGGGCTGGAACGACGATACCGATGTCGTCTTCACGACGGACCACGGCGAGTTGCAGGGCGATTTCGGCCTGGTCTACAAAGGTCCGTTCCACACCGACGCGCTGATGCGCCTGCCGTTCATCTGGCGCCCCGCGCCGAACGCGAAGGTCAAACCCGCGACGGTCCAGCAGCCGGTCGAGCAGGTCGATCTGGCGCCGACCTTCTGCGCCATCGCCGGCATCGCGCCGGCGCCCTGGATGCAGGGCAAGCCCCTGCCGGCGTCGGACGACGGCTCGCGCCAGCGCGCGCTGTGCGAATGGGACAGCCAGTTTCCCGGCTATGGCTTCCACTTCCGCTCCATCGTCCAGGGCGGCTGGTCGCTGACGCGCTACGAACCCTCCACCGCCGGCCAGCCCAACGGACTGGAGACCAACTTCCCCGCCTATGCCGGTTTCGCGACCGACATCCGCTACGACGGCACGGAAGGAGAGCTCTACGATCTCAAAAACGATCCGCGCCAGTTTGAAAATCTTTGGAATGACCCCAGATCAAAAGGGGTGAAGAGCGATCTGATAGCTGACCTCTACGACAATCTGCCCGAGGAGCGCTCGCCCAAGCTGGAAGTGATGGCGCCGGCGTGATTTGATCGGCCAACAATCCGGAGGTTGGCAATGGCAATCATCGTCTATGGCGGCAGCGTTTCGCCCTTCGTGCGCAAGGTGCGCGTCGCGCTGGCGGAGAAGGGCATCGAATACAAGCTCGACCAGGTCAGCCCGTTCAATCCGCCGCCGGAATTCCTCGCCATCAGTCCGCTCAAACGCATCCCCGTGCTGCGCGACACCGATGTGCCGGAGCCCAACACGCTGCCGGACTCCTCCATCATCTGCGACTATCTCGAGCACAAATTTCCCAGGCCCGCGCTCTATCCCGCCGACGCGTTCGAGCGCGCCAGGGCGCTGTGGTACGAGGAATATGCCGACACCGCCATGGCGCCGGCCATCGGCACCGGCCTGTTCTTCGAGCGCATCGTCAAGCGCATGCTGCGCCGCGAGCCCGACGAAGCCCTGTGCCGCAAGACGCTAACCGAAAAGCTGCCCCCCATATTCGACCATCTCGAAGCCGAAATCGGCGCCAAGGAATTCCTCGCCGGCGGCGCCTTCTCCATCGCCGACATCGCCATCGGCACCATGTTCGTCAACTTCGCCCATTGCGGCGAAGCGCTGGACGCCGCGCGTTGGCCGAAACTCGCCGCCTATGTCGCCCGCATCCACGCCCGCCCGTCGTTCAAAGCCCTGATCGACGAGGAAAGCCCCATCATCAAGCGCTTCAGCGGCGCGGCGAAAGGTTGAATTGAGGTTCGAACAATTTTCCCCACTGTCATGGCCCGCGAATGCGGGCCACCCAGGTGACGGTAGGCATCCGGTTTGCAGGTTTGGTGGTCGTCAATTCTTCGATCCGAAAGACATGCCCAACTGGGTGGCCCGCATTCGCGGGCCATGACACCGATGGGATGAATCAATTCAAACAGAACGGCATCTGTCGCCCTGCGGGATCGTGGTTTATCGCCCCAAACTGATGCTTGAAACATCACTTAGAATGTACTAGATGTTATATATAGCATATTGAACATCAAGAGGTTCTCGTTGATCACCGCCGCCCAGATGCGTGCCGCCCGTGCCCTGGCGGGCCTCGACCAGAAGCGGCTCGCCGAATTGTCGGACCTTTCGCTGCCGACGATCCAGCGCATGGAAGCCAGCGACGGCGTTATCCGCAGCAATGTCGACTCGCTGATGAAACTCGCCGGCGCGCTCGACAAGGCCGGCATCGAACTGATCGGCGAAGGCGCGGCCAGCACCGGCCGCGGTCGCGGCGTGCGGCTCAAGGCATCGAACAAGCGCTGACGCGCCGGAAGGATCGCCATGCCGTCCTCGCTGCAACAGCGTCCCAGCTTCGTCGAACTCTTCACGCCCAAGCTCGTCACCATCCTGCGCGAGGGTTATCGCCTGAAGGATCTGCGCGCCGACGCGCTCGCCGGCCTCACCGTCGCCATCGTCGCGCTGCCGCTCTCCATGGCGATCGCCATCGCCTCGGGCGCGACGCCGGCGCAGGGACTTTACGCTGCCATCTTCGGCGGCTTTCTGGTTTCCGCCCTCGGCGGCAGCCGCTTTCAGGTCGGCGGACCGGCTGGCGCCTTCATCGTCCTCGTCGCCGCCAGCATCGCGCGCCACGGCATGGAAGGCTTCCTGCTCGCCACCATGCTCGCCGGCGCGATGCTGATCGCCATCGGCTTCCTGCGGCTGGGCAGCTACATCAAGTTCATTCCCTATCCGGTGACCGTGGGCTTCACCGCCGGCATCGCCATCATCATCTTCGCCAGCCAGCTGCGCGATCTCCTCGGCCTGAGGCTGGCGGGAAAGGAGCCGGGCGATCTGCTTCCCAAGCTTGCGGCCTTCGGCCATGTGCTGGACACGATCAATCCGATGGCGGTCGGCCTCGCGCTCGCGACGATCGTGCTGATCGTCGCCATGCAGCGCCTCAAGCCGCATTGGCCGGGCATGCTGGCCGCCGTCGTCCTGACCGCGGCCGCGACCTGGGCGTTTCATCTGCCGGTCGAGACCATCGGTTCGCGCTTCGGCGGCATACCGGCGGGCTTGCCGCTGCCGTCCTTCCCGGCGCTCTCGCTTGCCGGCATCCAGGCGGTGCTGCCCGACGCGTTGTCCTTCGCCCTGCTGGGCGCGATCGAGTCGCTGCTCTCCGCGGTCGTCGCCGACGCCATGACGGGCCGCCGGCACCGCTCCAATTGCGAATTGGTGGCGCAGGGCTTCGCCAATATCGCTTCCGCGCTGTTCGGCGGCCTGTGCGTCACCGGCACGATCGCGCGCACGGCGACCAATGTCCGCGCCGGGGCGCGCGGCCCCCTGGCCGGCATGTTCCATTCGCTGTTCCTGCTGATCTTCATTCTGGTCGCGGCTCCGCTCGCCCGCTTCATTCCGCTCTCCGCGCTGGGCGGCATCCTGGCGATCGTGGCCTGGAACATGCTCGACAAATACGCCTTCGCCACGCTGGTCCGTTCGTCCTGGGGCGACGCGGTGGTGCTGCTGGCGACTTTCCTCCTGACGATCTTCCGCGATCTGACGACGGGCATCCTCGTTGGTTTCGGCCTCGGCACGCTGCTTTTCCTGCATCGCATGTCCAGTGCGACCGGCATCGCCGGCGATACCTCTTTCGCCGGCGGCGACGAAGCCGACGCCGTCGGCGCCGCGCGCACGCCCTATGACGTGACGCTCGCCACCGATCCCGATCTCGTCGTCTACCGGATAACGGGCGCCTTCTTCTTCGGCTCGGCCACCGCCATCGGCAGCGTGCTCGACCGCCTGGCCGAGCGGCCCAAGACCATGGTGCTGGATTTTTCCGCGGTGCCGTTCCTGGATTCGACCGCCGCCAACACCGTCGAGGGCGCCGCCGCCAAGGCGTCGCGCAACGGCGTGGCCCTGATCGTCACCGGCGCCAATCCGTCCGTCCGTCAGACGCTCCGGGATTACGGCGTGCGCGAGCCCCAGGCCCGCTATGAGGCGTCCATCGCCGCCGCGGTGCAGTCGGCTTCGCGCGCGGCGCCCTGAGCGCGTCGCGTCAGCCGGATCTGTCTTTCTTCTTGCGCCCCCGCCGGTGCGCCACGAACTGGTTGAGCATCTCGACGAGGCCGGAGAACGCCACCGCGAAGTAGAGATAGCCGCGCGGAATGTGGAAATGCGCCGCATCGGCCACCAGCGCCGTGCCGATCAAGAGCAAGAAACTCAGCGCCAGCATCTTCACGGTCGGATGGCGCTCGACGAAATCCCCGACCGGTCCGGACGCCACCAGCATCACCGCCATCGCGATCACCACCGCGGCGATCATGATCGGCAGGTGCTCCGCCATGCCGACCGCCGTCACCACCGAGTCGATGGAAAAGACGATGTCGAACAGCGCGATCTGCACGATCGCCGCCACCAGCGTCGAGGTCGGCGCGTGGTGATGCTCTTCGTACTCCTCCGACATCTCGTGGATTTCACGCGTGCTCTTGGTCAACAGGAAGATGCCGCCGGCGGCGAAGATCATGTCGCGCCAGGAGAACTCCATGCCCCACAGCGCCACCACCGGCTGCGACAGATGGATGATCCAGGAGATGCTGGCCAGGAGCGCGATGCGCATGCCCAGCGCCAGCACCAGGCCGATGCGCCGCGCCGTCGGGCGCTCAGCCACCGCCACCTTGTTGGCGACCACCGCCAGGAAAATGATGTTGTCGATGCCCAGGACGATTTCCAGAACCGCCAGCGTGGCCAGCGCGATCCAGGCGTCGAGGGAGAACAACAGGGCGACCATCGAAAGCTCTTAGAACCAGGACAGAAAAAGGCTTGGAAACAGATATAGCAAAGTCTCGCGCGCCGCGAGCAGGCCGATGCCGGCGCCGATGAACACGTCGCTCAAATAATGCGCCGTCAGCAGCGCCCGCGTCAGCCCCAGCCACAGCGCGATCGTGAACCAGGCAAGCGCCAGCTGCGGCCAGATGCAGGTCGCGATCACCGCGACGCACATGATGGTCAGCGCGTGGCCGGAGGGAAACGAGTTGTAGTCCAGGCGAAACTCGAACCACACGAAGCCATGCAAATTCATCTCGAAATCGTCGCGCGGCCGCCTGCGGCCGACGACGAGCTTGATGCCGTGCAGGATGGCGCTGCCGATGCCCAGGCAGACGCCGAACGCCGTGGCGTAGGTCAGGGCCTCGCGAACCCAGCCGATGTCGCGTCCATAGGCGAGCTCCAGCTGCGCCGCGGCGAAGACGATGGTCGCGGCGATCAGCCAGTGGGCCGCCTTGGCCAGATGCGTCGTGCGTTCCAGGAAGCGCTCGAAGCCCGCGCTCTCGTGATCGTAGAAATAATGCGCCGCCCGCCGGTCGAAGGGGAGGCTCGCGGCACCGATGGCAATGAGGATCAGGCCCGCCCAAAGCAGCATGGACGCTGCTTGCCGCGCCGGGCCCGCCCTGTCAACGTTGCGTGCCATCCTTGAGGTCGAGGACCATGAGCAACCCCGACAACAGCATCCTGAAAGTCCGCCGCTCCATCCACATCGCAGCGGAGCCGGCGCGCGTATGGCAGGAGTTCACGACGAAGCCACGCATGGACGGCTGGTGGGGCAGGATCCGCGACAAGCCCGTCGCGGGCCAGCCCAACGGCCAGCACCTGCGCGTCTACGAGCCCGGTCTCGGCGGCCGCATCGAGATGGAAGTGGACATGGACGGCGAACCCGCCCGCTATGGCGGGACGATCAAGACCTTCGACGAGTCCCGCGACTTCACCTTCGAAAACGACTGGCTCCCCAACACCGGCTGGAAGTCACCGACCTACATAACGCTGCGCCTGACGCCCGCGCTCGGCGGCACAGTGGTCGAACTCTACCACCACGGCTTCGAACATACCGGCGGCGACGTCGCGGCCGAACACGCGGGATATGAGCAGGGGTGGGGGATGTTGCAGCTCACCAGCTTGAAAGCGATCGTCGAAGCCGCATAAAAGCTCGCGAGCTGCCACGATCAGCTCCCCGCAATTGCCCGGAGGCTCAGGCAACGGCAGCCTGCGGCTTTGCATTGATGACCTGCTGGACTCTGCTGATCGCCGTCACCCAGGCGGCGGTGTCGTTACACACCCAGCGGATCAAATTCAGGATGTCTTGAAATTTATCGGACGGTGATCGGTCATAGATTGGCTTATGATGAGCTATTCTGTTTCTCCAACGCCGGACCTTCTCGATGAGGTCGTGCAGATCATCGCGCGCCGTGGGACTGGCTGGGGCTTGCGGGAAGTTATGACCAATGCCTCGCTTCCATATTAAGCGGTCAAATCGCTTCGTCGTAAGGTGTTCCCAGAAACCGAAGCTCAGGGCAGAACATATCTGGTGCGCTGCATCCGGCTGCGCACCATTGTCCGCGACACAAGCAGCCAGTTCGTCTCGAAACTTCGGAGCGAGAAGCTTAAGAAAGGTGGGGTTCTCAAACCAGCGATCCTTAAGCCAGAACAGGAGGGCGTTGTGGATCGCATTTCGACTGACGATTTCAGCCATTTGCAAAGGCAAATAGAACGCCTCGCAAAGGGCGCAATTCCACATATAAAATTTGAAGAGTTCGCCAAGGTCGTTGCTGCCTGCGACCGCTGCGTATCTGGCAAGCCGTTGCTTTTGCAGAGCGTTTTCAATAGCCTGGAACTGCGCTACCTCAGGGACGTTTGGTAGTTGCATGTTAAGGGCTCAATCCTTACATTGCGCGTGTGTGCTGCGGACAGGTTGAGCCAAGACGCTCCCCTCCCGTGGACAAGATCAGAGGGCGGGCCTTAATCGGCGCCGCCCTCATTTTTTCCAGACCATTTCATCCAACATCTTCCAGTATTTCGTTGATCTGGCAGCGCGGAATCCTGGAAAAATATTTTCAACTAGGGGTTGAAATCTTCTTTTATGTTCCCTATTTGTCCCAAGTAACTTTAGGAGGATGCCGATGATCGATATCGGGACGTTGCTACGGGCTATGGCCCACTAAAGCCGCGCCAACGCAGACATACAGGTCCGGCGCCGGCTTGCGTGCGCCTGGGCGGAAATGGGATCGCCAGCGGCCGTCGACGGACCGCCCCGCGCGAGACCGGCTTCGCGAAGGACCGAGGGGTTCGTAACAGGTGCTTGTCGGTTGGCCGGATATGGCCGGCCGCTGGCCAGCCTTTCTTGCCGGCATAAACTCCGTCGTCGCGGCCGCGATGGCGGAGTTTGGCCATCTGGGACGCGGTCAACGCGGTCATTAAGCCGCTGGCGAGCCGCTACGCCTGCGCGCTACAGTCCGCCCCGCTAGATATTGAACACACGGAGGACGCAATGGATTTCGACTATTCCCCGCGCCAGCGGCAGTGGATGAGCAAAGTGGGCGACTTCATGCAGGCCCATGTCTATCCCGCCGAAGCGGTCTACGCCAAACAGATGGAAGAGGCGCGCGCCAAGGGCAATCCCTGGATCGTCGTGCCCATCGTCGAAGACCTCAAGAAGAAAGCCAAGGCGCAGGGCCTGTGGAACTTCTTCCTCAACGAGAGCGAACACGGCGCCGGCCTGACCAACCTCGAATACGCGCCGCTGGCCGAGATCATGGGCAAGGTCGGCTTCGCTTCCGAAGTGTTCAACTGCTCGGCGCCCGACACCGGCAACATGGAAGTGCTGGAGCGCTATGGCAGCCCCTATCAGCAGGACAAGTGGCTCAAGCCCTTGCTGGCGGGCGAAATCCGCTCCGCCTTCCTGATGACCGAGCCGGCCGTCGCCTCGTCCGACGCCGCCAACATCGCCACCCACATCGAGCGCAAGGGCGATCACTACGTCATCAACGGCCGCAAATGGTGGTCGTCGGGCGTCGGCGATCCGCGCTGCAAGCTGCTCATCGTCATGGGCAAGACCAATCCCGAAGGCGGCCGCCACAGCGCCCAGTCGCAGATCTTCGTCGAGGCCGACGCGCCGGGCGTCAAGATCCTGCGCATGCTGCCGGTGTTCGGCTATGACGACGCGCCGCACGGCCACGGCGAAGTCGAGCTCAAGGATGTCAAGGTGCCGGTCGACAACATGATCCTCGGCGAAGGCCGCGGCTTCGAGATCGCGCAAGGGCGTCTCGGACCGGGCCGCATCCATCACTGCATGCGCACCATCGGCGTCGCGGAGCGCGCGCTGGAGATCATGTGCAAGCGCCTGCTCACCCGCGAGGCGTTCGGCAAGAAGATCTACGAGCACTCGGTGTGGGAGCAGCGCGTCGCCGAAGCCCGCATCAACATCGACATGTGCCGTCTGCTCACGCTCAAGGCCGCCGACATGATGGACAAGGTCGGCAACAAGGTCGCGCGCAGCGAGATCGCCGAGATCAAGGTCGCCGCGCCACGCATGGCGCTGAAGATCATCGACGACGCCATCCAGGCCTGGGGCGGCGCCGGCGTGACCTCCGATCCCGGTCTCGCCCGCATGTATGCCAGCCAGCGCACCCTGCGCCTGGCCGACGGTCCGGACGAAGTCCATTGCCGCACCATCGCGCGCCTGGAATTCGGCAAGCACGCCGAAATGCCCAAGCGCGTCGCCGCGGAATAGAAGCGACCGCAACAGGGCGGCTGGATGGTGGAGCCCGTCCGGCCGCTCTTGTTTTGTGCAACGAACAATGGGGGAAACGAAATGGCCTTGACGTTCTATCAATCCGACTTGTCGCCCTATGCGACGCGCGTGCGCATCCTGGCCGACGCCAAGGGCATCAAGCTCGACTGCGTCGCGCCGGTCGGCGGTGGCCTGAAGTCCGCCGAATATCTGAAAATCAATCCGCTCGGCAAGCTGCCGGTACTGATCCTCGACGGCGAGGCGCTGCCGGAGTCCGAAACGATCTGCGAATATCTCGAAGACTCGCATCCCTCGCCGACGCTGCGTCCCGTCGATCCGCAGTCGCGCGCCAAGGTGCGCCTGTTGTCGCGCATGGGCGATCTCTACATCGCGCCGCAACTGACCAAATTGTTTCCGATGATGAACCCCAAGGCGCGCGACGCCGCGGTGGTCGACCAGGCGTTCAAGGACCTGGAAACCGCGTCGTCGCAGATCGGCCATTTCCTGGAAGGGCCCGACTACGCCGTCGGCAACCGTCTCAGCCTGGCGGACTGCACGCTGGCGCCGCTGCTGTTCTTCGTCGAGGTGCTGCTGGCGCCGACCTTCGGCAAGCCCAGCCCGCTGACCGGCAAGATGCGCACTTATTACGACGGCGTGTCGAAAGACAGCCACGTCGCCAAGGGCCTCAAGGAAATGCAGGCCGTCCTCGCCGAACGCCAGAAGGCCGCGGCGGCCGCTGCCGCGAAAGCCTAAGCCACCGCTCTGGCCATCGCGCTGAGCGGAAACGTCACGCTCACTTCGGTGCCGGCGCCTTCGGTGCTCGAAATCGTCATCGCGCCGCCGTGCCGTTCCGCCAGCGCCCGCACCAGCGCCAGGCCCAGCCCGGTGCCGGACTTGGCCAGCATCGGATCGCCGCACACCTGCTCGAACGGCTGGCCGAGCCGGGCGATCTCGCTGGCCGGAATGCCGATGCCGTTGTCGCGAACCTGGATGCGCGCGACGTCGCCGTCGTTCGCCGCGCACACGCGCACATGGCCGCCGGCAGGCGTGAACTTGATCGCGTTGCTGACCAGATTGATGATCACCTGCTTGACGGCGCGCCGATCGGCCAGCAGCGAGGGCAGGTCCTTGTCGGCTTCGACGCTGAGTTCGACGCCGCCCGATGTGGCGCGCTCGCGCAGCAGCCGCACCGCGTCCTCGATCGTGCCCGCCAGGTCGACGCGTTCGAGATTGAGTTCGAGCTTGCCCGCCTCGATCTTGGCCATGTCCAGCATGTCCGAGATCAGGTCGAGCAGCAGCTGCCCGGAATCGTAGATCAGCGTCGCATAATCCACATAGCGCGGATCGCCCAAGGGGCCGAACAGTCCCTGCCGCATCAGGTCGGTGAAGCCGATGATGGCGTTGAGCGGCGTGCGCAGCTCGTGGCTCATATTCGCCAGGAACGCCGACTTCGCCCGATTGGCGGCCTCGGCGCGCTCCTGCGCCGCTTTCATCCCCAACTCGTGCTCCTTGCGCAGCGTGACGTCACGCGCGACGCTGATATAACCGAGATAGGTTCCGTCCGCGCCGTAGCGGGCCCGCGTCACGACCTCCAGCCAGACATAGTGTCCGTCGCGATGCCGCAGGCGATAGGTCACGATCAGCGTCTCGCGGCTCTTGTGCGGCAGTTCGATGCCGCGCAGCTGCTCCAGGTCGTCGGGATGGACGAAGTTCATCCACTTTCCGTTCTCGATTTCGGACGGCGTGCGGTCCATGACGCGGCTGATCGCGTCGGAGGCGAAGAGGATCTTGCGGTCGGGCCCGAACAGCAGGATGACGTCCGACCCTTCCGTCGTCATCACCTTGTACATCTCGTGCGCTTTCTTGCGCGCCGCTTCGGCCTCGACCCGCGCCGTCACGTCGCGCGACACGCTGATGACGTTCAGGGGCTCGCGCGTTTCGGGATCGAACACGGTGCGGATCGTGGTCTCGAGCCACAGATGATGGCCCTTGGCATGCCGGATGCGCCAGGTCGCGACCACGATGTCGCCATCGACCGGGCGCAGCGTCATCTTGGCGGCTTCCACGGCGTCGTCGGGATGAACCAGGTTCTTGTAGCCGCCGTCGCGAATCTCGTCCGCCGAGCGGCCGATCAGCCGTTCCAGTGCGTTCGAGCAGAACAGCATTTTCGAATCCGGCGAATACAGGATGATGATGTCGCCGGATTCCTCGGTCATCAGCCGGTACATCGCCTGCGCCTTCGCCTGCGCTTCCTCGGCGCGGACCTGGCGCGTCATGTCGTGACAGACGCCCAGCACGGCGCTGACGCGGCCGTCGTCGCCGAGCTGGACTTCGCCCTGCGTGTCGACGATCTGCGTCGCCCGTTCGGGATCGCGCGAATAGGTGCGATAGGAAAAGGGCGAACGCGTCCGGATCGCCGTCGCGATGGCGGTCTCGATGGTGACGCGGCTCTCCGGCGTCATCTGCTGGAACAGCCACTCGGCGTCGGGCCGGCGCTGATTGGGATCTTCGCCCAGCAGCCGGTACATGCCCGGCGACCAGTAATAGGCGTTGTCGCCCAGGTCGAGGCGCCAATAGCCGAAATGCGCGGCGCGTTCGGCGAGCTCCAGATGCGTGCGGAAGCGTTTTACACGCGCCATGCGGCGTGCCAGTTCCTCCTCCTCGCTCATGGCGCTCCCCGAACGCGGACCAAAGCCGCAGTCGGTCACGATAGCGCCGGCAGGGTTAAGCAACGCTTGCGCGAGGTGCGGGCGTTCCATTTCCTAACGAGGGTTTAAGACCTTACTTTCCTCCCCCGTTGTTACGGGGGAGGGGGACCGCGAA
>Ga0207929_1000134_pt1 | contig 20802 bp, 20 predicted proteins | sample NGESurdeep072012_FD_184466 | JGI IMG/M metagenome (GOLD analysis project Ga0207929, IMG submission 184466) | Arctic peat soil microbial communities from Barrow, Alaska - NGEE Surface sample 53-1 deep-072012 (SPAdes) | ecosystem: Environmental > Terrestrial > Soil > Wetlands > Peat ... | reverse complement strand
CCAAATGCCTCGCCACCCACTCACTCTCGGTCGAGGCCTCGAGAAGAATCCGACACCTGTCTCTCCCTAAGAGCACAGCGGTAAATCGCTCTCTGGTGGGTTCTTTGGCATCGCCGTCGCCTCTCACGGCATGCCATGGCACTGGGACAGAGCGGGGTGGGGGTCTCTCGCGCTTTGCTCGTTGTTATTGGGGAGTTTCGGGGGTAACTGGCTTTGGAAACACCCTATCGGATCCAGCTAAATGACTCATTTAGGCGTGGAACGGAATTACCCTCTGGCCATAACACCACCTCGATTCACCGGCAATAAGTTCCGGCTGCGATCCCGTCTGATCGAGTGTCGCGCAGATGCTGCCTAACGAACGTTGCAGCAGACGGTCGCGGCCAAGTCGTTGGGTTGTGTATGTTCAGGTAGAATCGCCCGCAGCTGAACTAGGGCGTTAGCTAGACCAGCTCGATTGCAGATGCATCCTACCGTCGTTTCGCACTTACAGATCGGATCTACGCGCAGCGGACGACATCCAGATTTCGCAGAATGCGGCGTGACACCCGCTTAGTCGGACTCGTCCTAGGACATGGTCCCCACAAACTCAGGAATCTCGCACGAACTCATCCAGTGAAGGGTGTCGATCTTCGCGTCGTCTTCATTTCCATCGCCATCGTCGGATTCGTCGGTAAAGGAGTCCTTCTCAGGACCGGTAACTGGTCTGGCGTCGAGTGGATCCGGTTTCTGCTCCAGCTTGCAGTGTGTGCGGGTCTCGCCGCTGTTCCCTTTGTAGTACCCCAACAGGGCCTCAACCCCGGTTGGCCGCCTGCCGCACGACTCGTCTATGTGATAACGGAGTTGGGCCTGATGATTTACGGAATATTCTCCGGAATCTGGCTACTTAAAGCTTTCGCGGGGGGTGCTCCGCCTCCGCGGCTCATGAATGCCATGCTGTTCACCTTCATTGGGCTAACACTGGCCTTTGGTGCCGCCGCGTGGCTGGAACACGCCGCGGCAGTCCCATATCAGCAATCAGGCGCGATAATCCTAGGGATCTTCTGCGTTTGGATTGGGGCTAGCCTACCAGAATGGGTCGAGGGTCAGCCGATGTACAGACAGGTTGCCGCTATAATCAGCGAAACCGGAACGCGACTCATTTACGTTGCCGTTGGCCTTGTATTGATTGGTTTTGGCCTTCTAGGCCGCGCGCACATATTCAAGTAAGTCCAGTTCGGCGGGCCCTCACCTCAGCGTTCGCGCTAGCTAACGAACGTTGCAGCAGACAAGCACTTTTCGGATGCGACTTCGTCGCAATGGTGATACTGTGCTTGCAGCTGAACTAAGGCGTTAGGCGGGCGTGCCACAGTTGTTGCGCCTGGCTTGTCGCCAACGTCATTCTCCACACATCGACACGAGGAACACCCGATGAATTGTCCGGCCTGCGGCACCGCGATGACAGAGGTAACGGCGGGCGACGTGAAGGTTCAAACCTGCAAGGGCGGTTGCGGAGCACTCTGGTTCGACGAATGGACGCTTCGCAAGGTTGACGAGCCGAGCCAGTCGGCCGGCGAGGCGCTGTTGCGCATCGAGCAAAGCCCCACGATCAAGGTCGATAGGAGCAGGCGGTACAGATGCCCGCGCGATCCAGAGATCGTGATGATGCGTCATTTCTGGAGCGTGAAGCGCGACGTCGTCGTCGATGAGTGCCCTAAGTGCGAAGGCATCTTCCTCGACCCGGGTGAGCTGGCCCAGATTCGCGACGACTACAAGACCGATGCCGACCGTCACACCGCCGCCAAAGCCTACTACGGCGAGATGTTCGATGAGCAGATCGCCGGGATCGTCGAGAAGGACAAGGCCAAGGTGGCAAGCGCCCGAAGGATCGCCAATGCCTTCAAGTTTATAAGCCCAAGTTATTACATCCCAGGCAAGCAGGCGTGGGGCGCGTTCTAGCCGCCCAGTACTCGCGGATTCGATCGCTGAGAACTGAAAAACCAGGCGGCGACGATGCGACGGCGAGCGAAGTGGTGAGAGTCTGGTGTACGAGATCACGAGCGCGAGGCACGGCGGGACGGCGTGGCTGGCATCGCAACGGCCGCCTAACGAACGTTGCAGCAGACAAGCACTTTTCGGATGCGGCTTCGCCGCAATGGTGATATGTGCTTGCAGCTGAACTAAGGCGGTAGGCGTACGCATACGCAGTCTTTCGCGGCTCTTGGCCCTGGCCTAATTGCAGGACACTATGCCTGATGCACATTCGGTTCTGTCCCGATCCAGAAAGTGGCGAACCGCATATCCATCGTCATCACGTCACAGAGACGGATGCTGAAGAGGTCTCACAACGGCCCGTAGGCAGGGCCGGTCGCGATGGAAGCAGAGTCGCTGTCGGCCAGACCAGAAATGGGCGTTATCAGTAGGGTAGTCTATGTTGCAGACCCAGAGCCCGACTCGTCTTTGTTATCACAGCCTTGGAGTTCGGAGCCAAGGCCTTACGCGCTCTGAAACGGCGACGTAAGAAGAAGCAATGAGCAAATCAAGTCTGCCCAAAGGATGGGACGAAGCTCGCGTCAAACGAGTCGCTGAACATTACGACGCACAAACTGACAACGAGGCCGCGGAAGCGGACGAGTTGGCTTACCAGGCAACGAACCACACATCGATGAATGTGCCAGTGGACCTCGTCGCGAAAGTTCGTGCGTTAATCGATAAGCGTAAGGCGAGCTAACACCCAACGGCGACGCCTAACATCGTTGCAGCTGCCAACACTTTTCGGATACGGCTACACCGCAATGGTTGTACTGTGCTTGCAGCTGAACTTGGGCGTTAGCTGGCGATCGCGCTCCTACTATGGGAAGGAACATGACCTGGTCAGATGATGGTTCGCCGATCAATACTCTGCGGGTGGCAGTGAACTCTCCGCGAGGTATTGCAGTGGCGATCGTTGGAAGTCTGAGCGCGCTCGGCGGAGCGGTCGCCGGCGGAGTCGCTGCGCTCATCGGCGCTGCGGTGTTGACGCCGACCGAGCCAACGAGCGCGGCGCAAGTCGCGTTGATGGCGGTTGCATACGGCTTTGCGGCGGGCGTCGCCGGTTCTGTCTTGGGAACACTCGTCGCATTCAGTGCACTTCGCCGCGTGGCATTGGGCAGATTACTCCTCTGCACAAACGTGGGGCTCGCCGCGGGACTTACTGCTGGCTGGCTGGGGGGACCATGGGCATGGCACCATATGGCATTCCTGGGGTTCGTCGGGTTTTCCGCAGGCGCCTTTCTCGCGCGCGCAGTGTCTCGCGGATCGCCGGGGCCGACTTCGAGTCTGCCATTCGACTCTGTGCCCGCGAGCGGGACGATCGCGTCGGAACCGCGCAGAGCGGTTCGGACTTGAACAGGTTGCGCCGACCGACCAGATCGGGTCCCTGTTCGCTCCGACATTCTCTCCAACAGCGCTCGATGCGGGCACGCGCATCCTCGCCGGCATCGCCCTGATCAACGTCCTGCTCGCTATAGGCATACTCACCGTCACTCGACGGCCGGGCCCCCTCGCGGCCTAACGAACGTTGGGCAGACGACACACATCACTTTATGTCGAGACTGGGTGTTGACACCTGACTCGCTCGCCGTTCGTTCGGCCTTCCCGGAGCGACTCACGAACGATGCAGACGTGATCATCGCTAGCCCCTTCGATGAAGACCGGAGTGTCGATCGAGACCGTTGGTCCGATTGTCGTGCATGACGGACCCATTTCCATTCCTTATCGCATCCATCTGCCGCAACTCGAACGCGCGCAACTCGCGGGCTTGGGAGCGCTCAAGCTCTGATGGTGCAGCCTCTTTACTCGAGACACCATGACGGACGCATACGCCAGGCTGCTCTTCAGTCAATAGTCCGTGCGGATCAGGACTGGACGGCTCCGTTTATCGTCCAGCTCGCTAGTGAATACGTTGTGGAGATCAGAAGCCGCGGCCAGAACTAAAAACTTCCCAGAAATAAAATTTCCCGCAACTACGACCCGTCCCTCGAGAGCGAAGAAACGATTCGCGACATCCACGCGCTCAACGCGGAGATGGATGCCGCCGGCGTCAGGCTTTTCGCTGGTGGATTGGAACCGGCAAGCAAGGCAAAGACGCTGCGCAGGCAGGCCAACGGAGAAGTGGTCATCACCGACGGCCCATACATCGAGACCAAGGAGCAAGTAGGCGGTTTCTCGACTGTCGAAGCCGCTGACATGGACGAGGCGCTTGCATGGGCACGCAAGGCCGCCGTTGCCTGCCGGGTGCCGGTCGAGGTGCGAGCGATCTTCTTCCGCCCACGGAATAATACCAACGCCTAGAAAAGGAGACTCGCAAATGAGAAAGCTCAAAATCATCGAGCACATCTCGCTGGACGGCGTGATCCAGCACTCCGCCGATGACGGCGACTTCCCCTACAGCGACTGGACCGCGCCCTATCGGACCCCCGCCGGCCGGGACGCAGTCATGGCCGCGCATGGCGAGCGCTTTGATCTGCTGCTTGGCCGTCGCACCTACGATATCTGGTCGGGCTTCTGGCCGAAGGCGCCCAGCAGTCCGTTAGCGGACCGCCTCAATGCGGCAACGAAGTACGTCGCTACCCACCGTCCGGAGAGTCTTGAATGGGGCCCATTCGAGGGCGTTGGACCGGACATCGTCGAAGGCGTTCGCCGCATCAAGTCGCAGGACGGCCCGGGTCTCGTCCTTTCCGGTAGCTCCACGCTGACATCGACGCTGCTCGAACATGGGCTTGCGGATGAAGCCGTGCTGATCGTCTCTCCGGTTCTGTTGGGGACGGGGAAGCGCTTCTTTGCGGAGGGAACCCCGGCACACGCATTCGAGCTCGTCAGCACGAAAGCAATGCCGTCCGGCATCATTTTCAGTACTTACAAGGTTGCCGGGCCTCTGAAGACCGGATAGTTCGGCCGCGCGCTGGCCGGGCTCACGTAGCGAGGCGCTTCTCGAGCTCTTCGCGTCGCGAGCGCGCAATCTTGATCTTCACGCCGTTCCTGAGTTGAACGTCGCAGTCGCCGCTGGGCGCTTTGAGCAGCGCGTCCACGCGATCGAGCTGCACGATGGCCGAGCGGTGGACGCGGAAAAAACGCGCGGGGTCGAGCTGGTTCTCCAGGTTCTGCATCGCTTCGCGAATGAGGTGCTTGCGGTCGCCCACCACCAACTCCGCGTACGGCCCGCTGGCCAGGATGTAGTCGATGTCCGACACCGGGATGAAGCGGACCTTCCCGCGCGACTCGACGGGAATGCGCTCGAGATACCGCGCCCCCGCGCCCGCCCCTGCCCTCGTCGGCGTCTTCACGGTTGATGCCTGCTCGCCTGTCCCCTGCAACACAGCCAGCAGCATGTCGCGCAGGCGGCTGGCCTCCTCCAGTCGCGCCATGCGCCGCGCCCGCTGAAAGGCCTCCTCGAAGCGCTCGTCGTCGAACGGCTTCACGAGATAATCGATGGCCGCGAGATCGAATGCCGCGAGCGCGTGCTTGTCGTACGCCGTCACGAACACGGTGGTCGGCATGTCACCCGGTCCGATTGTGCGTACGACCTCGAGCCCGGTCATGCCGGGCATCTGTACGTCGAGGAATACAAGATCGGGCGCCAACGATCGAATTGCCTCGACTGCCGAAACGCCGTCGCCGATCATGCCGACGATCTCGACGCCGCGCTCCTTTCGCAGCAAGCCCGCCACGCGCCGGCGGCCGAGGGGCTCGTCATCGACGATCAGCACGCGCAGCGGCGGGTGCTCAGGCATTGCGTGCGCTCCGGCGCTGGGGCGTCGTGTGATAGGGGAAGCGAACCTCCACGAGGGCGCCGCCGCCTTCAGCCGCGGTCAGCGCAAGTCGCTGGCGCGCTCCATACAGTTGCGTGAGGCGAGCGCGCGTATTCGTCAGGCCTACGCCTTCATGCACTTCCTTCGCAGGCCCGCGGCCGTTGTCGCGCACCGTGAGCACGAGGTCGCCATCCTCGCGCACGACGCGCACAGCAACGCGCCCGGCCGTCTGCATCAGCGCGAGCCCATGCCGAAACGCGTTCTCGACGAGCGGCTGGAGCACGAGATTCGGGACGAGCGCGTCGTCGAGCGACGCCTCGGTCTCGATGGACACCTCCAGCTTATCCTGAAAGCGCACTTCCATGATGTCGAGATACCGCCGCAGCATCTCGAGCTCGCGAGCGAGGGAGATCTCCTGCTCGTCGCCCTCGAGCGTGTGGCGCAGGAGATCGCTGAGCCGCGCGATCATGCGCCGCACTCCGCGCGGGTCCTCTTCCACGAGCGTCGAGATCGCGTTCAGTGTATTGAACAGGAAGTGCGGGTTGAGCTGCGTGCGCAGTGCATTCAAACGCGCATCGGCAAGCTGCGCATGGAGCTCCGCCGCTTCGGCCTGCAGCCGCCGCGCCTCGTCCAGCCGTGCCCGATAGCGCACGATGTAGTTGCGCGCCAGTCCCGCCCCGAGCACGACCATGTACACCATGAAGTCGTAGAGAAACGAGAAGCGTGAGAACAGACCGCGCACCCGCTGTGGCGGCGGGAGGCGTCGCGGGAGTCCGGGCGGCGGCAGCACGGGCCGCGGCATCACCTGCTGGCTGATCACCTGCAGCAGCGCGTCCACAGCCACGGCCAGCACGACTCCGATCACCAGAAACACGAGTACGCGCTTGAGCGTCGGCCGGTCGCCGCCGAACCGCCGCGTCATCCAGAAGGTGGGTAGTGTCAGCACGGCCCATAGTGCGTACTCGACGAGCGCAAGGTTGGCGAAGCCCGATGTGACCTCGGGGCGCAAGGCCGCGCGCATGGCCGCCACGGCCGCGACGCGCGGGTCGATCAGGCGTCCAGCGGCCGTGAGCGCGGCGAGGAACGCCCAGAAGGCGATGATCGCGAGGATCTCGCCCGGCGTGAGCCGCGTGATGGACCCGCTGGCGCCGCCGGCTTCGTGTTGCCTATCAGTCATTTCGTAACGCCTGCCTGCCACTGGTGACATGGTGCTGAGTACTGCTCGCGCAGCGCTCGTACTATGAGTCGGATGCCGGGCGCTCGAAAGAGAGTGCCCCGACACCCGCCAGCACACACCAGGCTTCCATGAACAAGATAAAGGTCTCCTTAGCCACAACCAGCGATCTGCCGATATGATCCCCAAATTTCTCTTTCCATTTCTTCCGTACCGCTCGTTTTTCTCTCCATTTCTTGTCTTGAGTGCGATCGCCGTTCCCTGTTGGTTGGTCTTTCGGCTGTACCGCCTTCGGACTCCCGGGCACCGCCTGTCGTTCCACCGCGAAATCCTGCTCCTGACCTTCGTCGTCTATCTCTCCGGCCTTGCCACTGCTACGCTCCTCCCCAACCATAATTCGCGCTTGGCTGCCGAGGCTGCGGTGGGAATTGACCTCCATCCCAATCTGGCATCGCTGACCTGTTCTTCCGCGACCCTGCCCAGGGGCTCGACCGCGCGCGCGTTCTGCGTGCATAACGCAAGGGGTAATGTTATGCTCTTTTTCCCGCTCGGCATCCTGATCCCTCTGGTCTGGAGGCGTCTTCGCTTCTGGAGGGGGATACAAATCGCGATTGCTCTTTCATCCAGCATCGAACTCGTTCAATACTTTTCGAGGACATGGATCAATCGAACAGCAGACGTCAACGATGTTATCCTGAACGTTTTGGGGGCGTCTCTTGGCTTGGCACTTATGTTTCTGCTGCGGTTTCACCGCGGTACCAGTCTGGCACCAAACCTTTCTTCCGCTTAGGCTGTCTAAATCGTGGACCGCACTCTTATGAATAGAGTTAGTGGACCACAACCGACTCACGTAGGCAGTCGAATGACATGTGTTGTTAGCGGAAAGTGTCGCGCGCAGCGAAGATGGCAGACTGCAGTCGCTTTGGGATTCATTCTGCTTATTGGTCCCACCTCGGCGACCTGGGCGCAATCAACCCCCGACTCCACGAAGCAGGCCGCGACAGACAAGGGCGAGATCCGCGGCCGCATCGTTGCGCTCGGGAGTGGGCAGGCGATCGCGACCGGCTCAATCAGTGTCCGCCGCGCCACCGATACGAGCTTCGTCGCTGGCGCGTCGGCCGGTCCCGACGGCTCTTTTCACATTGCCGGCCTCGAGCCCGGACAGTACGCCATCCGCGTTCGGGCGCTTGGCTTCGCGCCACTCGTGCGATCCGATGTGACTATCTCGCGCGAACATCCGCTTGCCGACCTCGGCACGCTCACACTGTCAGCATTCGCGGTCAAGCTCGAGAGTCAGGTCATAACGGGCGAACGTCAGGACGTAGCACTCTCACCCGATCGGAATAGCTACAGCACGAAAAACATGACCACCGCAAGCGGCGGAACCGCGGTCGATGTACTGCGCAACGTTCCATCCGTCGAGATCGACGGCAACAACAACGTGACGCTCCGCGGCAATGCCAACGTCGTCGTCCAGATCAATGGACGAGCATCAACACTTAGCGGCGAACAGCTCGCTCAATTTCTGGCACAGATTCCGGCGAGCACGGTCACGCGTGTTGAAGTAGCAACCAATCCGTCGGCCAAGAACGATCCCGAGGGCACCGCTGGAATCATCAACATTGTTCTCAACCAGGAAGCCGATATCGGGCTGAGTGGCGGGCTCAACGCCGGTACCGGTACCACGCGACAGGCCAACCTCTCGGGCAACATTGGTCGCCAGTCGGGGCCGCTCACGCTCTATCTCTCCGCAAGCTTGTACCGCGACCACCGCGTCATCAGCGGGTCGTCGGATCGGACGAATCTTGCAATTCCAATCCCGGCTTTCGTCGAGTCGCACTCGGATGGACACGCGCAGCCGCGCTTCCAGAGCACGACGTTTCGTTCCCAATACAAGCTGACCGAGAACGACGCGCTCTCCGCCGACGCAATGCTTTCCGGAGGTCGATTCGCCCGCCAAAACACCGCTTTCTATAGCGATCTGGACGCCGAGCGCGAGGTGATCGGGCTGTTCAATCAAGGGAACGACCAGGTTTGGCGAAGCCTGTCGCAGAGCTACACGGTGGCATACCATCGCACCGCTGGCCCATCGACAACCATACTCTCGACTGAGCTGCGCTATTCGAGCGACAACAATTCGAGCGACAACAATCTGTTCGGAGTGCTCCTGCAGGCGGACACATCCACCGGATCGGAGATGCCGCCGCGCGAGCGAGATGCATCACACGATCAAGTGCCGGCGTGGAATTTCCAGACCGACTACACGCATCCCTGGGGGACCGGTACAAAGCTCGAGACGGGATTCAAGGGAACTATGCGGTCGACCTCAGACAACTCCACCGCCGCGTTTCTCGATTCCGCGAGCGGAGTTTACGCGGACGACGCGAGTCGCGCGAATACGTTCGACTATCACGAGCGGATCGGCGCCGTCTATGGCGTGCTCTCACAACAAATAGGCAAAGTCCAGACACAGGGCGGGCTGCGGCTCGAGGAAGCCGCGACACGATTCAGGCTGCCGACCCTGGGTCAGGCGTACGACAATCGTTATTCGAGTGCGTTCCCGAGCGCGATACTCTCTTACAATTTCACCGACATGCGGCAGGTGAAACTGAGTTACTCGCGACGGATCAGTCGTCCGAGTCCGTGGCAGCTGAGCCCGATCGTGAATCGGAACGACGCACGCCACGAGTTCCATGGCAATCCGGCGCTTCGCCCCGAATACACCGACGCGATGGAGCTCGCATTCCAGGACACGCGCTCATGGGGATCCGTGCAGGTCAATCCATATCTGCGGAAAACCGCGCACGCCGTCCGCTTTATCCAGACGATCGATTCCACCGGTATCTCAGTTGCCACCTTCGACAACGTGGCCAGCACGCTTGTAACCGGTACCGATCTCAACGTGACCTACCGCCACTCGGCGCTCACCTTATTCGGCGGAGGCAGCGTCTACCACTATAGCAGTGACGCGTCAAACCTTGCCGGCAATCTTTCGACACATTCCGTCGTCTGGAACACCCGGGTGAACGCGACAGTAAAGTTGTCCCCCGTGACGGACCTGCAGGCCTTCGCCAACTATCGCGCGCCTTCGGCAACAGAAGGCGGGTCACAGACCGCGTTCGTTTATATGAATTTCGCGCTGCGCCGCAAGCTTTGGGGCGACAAGGGCAGTGTGACTCTCCGCCTCGCGGATCCATTCAATCTGATGTCTTATGGCTTTCGAACGGCCGACGGCAGAGTCATCGAATTGAACCAGCAGCACTTCGGGCAGCGGGGGCTATTCGTAACCATGTCTCGAACCTTCGGTCAAGCGCTCAAGCTCCGGCCGCAGCAGCAGGACGAACCCCAGGGCGCGCCCCAACAGGGGCCACCGTGATTCGCTACCAGTACAATTGCTAGTTGGCCAGCAACGAGCATCGAAAAAGCGGAGGGCGGCGGGGGTGAAGGGCATAGTTTGCTACGCTACACCATCGGCGGTACTCTTTGCGTAATGCGACCCCTTCGGTATTCCATCAACGTCACATTGGACGGGTGCTGCGATCATCGTGCAATCATCCCAGACGAAGACCTGCATCGTCACGCGGCCGAGAACCTCGCCCAGGCCGATGCCCTCCTCCTTGGGCGGGTGACCTACGAAATGATGGAGGCAGGGTGGCGGAGGCCGGCGCCGGCGGGAGCGAGGCCTGACTGGATGGAACCCTTCGCCCGGAAGATCGACGCGGCAAAGAAGTACGTCGTGTCGAGCACCTTGGACCGGGTCGATTGGAACGCGGAGCTCGTGCGCGGGGATCTGGGGAAGGCCGTTCAGCAGCTCAAGCGGGAGTCGGGTAAGGGACTGCTCGTGGGAGGCGTGAAGCTCCCGCTGGCGTTGGCGGAGCTGGGATTGATCGATGAGTACGAGTTTATGGTGCAGCCCAGGCTAGCGGGCCATGGGCCGACGTTGTTCGCGGGCCTATCGAAGCATGTCGACTTGAAGCTCGTGAGCCGCCAGGAGTTCGGCTCGGGAGCGGTGGCGATGCGGTATGAGCCGAGAAGGTAGCCATCGGGCTTGCTAGTGCGGCCACAGCCAGCCGAACGTCGCGCCGGTGATCAGGGCGTAGATGATGCCGTCGAGCGAGTTCGTCACCGTGAATCGCGTGCTCTTGCCCCACCAGATCCAGTTCTGCCAGTGCGCGACGACGTAGCAGCAGAAGGTGACGACACCACTCACGCGGAACACTTCGACGTACGGCGCGCCCAGTCCGTGCGTGCGGCCCGTGATGTATGCGGCGAGCACGGCGATGAAGAGCGAATAGACGAACCATTGGCCGAACATCTTGCCCATGTTGATGGGGGCGCTCGGCGAGATCGACATGATGCCCACGGGACCCTGCTTCATCTTCTCGTCCCACTCCGGCGTTTTCATCTCATCCACGCTGTTGGAGAACGGGAAGCGATAGTCCCCCGGCTGCACGTTCAGGCCGCGCAGCGTTTCCATGCAGAAAGCCCGACCATGACGACCTCCAGATATGGGGGGACGGAGCAGCCAGCTACGTCTTGGGTGCCGCAGGCTTGGCCGCGTAGATGAACTCGTAGTAGTCGCGCATCGTCAGCTCCGACGCCGCGTCCTCGTCGGCGAAGACGGTCGCATCGCGATGCAATTGCAGCGCGCTCGCGGTCACCATGCTGGTCACCGGTCCCTCCACCGCCTGCGCAATCGCCCGCGCCTTCGATTTTCCGCTCGCGACCAGTAAGAGCTGGCGCGCCTCCAGGATCGTGCCGACTCCCATCGTGATTGCATACACCGGCACGTCTTCGCGGCGCTCGAAGAATCGTGCGTTGTCGTCGATCGTCTGCTTGGACAGCGTTTTCAGACGAGTCCGCGAGCTGAGCGAGCTCGTCGGCTCGTTAAACGCAATGTGACCGTCACTGCCGATGCCGAGTATCTGCAGGTCGATCCCGCCGCACTCCGCGATACGTTTTTCATACCACTCGCAGAACGCCGGATAGTTACTGGTCGTGCCGGACGGGACGTTGATGTTCTGAGGTTGGACGTTCACGTGCTTGAAGAAATTCTCTTGCATGAAGTAGGCGTAACTCTGCGGGTGATTGCCGGGGAGGCCGACGTACTCATCCAGATTGAACGTCATCACGCGTGAGAAGTCGAGCTGACCCCGCTGGTACATTCGCACCAGCTCCTGGTATAGCCCGAGCGGCGTGGACCCCGTCGCCATGCCGAGCACGGCGTTGGGCTTGGTGTTGAGCAGCTCGGCGACCATCTGCGCCGCCAGTTTACTCATCTCGTTGTAGTTCTGCCTGATGACTACTTCCATGGAGGTCCTCACCTTTTGTTCAGTCTTCACTGTGAACCGGCACGACGATTCTAATAAGTTGGGTCGCACTATATGCTGCGATAATGCGGCGGCAGCGGCAACATGCTTCGAGTCAGTGCGTCGGCGACGAGCTCTCCGGCGTGACCATGGCTGCGCCCTCCCTAACTATCTTTCACCGAATGTCATTCATCGTGTGAGGCTTTCCCAGCGCTAGCTAACGATAGTTCCAGCATGACGAGCGCGTGATAGTCGTTGGGTTTCTCGGCTTTCGAGAGTATCGCGTGCTCAAGCGTTCTCGCACTAGTTTAATAGAGTCGCTCGCAGCTGAACTAAGGCGCTAAGTGGCCGCCCATACTTCCGTCAAGGAAAGAGTCCTCGTGCCCTGCACACAGACCGTGATGGCCCTCGTTGTTCTTGTCCTCTCCGAGTCGCTGCCAACCCGCATCTGGGCGCAGAGCCCACCCGCACTGGGCGCAGATTCCAGCCTGCGCAACTCTGTCTCCCGTATCAGTGCGGACAGTCAGCGGTCGGTCCGCGTCGCGCGCCGTGAGACAGGGCGAGTCGAAGGCTCTCACGTTTCTTTGCGCGGTGACAGCGTGCTCCTGAACACTGACTCGGGAGTGCGCGTGATCTCGCTGGTGAACGTCGATTCCCTATGGGTACAGCATGGTACCGCCGCACCCATACTTGGTATCATCGTCGGCGTGCCGTGCGCTGTGTTTGGGGGCATGGTCGGCTCGCTGGCCGGAGGTCCGGACAGCAGTGGCGGTTCGGGAAGTGCAGCAGCCGGAATAATTATTGGCATGTTGGGAGGCGGTTTCGTGTGCGGCTCAATCGGGGCCGGTATCGGCTCTTTGTTCCGACGATGGCGGTTGGAGTACGCACGCCCAACAGATCCCGGCGCCTAACTAAGGCGTCATGCCGCAACCATCCTTCATCAAGGCCAGGTCATGACAGGCGAAGAGAATCGCGGCTCGCGTCGCGAGTTCATGGCGAAGGCCGGGCGACTTGCCTCGGCAGTCTCGCTCACAACGTTCCTAACTCCCGGCGCGGCCTACGCTACTCCAGCAGCACTTTCACCGGTATCCGGATCGCCCGGACAGTGGGACCTCTCGTGGCTCTCGCGCCTCGCTACGGCAACCGACCGTGCGGTATTCGACTGGCCCAGCCTGGGCGATCCCGCCGAGCCGCTCGTGTTGGAAATCGCGGCGCGTTATCTCGACAATTGTGAGACGGCGTACGCGCCGCAGAAATATGAAGCGCGCGTCGTGTTGAATATCCGCACACAAGCGGTATCGGCCGCTCTTGACGATGCGACCTGGGACCGCCACGCATTGGGCGTCGAGTATAATGTGAATGATCCGGTAACGCACAAGGCGGCGGTCCGAAATCCTTTTTGGCATCGCGCCCCAGATCCTCTCCCCGGCGTCGCGTTGCCCACGCTCCCCGACTTGCTCGGACGAGGTGCAATAGTCCTGGTCTGCGATTTCGCGCTCGGACATTTGGCGAAGCGCCTGGCGGACAAGTCCGGCCGTCAATCGGCGGAGGTGCATCAAGAGTTGCGCAACGGGTTCGTATCCGGAGCGTTCGCGGTACCCTCAGGAATATTCGGCCTCGCCAAAGCACAGAATGCCGGCTGCGCGTTCGTGCGCATGTGAGCGAATCGGGAGACCATATAGGTAGCTATCGCGCTGGCGCTAACCCCCTTGTTCGAGAGCGACCGAGCCCGCGCGATATTCCGCATCGGCCTCTGTGAGCGGGGCCAATTCTCGCGCGCACCACCGCCTGGCGGCCGTCACCGCAACCTGATCTCCCTGGGCATTTGCATGCTCGATGAGCAGCGCGGCCGCCTCGGTGCGCGCGATCGCAAAAGCGAACCCACGCGCGCCCGCCTGCTGAAATTCGCTTCCGGCACTCACCGCCCGCTCGGCGTACTGCTCGATGCGGTGAACGGCACTCAACGTCCGCTCGGCACACGATGACAATGCGGCCGCCTTGAGGCCGCTCAACCGACGCTTTACGTCAGACGTCCACTCGGCAAGCCCGTCGCCCCTCTCAACCGCTCGAAGCGCATCCAGGCTCAGGATGTTCGTCGTGCCCTCCCAGATCGACAGCACCTGCGCGTCTCGCAGCAGGCGAGGAAGTCCGGTGTCCTCCAGGTAGCCGGCGCCGCCGAACGCCTCGAGCGCTTCGCTCGTGACCGCAATCGCCTGCTTCGCGGTGTAGAGCTTGGCCACCGGAATCAGAAATCGCAGCAGCTTCAACTCGGATTCAGTCGCGTCGCCACACTCATCTTTCCCGAGCAGCTCGACGACGCGAAAGGCCAGAAGAAAAGCGGCGCGCAGCTCCAGTTGCATCTCTGCCAGCGTCTCGACGTGCAGCGGATGTTCGATGAGTGGCTTCCCGAATGCGCGCCGCCTCCGGGCGTAATCGCTCGCCAGCGCGATTGCGCGCCGCATGCCCGCCACGGCCGCCACAGCGTTGTACACCCGCGTGATATTGAACAGCGTAGCAATCTTGCGGACCCCGTCGCCGGCGCCGCCCACCAGCTGCGCGGGCGTGCTTTCGAGTGTCAGCTCGGCGGTCGGCAGTGCACGCGTGCCCAGTTTGTCCTTGAGACGCTCGACTCGAATGTTGCGAAGCATTCCGTCGTTGCCGCGCAGCTGGATGAGGAACACGCTCAGCCCATGACTTCCAGCCGGCGCGCCTTCAATGCGCGCCAGTGTCATGGCGACCTGCGAGGTCGTCGCCGACGTGAACCACTTCGAGCCGTAGAGGCTGTAGGAGTCACCTTCCTCGCACGCCGCAATCGTCGACGTGCTTCCAACGTCGGAGCCGCCGGTGCGCTCGGTCATCCACTGGCCGGAAGTCCAGAACTCACTCGGATCGCGGGAAATCAAATGTGAGAGCACCGGCTGCATGCTCTTGTCGCCGTGAACCTCCAGAAACCTGGCCGCGCCGTCGGTCATGGCGAGCGGACAGCTGTACAGCGCTGACGATGGGGCAAAGAGATACAGGCGTGCGAACTGATGAATGCGCGAGCGCGGTCCATGCCTGCGCTCATAGGCAGTCGCGACGATGCCTTCGGTTGCGGAGATCCGATCGAGCTCGCGCCAGGCATCGCTCGTCTCGATCCGGTCGACGCGATGCCCCCACGCGTCGTACGGAACGTGAAGCGGTGGCGATGCCTCCGCCGATTCGCCCAGCGCCAGAATATCCGTGGCGGCGCGATGACCGAGCCGTCGGAGGCCGGGCTCGACCTCGGCGAGCATGTTCGCGGGCAGTCGCCAGCGCAGGTACGCGCGGAGAAGCGCGTCGTCGTCGTACTGGTTACCGAGCCTGGGCGGATTCTGATAGAACTCAGCCATAAGTCCTCTACGCAATTCTAACCACTGGCCCTTTGCCGCGACATTAAATAGCGTTGGCATATGTGCGGACGCGCGACTGTCGTCAATCCCGACGGGATTACCGAGAAACTCTACGGCTACACGAAGAAGTTCGTCCCGAGCGACTGGAAGCCGCGCTACAACCTGAATCCTCACGAGGACATTCCAGCCGTCTACTACGATCCGTTCCTGAAGGAAAGGGTCCTCAGGACGATGCACTGGAATCTCATCCCATCGAAGCTCGAGAGCAGGGATGACGTCGTCGCGTTCGACTCGCAATACTCCACCTTCAACGCAAGGATCGAGACGGTTGCGTCGGCCCCGACTTTTCAGCAGTCATGGCGAAGTCAGCGTTGTCTGGTAGTAGTCGACGGCATTGTCGAATGGGTGGGTGAGAAGAAGCGGAAGACGCCTTACCTCATCAGACATCGAGACAGGATTCCATTCGCGATGGCGGGGCTGTGGAGTCGCTGGCACGACAGCGCGGGCGGTGAAGAACTGTGGTCGAACACGGTCATCGTCAAAGATGCGGACGATTGGTACAGGCAGTTTCACGACCGGATGGCGGTACTGCTTGCGCCTGAATCCTACGAGCAATGGCTCGATCCACAGCGCACGCACGGACAGCTCGAGGTGCTGAGCAAATCGGCGTACCACAAGAATGACGAGCTGGAGTACTTCCCGATTTCGACTCTGGTCAACAATCCGCGCAACGATTCCGCGGATTGCCTGGAGGAAGTAACACCTTCCGAGCTCGCCAAGACCACGGAGTTGCTACTGGATCTCTAGTGGTGCTGCGACGGCCGTATGACGCGCACTCCGAGGCTCGCTGGGGGCGTCGAACCGTAGAGAAGAGAGAGGATCACCGGGTAGGTCACTCTCGTGTTCCCCGTGAGCTCGTCCGGATCGACGATGTCGTGCGGCAGGCGAAGGGTATCGGCCAGCTCGAACATCGACACATGTCCACCGGCGGCGGACCAATGCTCCACCAGCTCGTCGATGGCGTGACGGTTGACGGTCCGGTCGTTTGCGTTCACAAGAACACGAATGTCCCGCGCGGCAGGCGGGTGATTGTCGGCAGCGCGCCGGATGGCCGCGCTCAGACGGAGCATCTGCCCAACCCCGCGTGTGCTCCAGCCCAGCTCACGATCGGGGCGCAGAGCGTTTGCACCGCCCTTCCTCGAGTAATTTGGCAGCCGCAACATGAGATTCATTATCAGCGTCTCGACGGCGGTGGACATGTGCGTTAACCCGAGCGCGGGAGCGACGATCACTACTCGACTCACCGGCCGGAACTGCGCCGCCCAAGCTGCCATGTCCCCGCCGAGACTTAATCCAAGTACGACGACGGTATCGCCGAGGCCGCTCGCGACATCGATCGCTGCGTCGGCGGCATTTCGCAATGATTCCGCGGTCAGTCGGCCGAGCTCGGCGGAGGTCGCGCCCCGCAGCGCGTGCCGGGGCAGTCTCGGGACGAACACGTTGTCGCCGCTGTCATAGAGAATGGCGGCCAGCCGCTTGAATTGGCGCGGCGAGTTCGTCAGGCCGTGGAACAGCACAAACGCTCGCGGCGTGCGATGACCATGGACGAGGACGATCGACTCGCCACCAGCCGCGACGGCTGTGTCTGTATGTTGAAAGGCCTCCGCCAATTTCATTGCCGATTCATAGTCATGCGTTGGTTTTGGGTGAGACTCGAGTGTACGAACGCTCGTAGACCACACAGCGGCCCATACCAGATACAGTAGGGCGGCTGAGAGAATCCAAAGCGCGCTGAGCCGAATACTCTCGATCAAATCCAGCGACCGATGCGCGCGAACCATTGCCGACGCCCGTTCGTCGAGAGACCGTACTGCAAACGGACCGGCCCTATCGGCGAATCCGTACCGATGCCGATCCGCGCTCCGAACAACCACGCACCGCCAAACGCGCGGTCGGCAGTGCTGCTCACCGTTCCGGTCATCGCCGTGACCTGTGTGTTCAACGGCCCGTACAGTTGTCGCGCGGCGTCGAGCATGTACGAGGCGGTCCATGTCCCGATCGACTCACCCACGTTCAGCCCGGGGAACCCGTCGGTTCCCCCCAGGAGGAACCACTGACTGTAAGGCGCGCCGACACTCGTCGCGCCCGCGCGAATCGTGCTCGTGAAGCGAGCGATGGGAGTCCGGGTAAGCAGCGAGAAATGTGCGCTCGCTCGTCTGTAGCGCTGATTCCACTCGAGATCCAACCGGCCGAACTGCGGCCTGGTTTCGTCGGCATTATCGATCCGCAATCCCACGCCTAACGGCGTCGGCGTGCGTGCTGAATCAGCGAGCCCGCCGTGCCATCGCCGAACCAGCGCTCCTGTCTGCACCGTCCATTTTGCATCGATGGGCACGTCCACACCAAGTTGCAGCAGCTGTTCGGAAACTGGCGGCAGCTCCACTTTGGTTGAGGTTCCATCCGCACCTGCGACGAAGAGAGGGTCTCGCTCTCGACCAACCATGAGCAAGCCGAATGGGCTGATCGAATATCTCACTTCGTGGTCCGATCGTCGAAGAGAAATGAAACCCTCCTGACGTCGTGTGCCCAGTGTGAGTCGGCCCCCGCTCTCCAGCGCTGGAAATCCGGGGCGAAGGATGGCGTGCCTGTTCGCGAGCGCGAGCCAGGCCTGTGCGCCGAGATCGTTGTCGTAGGCCGCGCCGATCCCGATAGTCCGCTCGTCCGCCCACCGAACAATCGGATCAAACACGACGGAGTCCCCGGCCGCGCGTTGCGGCGAGAGCCAGAGCGCCTGCAGCGAGCCGGATGTACCCGCGCGAGCGAGCCGTGCCTGAACGGTGTCCAGTACAATCGTCGCAGTGTCAGGAGTAGCGCGCACTGAAGACCCACGAAGCCATCCCGGTACTCGCGACTCACCTGGCCTGACAGCGCTTCGAAGAAGTTGCGCGGCCCCCGGCACAGCGTTCCGCGTGACGATCGCGGATGACACCGGAGGAAGCTGATGCTCGATTCGTGCGTGTCGAGGCAAGCACGACGAAGCAGGAATTGCCCGGGCGGCGGCCGTGCCGCGCTCGATCAATCGGGCGACAACTGCCGGGGAAAAATCGAGATTGGTTATGTCCGCGACATTCGTTGTCACCTCGACGTCGTCTGGTCCGAGTGGAGGATGAGCGTCGAGGAAGATGCGATCTATCAACATGTCGACCGTTCCGCCCGCGGAGGCGCCCCTCGAAGTGCTGTCGCCTGTGCCGCTTTCATCGAGACGCGAGAGGATGACACGCGTCGCACCGAGCTCACGCGCGAGGCGCACGGGAACATTCTCGCTGAGTCCGCCATCCACCAACTGGCGGCCATCGATAGTGACCGGCTCAAAGACGAACGGGATGGCGACACTCGCGCGGATGGCTTGCGCCAGATCGCCATGATCGAGCGTCACCCGCACTCCGGTGTGAAGATCCGTGGCGACGGCGCGGAACGGAATCGGAAGTGAATCGAAACTGCCGCGCGCGATCAGATCGCCGCGCACGAGCAGAGCGCTCAACAGGAGATTGATCGCGCCCTCATCGGCAAGGCTCGTCGCCACGACGAAGGTTCCGTCTTCCTGCCGCAACAACATGATGGGCGTCGGCTCGCCGGGCAGTTGGCTGCCAAGCAGCGATGCCCCCGAGGCGCCTGAAATCGCGAACGCGCGTGGCGCGCGCGGCGCGTATCGTCCGATGTACGCACCGATACTGTACTGCCGGGTCAGGCGCTCGATCTCGGCGCCCGAATAACCGCTGGCGTACATCCCACCAACGATGGCGCCCATGCTGGTGCCGATCACGATGTCGGGCACGATGCCGAGCGAGTCCAGCATCTTGATCACGCCAACGTGCACCATTCCTTTGACACCGCCGCCGGGCAGGACCAGTGCCACCTTACCGACGCTCGTGGCTGGGCACGTTGATTGAGCCGGCGACTGCGCCTCGCTCCGCGCCCAGATTGGAGAAATCAGAACGATGGCGACGACGGCGCGTGAAGCCGTCGCGAGCGTGAACATCCTCGAAACCGGGGCGTTCATGGGAGACCGCGGCAACGTCAAGACCTGCCGGTTGCTCCGTACTCGTCCCAAAGGGTGGCCATTGCACGCATGCCGAGCCTGAAATTGTCTTCGCCCATCCACTCGTCGGGCGCATGAGCATTTTCGCCCGGTAGTCCAAAGCCCACGAGGAGAACCGGCGCGCCGAGTATGCGCTCGAAGTCGCCGACGACGGGGATGGAGCCGCCTTCGCCGGTGATTACGGGTTCTTTCCCGAACGCCGCGCGTAACGCTCTCCGCGCCGCATCATAAATCGGCCCATTCAGCTCGGCCCGCCACGGGCGTCCGCCGTGCAGATGCTGGACGGTCACCTTCACTCCCTTCGGCGAGACCTTCGCCACGTGCGCCTTCATCAGCTTCTCGATCTCGGCAGGATCCTGATCGGGAACGAGACGGCAGCTCACCTTCGCCATCGCCTTGGCGGGCAGGACCGTCTTTGCGCCCTCGCCCGTGTATCCACTGAGCTGGCCGTTCACCTCGCAGGTAGGACGAATCCAGAGCTTCTCCAGAGTGGTGTAGCCCTTCTCGCCGCCGAGCGCGCTGACGCCCGTCTCTTTCATGAGAGTCTTGTCGCTGAACGGAAGTGAGCGCATCTGCTTCCGGATCTTCGGATCCCACGCCCGCACTTTTTTGTAGAAGCCGGGGATCGCAATGTGGCCGTCCTTGTCGTGGAACGTCGCGAGGATGCGCGCGAGCGCCATTGCCGGATTGACGACAGCGCCGCCGTAGCTGCCCGAGTGCAGATCGCCCTTCGGGCCCTGCACGTTGATCTCGAAGTATGCAAGTCCACGCAGTGAAGAGAGAATCGATGGCAGCCCCGGCGCGAACATCGCCGAATCGGAGATCACGACCGCATCGGCCTTGAGCAGCTTCTTCTGCTCCTCGACGAACGCCGCCAGGTTTTCACTACCAATCTCTTCTTCGCCCTCCACTATCACAACGACATTGACGGGAAGCGTCCCTCGCGTGGCGAGGTGCGCCTCGAGCGCCTTCACGTGGAGGAAGATCTGACCTTTGTCGTCAACAGATCCGCGCGCGAAGATCTTTCGGTCGCGCACCGTCGGCTCGAACGGTGGCGATGTCCACAGCTCGAGTGGCTCCG
>Ga0207929_1000133_pt1 | contig 20876 bp, 21 predicted proteins | sample NGESurdeep072012_FD_184466 | JGI IMG/M metagenome (GOLD analysis project Ga0207929, IMG submission 184466) | Arctic peat soil microbial communities from Barrow, Alaska - NGEE Surface sample 53-1 deep-072012 (SPAdes) | ecosystem: Environmental > Terrestrial > Soil > Wetlands > Peat ... | reverse complement strand
GGCGATCGCAAATGGCGCGAACGCCAGGCCAACGCATGCCGTGATGCGGCACAGAGCAAGGCATGAATCGCTATCGCGTCGCACGAATCCCTCCCGGTCGATTCGGCCTGACCCTCTGCCGCGACCAGTAGGCGCCCGCTGCCCAACCCTGTCAAGGAGATCGCGCTGGCGAAGCGCCTCGACGAGCCGGACTGACTCAGAACTTCCGCACGCGCTCGAGCTCGGAAATCCGCCCGCCGCAGTTCAGTCATATCGGCCCAACCGCAGCACGGTGGTTCCCGGTTTCACATGCGCGAGCGACGGCATCACCATGACGCAGTCGTCGTAGGGCGTTTTCCAGGTCGTGCCGCCATCCGTGACGACCACCGTGCCGGCCTTCGGAATCACTTCCAGGCCCTTGAACAGGTATGGAAACTTGAAGTCCCTGCTCTTCGCCACGATGGCCTCGGTGACGCGAAGGACCCGTTGTACCCCGGGCGGCGAAAGGCGCAAATGGGATTTGCAAATGGATGCATTTACGGCGCCCGTCGCATCGAGAAACCGGAACAGGGTATCCACGGCCACGTCGGCCGCGCCTTTTTCCCAGTGCTGGCCGCATTCGATCAGCACCGCCGTCTTCGGGCTCGCCGGATCGCCGAACGCGCCGCGCTCGATCATGCGCAAGCCCGCGGGGTGGCCGGTATCGAGCAGCAGGTCCGCGGGCACGCCGATCCTGCGCGACAGGGCTACGCTCTTCCCGCCGCCTTTTCCGCTCACGCCGCAGACCATGATCGGCCGGCAGGGTTCGTGCATCGAATGCAGGTCGAGCAGGTAGTCGGCGGCGTCGACGAAAGGCCGGAGCTCGCGCGCGCGGCGCAATTCGGCGGAGTCGCGCGGGCCCTTGAGCGCCTCGTCGCCCCAGACGCGGTTGTAGTCCTCATCGATGTAGCGCGAGCGGTCGGGATCGTCGAAGTCGAAGCGCGCGAAGGCGGCGACGTTGGCGAAAGCCAGGGTCAGCTTTCCTTGCATGGGTTTAATTCCCTGTTTAAATAAAAAATCCAGGGCAATTGCGCCGCAGAACTCATTGCCGTGGGTCAGCGCCTGGACCATGACGTTCGGCCCGGGCTTGCCGGAATCGAGCACGTGAACGTAATCCACGCCCGTGTTGCCGGCCCTGTAGCCGGAAATGCCGGGCGGCGAGATTTCGATCGCGTGTTTCATTTCGGCGCCCAGTACGTCAGCAGCCAGTAGTGCTCGAACAGGTCCACGTGCGCGCCCCAGCCGTGCCGCGACGCGCGCTGGATCAGCTCGCCTTCGGCGGGAAAATTCTTCAGCACCTCGTGGGTGCTGCCGTCGTCCAGCTTGCGCGTCTGGTAGGTATTGCCCCCCGCGTCGCGCCGCGACACCGCCGTGCTCGAGCCCGGAACATGGCGATTGTCGAGGAACGCGATCAGGGCGCCGGGAGCGATGGCCTGCCGCACCGTCTGCAGAAAACCGTCCATCCGGGCGAGCGGCACGTGCGACCACCAGAATCCCGCGAACAGCGCATCGTGCCGACGGCCAAAATCGGGAATCTCGTAGGCGCTGCCGCGGACGAATTCCACTTTTGCGGCATTTTTCTTCGAGCGCGCGATCTCCAGCACTTCCTCGTTCACGTCCAGAGCGGTGAGTTGCGCCGTCTGCGACGCAATCACGTCGGTCCAATACCCGGTGCCGCAGGCAAGTTCCAGGACCTTCCTGCCGGCGAACAGCTTGCCGATCCCGCTCCGCAGCGCGGCAAGGTCGGCCTGGCGCTCCGGCTTGGCGTAGATGCGTTCGTATTCGGCCGCACGCCGGGCGTAATAGGCGGCAAGTTCATCCATAGCGTTATTCGGTGAAAAATTATGAGCAAGGATACATGGAATAAAATCGGCATATGCCCGCTGGATTGATCACTGGCCTCCGGGGCGCCGACCTCGGGGTAACCGACGTCGCCGCCCACGTACGCTTCTACACCGAGACGTGGCGGCTTTCGGTCGCCGCCGAGCGCGACGGCGCGGTCTACCTGCGCGGCAGCGGCGAATACCACCACATTCTTTCCCTGCACCCGCGGGACAAGGCCGCGCTGCTCAGCATCAACCTCGCCGCGGCCAGCCGCGCCGACGTGGATCGCCTGCATCTGCGCGCGAAGGAGGCCGGGGCAACGCAGATCGACGCGCCAGCCGCCATCCGCGAGCCCGGTGGAGGCTACGGCTTTGCCTTCCTCGATCCCGAGGGCCGGGCGGTGCGCGTGATCGCCGGGGACGCCCGCCATGCCGATGCGGCCGTGGTGCCGGACCGGCCGATGAAGATTACCCATATCGTGCTGAACACGCCGCGCCAGGAGGAGGCCGCGGCGTTCTGGGTTAAGGCCCTCGGCTTTGAGATCAGCGACCGCTCGCTGCTGACCTTCATCCGCTGTAATTCGGACCATCACAGCGTCGCGTTTCATCCAGGGGAGTCCTCCTCCCTGCACCACATCGCCTTCGAAATGGACGGCATCGACTCGGTGATGCGCGGGGCGGGCCGGATGCGCGACGCCGGCCACCCGATCGAGTGGGGGCTGGGCCGCCACGGGCCGGGCAACAACGTGTTCGCCTATTTCGTCGGCCTGGACGATTTCGTCATCGAATACACCGCCGAAATAGAAAAAGTGGATGCGAGCTACCGGGTGCGGGCCCCCGGGGACTGGGCCTATCCGCCGGGCCATAGCGACCTCTGGGGGGCCACCGCCCCGCCCGGCGAGCGGATGAAGGCGGCGCAGAAGAAAATCCAGTTCGCCGCCGGGCTGTTCCGCCCATAGAATGTCGTACTCAGGGGAAACGTCAATACAAGATGGCTGAGGAGTCCAAGCAGTTCGACCCGGAAGCGACGGTACAGCAGCCTTTGCGCGCGCTGGACCCGGAGACGACCGTCACGGGCCCGGCTCGCAAGACTGAAACGGATCCGGAAGCGACCGACAAGCATCCGGTTTTCGATCCCGAGGCCACGGTCAATCCGGCCGAGCAGGCGAGCCTCGACCCGGAGGCCACGGTGCGGGTCCCCAGCCCGGGCAGACTGCGCAAGAACCCCTTCGCACCGAAATCCGTTCCCGAGACCATCCAGGCGAACCTTTCCGCGCTGGGTGGGCTCAATCCGCTGATCGCGATGGCCAACCCGATCCTGGGCGCCGTGCCGCAGATCCGCCGCGCGCTGAAGCATCCGGACCCGGCAATGCTGCGCGAGAACCTGCGCGACCAGATCGAATCCTTCGAGACCAGCGCGATGTCCGCGGAGATTCCGGATGCGGCCTCGGCCGCCGCCGTCTACGCGCTTTGCGCGCTGCTGGACGAATCGGCCGCCGCCACGCCGTGGGGCGGCAGCTGGATCGAGAAGGGCCTGCTGCAGGAAGTGCGGGGCGAGACCGGCGGCGGCGATGGATTCTTCAAGCTGCTCGACGACCTCTCCATCGATGCCGAGAGCAACGCGGACCTGCTCGAATTCTTCTACGTCTGCCTGGCGCTCGGCTTCGAGGGCCGCTACCGCCAGGCCGAAGGCGGCCGCCAGGTGCTCGACCAGATCCGCAACAGCCTGTACGCGACCATTTCCCGCCGCCGCCCGCGGCCCGTCGACGGACTTTCGGCGCAGTGGCGCAGCGCCACTGCGCAGGCTGCCGCGGCGCCGGCGCTGCAGGTCGCAGCCAAGGTTTCCGCCGAACTCTCGGCGCAGGCCGCGGCGCAGGCTGCGCTGGCGGGGAATGGGGAGAGCACCCTGCCCCCGGTCCGCAGGCCGGCGAAATTTTCCCTCTCCCGGCTGCCGCGGCGCGCGATCTGGAGCGCGCTTTTCGGCGTCATCGGGGCGCTGATCGTCTTCTACCTGCTCGCGCTGAGGCTGCTGGAAGACGACGTGAACAGCGCCCTCGCCACGAAACCGGCCGTCAAGCCCGCTGCATCGCAGGCTGGAGCGGCGGCGTCCGTCGCGCCGGCGGCCTTGGCTGCCGACCTGGCGAAAGCGCTGCAGGGAGAGCCGGTGTCGATCGCGGAAGACGCCGGGCGCATCGTCATCACATTGCGCAACGAACGCCAGTTCGCCCCGGGCAGCGCGTTGCCGGCGCCGGGGCTGCGGCCGCTGTTCCAGAAGATCGCCGCGGCGTTCGACAAGACACCGGGCGCGATCGTCGTCACCGGCTACGCCGACGCGTCGCCGACCCAGCGCTACGCCTCGAACATGGCGCTGTCCGCCGCGCGCGCGCAGGCGGTCGCGCAGATGATGGCGCCGAAACTGGGCGACGCCAGGCGGCTGACGGCCGAGGGCAAGGGCGAATCCGAGCCGCTCGCCCCGAATGACACGGAAGCGAATCGCGCGAAGAACCGCCGCGTCGCCGTCGCTCTCAAGCCGAACCCATGAGCCTGCTCGAGCAGATCGCCGGCAGCGGCGCCGAGCCGGTCGCCGACGAGCGCGTGGCAAAGGAACTCGAGACGCTGCGCGCGCGCTTCCAGCAGGCGGTCGCGGACCTGGAGGACGCCCGCTTTCCCAACCCCGACGGCCGGCCGCGCGCGATCGAGGAGCTGCCCTGGTACGTGATGATCGGCGCGCCGGGCTCTGGCAAGACCACGGCCCTGCTCAACTCGGGCCTGCGCTTTCCGCTCTACACGCGCGATGGCAGCAGCGCCTCGATCCCGGGCGTCGGCGGCACGCGCAACTGCGACTGGTGGTTCGCCGACGAGGCGGTGCTGCTCGACACCGCGGGCCGCTACACGACGCAGGACAGCGACCGCAAGGCGGACGCCGCGGCCTGGCACGGCTTTCTCGCATTGCTGAAGCAAGCCCGCCCGGACCGGCCGCTCAACGGCGCCCTAGTCACGGTCAGCGCGCTCGACCTGATGCTCTGGACCAAGGCGGAACGCGCCAAATTCTCCACGCACGTGAGAATGCGCCTGTCGGAGATGTACGCGGCGCTCAACGAGCGCTTCCCGGTCTACGTGCTGGTCACCAAAGTAGATCTGCTGGCCGGCTTCACCGATTTCTTCGGCGACCTCGATCTCACCGGGCGCCAGCAGGTCTGGGGCACGACCTTCGATCACGAAATCGATCCGTCATTCATCGCCGCGCCCTACGTCAAGGATTTCACGGCGCTGGAAGATCGCCTGGGCGCCGAGATGCTGGCGCGGCTGCACGAGGAGCGCGACCTGCAGCGGCGCGCCTCGATCTACCGCTTCCCGCAGCAGTTCCACGCCCTCGGCCCGCTGGTCGGGGAATTCCTCGCGCAGGCCTTCGGCACGCAGGTGAACCACCGCACGCTGCAATTGCGCGGGGTCTACTACACCAGCGGCACGCAGGAAGGCAATCCGATCGACCGCGTTCTGGTCGCGCTGGCGCGCACCTTCCGCCTGGAGCGCGCCGGCGCCGCGGGACCCACCGGCACCGGCAAGAGTTTTTTCGTGACCCGCCTGCTGCGCGAGGTGGTATTTCCTGAGTCGAGTCTCGCCGCGGTCGAGGCCGCTCCGCCCGCCTAGCCCTTCAGTCCTCTACTCCGCTTCGTCGATCCAGGCCATCTGGATCGCCTCCAGGATTTTCTCGCCGCTGCGCTTCGGGTCGTCGTCGAACTCCGGCAGCCCGATCACCCAGCCGCGCAGGTCGACGAAGTTCAGCGCCTTCGGGTCCTGGTCGGGGAATTTCTCCAGCAGCGCGATGGCGATGTCGCGTGAGTCAGTCCACTTCATTTGCGGCTGCCCCCTTCGCGCTCGTAGTTGATGGTGTACTTCGGGATCTCGATCACCAGGTCCGCGTCGCGCATGCGCGCCTGGCAGGACAGGCGCGAGGTCGCCTCCAGCCCCCAGGCCTTGTCGAGCAGATCCTCTTCCTTCTCCTCGGGCGCATCCAGCGAGTCGTAGCCCTCGCGCAGCACCACGTGGCAGGTGGTGCAGGCGCAGGATTTCTCGCAGGCATGCTCGATCTCGATGCCCTGCGCGAGCAGCAGGTCGCAGAGCGTTTCGCCGGCGGGCGCGTCGAATTCGGCGCCGTTCGGGCACAGCATGGCGTGCGGCAGGACGGAGAGTTTAGGCATCCAGGCTCGATATGGCGCGCCCGGCGAGCGCCTTGCGCACGCTCGCATTCATGCGGCGCGCGGCGAATTCCTCGGTAGCGCGATTCAGCGCATCGCTCGCCAGCTTGATGGAACGGGGGTCGGAAGTGGCGAGTGTCTTCTCAAGAGTTTTGATCCCGTCCTCGATGTTTTTTATTTCATCGGAAGTCAAAAGCGAACCATCCCGGGCAAGGCCACTCCTCGTCGCGTCCATCAATCTTTGTGCGTCCACGCGATGCTCGTTCAGTGCCCGAGCGCGCATGTCTTCCTTCGCATGCTCGAACGAATCGCGCAGCATGCGCTCGACGTCGGCGTCGCCCAGGCCGTAGGACGGCTTGACGGTGACCGAAGCCTCCGCGCCGGTGGTGCTTTCCTTCGCCGCGACGGACAGCAGGCCGTCGGCGTCGACCTGGAAGGTCACCCGCACGCGCCCCGCGCCCGCCACCATCGGCGGAATGCCTTTCAGTTCGAAGCGGGCGAGCGAGCGGCAATCCGACACCAGTTCGCGCTCGCCCTGCACCACGTGGAAGCTCATGCCGGTCTGCCCGTCCTTGAAAGTGGTGAACTCCTGCGCCTTGGCGCAGGGAATCGTCGTATTGCGGGGAACGATCCGCTCGGCGAGGCCGCCCATGGTCTCGATCCCGAGCGAGAGCGGAATGACGTCCAGCAGCAGCCAGTCCTCGCCCTGCGGCTTGTTGCCGGCCAGCACGTTCGCCTGCATCGCGGCGCCGAGCGCGACCACCTTGTCCGGGTCCAGGTTGTTGAGCGGGTCGCGGCGGAAAAACTCAGCCGCCGCGCGCTGGATCTGCGGCATGCGCGTCGCGCCGCCCACCATCACCACGCCCTTGACCTCCTCCACTGCCAGGCCGGCATCGCGCAGCGCCTTGCGCGCGGGAACCAGCGTCTTCCGCACCAGATGCTGGGTGATGCGGCAGAAGGTCTCGGTATCGAGCGTCAGGTCGACGAATTCGCCCGTGTTCAGCCTGGCGTCGATGCGCGCCTCGGCATGACCGGTCAGGTATTCCTTCGCCTCGCGCGCCTTCACCAGCAGCAGGCGGGTGTCGCGCGGCCCGAGCGGCGCGAGTTTCGCCTGCTCGACGATCCAGCAGAACACGCGCTGGTCCCAATCGTCGCCGCCGAGTGCGGCGTCGCCGTTGGTCGCGATCACCTCGAACACACCCTTGGAGAGCTTCAGAATGGAGATGTCGAAGGTGCCGCCGCCCAGGTCAAACACTGCGTAAGTGCCTTCGGACGAATTCTCCAGGCCGTAGGCGATAGCCGCCGCGGTAGGCTCGTTCAGCAGCCGGAGCACGTTCAGTCCAGCGAGCTTCGCCGCGTCCTTGGTCGCCTGGCGCTGCGCGTCGTCGAAATAAGCGGGAACGGTGATGACGGCGCCCGAAAGGTCGCCGTTCAACGATTCTTCCGCTCTTGCTTTCAATATCCTGAGAATTTCAGAAGAAACTTCAACCGGGCTCTTCACGCCCGCCACGGTCTTGAGCTGCACCATGCCCGGCGCATCGACGAAGTCATAAGGCGCGTTCTCGGCATGGGCCACATCCTTCAGCCCCCGCCCCATGTAGCGCTTCACCGAGGCGATGCTGTTCTTCGGATCCTCCGCCTGGTGCGCCTGCGCGGCATAGCCGACTTCTGCGGCCCCGTCCGGCAGGTAGCGCACGATGGACGGCAGCAGCGGCCTGCCCTGCACGTCCGGCAACACCGTGGCCGAACCGCTGCGCACCGTGGCGACCAGCGAGTTGGTGGTGCCCAGGTCGATGCCGACCGCGAGGCGCTGCTGGTGCGGCTCCGGCGACTGCCCCGGCTCGGATATCTGGAACAGCGCCATCAGGCTTCCAGAGCCTCGTAGGCGGCGGCGATCTCCTCGCCGAATTTTTCCAGGAACATGAGTTTTCTAACGAGGCCTTTTGCGCTTTCGAAATCACGCTTCGCGTCGATGCATTCGGCGATCTGCGTTTCAATCTTTTGTTTTTTATTCATAACGTCTTTTTCAATCGCAGCAAGCGAAGCAGCGTCGCGCGTTTCTTCAAGCTTCTCCCGCAATTCCATCTGTTCCATCAAAAACCCGGATGGCATGGCGGTGTTCGTCTCGAAGCCGGTGTCCACGCCGTTCAGTTCGAGAAGGTGGCTGGCGCGCCGCACGGGGCTCTTCAACGTCCGGTAGGCCTCGTTCACCTGCGTGGTCATCTGCATGGATGCGCGCCGTTCCGCATCGCCGGCCTGCGCAAAGCGATCCGGATGTACTTTGGATTGGATGTCACGGTAAGCGCGGTCCAGATGCGCGAGATCCAGCGCGTAGGCCGGGGTAAGACCGAACAACTCGAAGTGATTCTTCAAAACCTCAGACGTTAAAACTCTCGCCGCAGCCGCACTCGTCCTTGACGTTTGGGTTGTTGAACTTGAACCCCTCGTTGAGGCCTTCCTTGGCGAAGTCGAGTTCGGTGCCCTCGAGGTACGGCAGGCTCTTGGGATCGATCACCACCTTGACGCCGTGGCTCTCGAACTGCAGGTCGTCCGGATTCACCGCGTCGGCGTACTCGAGCTTGTACGCCATTCCGGAGCAGCCGGAAGTGCGCACGCCGAGCCGCAGCGCCACGCCCTTGCCCCGCTTGGCGAGGTAGTTCTGGACGTGGGTCGCGGCTTTTTCGGTAAGCGTGACGGCCATGGCTACTGGTGTTTCTTCTTGTAATCCGCGACCGCCGCCTTGATCGCGTCCTCGGCGAGGATCGAGCAGTGGATTTTCACCGGCGGCAGCGACAGCTCCGCGGCGATCTGCGTGTTCTTTATGCCGGCGGCCTCATCGAGCTTCTTGCCCTTCACCCATTCGGTGATGAGGGAGGACGAGGCGATGGCCGAGCCGCAGCCGTAGGTCTTGAAGCGCGCGTCCTCGATGATGCCGTCCTTGTTGACCTTGATCTGCAGCTTCATCACGTCGCCGCAGGCCGGCGCGCCGACCATGCCGGTGCCGACCGAGTCGTCGCCCTTGTCGAAGGAGCCGACGTTCCTCGGGTTTTCGTAGTGGTCCAGTACTTTGTCGCTGTATGCCATGGCTTGCTCCGTTTGCAGTTATTACCGCTACTTCAGTGTGCAGCCCACTGCACCGTGCTCAGATCGATGCCTTCCTTGTGCATTTCCCACAGCGGCGAGAGCTCGCGCAGCCTCTCGACCTTGCTCCTGAGGTGATTGATCGTGTAGTCCACCTCTTCCTGGGTCGTGAACCGGCCCAGCGTGAAACGGATGGAACTGTGCGCCAGCTCGTCCGAGCGCCCGAGGGCGCGCAGCACGTAGGATGGTTCGAGCGAGGCCGAGGTGCAGGCCGAGCCCGACGAAACCGCGATGTCCTTGACCGCCATGATCAGCGACTCGCCCTCGACGAAATTGAAGCTGATGTTCAGGTTGTGCGGCACGCGGCGCACCAGGTCGCCGTTGACGAACACTTCTTCCATCTGGTTCATGCCCGCCAGCAGCTTGTCGCGCATCACGCGCACGCGGTCGCGCTCGGCAACCATTTCGAGCTTCGCCAGGCGGAAGGCCTCGCCCATGCCGGCGATCTGGTGCGTGGCCAGCGTGCCCGAGCGGAAACCGCGCTCGTGGCCGCCGCCGTGGATCTGCGCTTCCAGGCGCACGCGGGGCTTCCTGCGCACGAACAGCGCGCCGATGCCCTTCGGTCCGTAGGTTTTGTGCGCGGAGAAGGACATCAGGTCCACTTTCAGCGCCTGCAGGTCGATGTCGCACTTGCCGGTGGCCTGCGCCGCGTCGACGTGGAACAGGATTCCGCGCTTGCGGCACATTTCGCCGATCGCCGGAATGTCCTGGATGACGCCGATCTCGTTGTTCACGAACATCACGGAGACGAGGGTGGTGTCCTTGCGCATCGCCGTTTCCAGCTGGTTCAGGTCGAGCAGGCCGTCCGGCTTGACTTCGAGGTAGGTCACTTCGAAACCGCGGCGCTCGAGCTCGCGCATGGTGTCGAGCGTCGCCTTGTGCTCGGTCTTGACGGTGATCAGGTGCTTGCCCTTGGTCTTGTAGAACTCCGCTGCGCCTTTCAGCGCCAGGTTGATGGACTCGGTGGCGCCCGAAGTCCAGACCAGTTCCTTGGCGTCGCAGCGCACCAGCGCCGCCACGTGCTCGCGCGCCTCTTCCACCGCCTCTTCGGCCTTCCAGCCGAGCGAATGCGAGCGGCTCGCCGGATTGCCGTAGTCCTCGGTCAGGAACTGGATCATCTTCTGCGCCACGCGCGGATCGACCGGCGTGGTGGCGGAATAATCGAGGTAGATGGGAAGCTTCATTACGCGGCCACGTTCTCGGGTGCTTTTTGCGGGGTATTTTCCCTGCCCCTGAAATCCTTGATCACCTGCACCTGCTTGCCCTGCTGGTGCGACACCACGTCGGCGAGGGAAACCGAGGTCAGGTAATCGTTCATTTTCTCGTTCAGCGTCGCCCACAGGTCGTGCGTCACGCAGCGCCGGTCGTCGATGCAGTTTTCCTTGCCGCCGCACTGGGTGGCATCGATCGGCTCGTCCACCGCGGTGATGATCTCGGCCACCGAAATGCCGTTCGTCGCCCGCGCCAGGCAATAGCCGCCGCCGGGACCGCGCACGCTGGTCACCAGCTTGGCGCGGCGCAGCTTGCCGAACAGCTGCTCCAGATACGACAGCGATATGCGCTGGCGCTCGCTGATGGCGGCGAGCGTCACCGGACCGCGCGTCTGGCGCATGGAAAGATCCACCATCGCGGTCACTGCAAACCTGCCTTTGGTCGTGAGTCTCATGGTTGTGCCGTGTGTATGTTAAATACCCGATTACGATACTCAAGTATACCAAATCCCGAGAGATTTCCTCAGGTATTAAAATCTTTAAATATCAGCTACTTGATAGCTCTCAGCTGCTCGGCCTGCGAGCGCTCGGCTGCCTGCTCCAGGCGCCGCATTTTCTCGGTCAGGGCCGACACCGTCTGCTCCAGCTCCTGCGCGTGATCGACCAGCGATTGCAGCGTCTTGGCGTAGGGATCTTCCTGGTTGGGCATCACGCCGTAAGCGGCGAAGTGCGTCTGCTCCTCGGCTTTCGCGCTTTTCTCCACGATACGGCCAGGAATGCCGACGACCGTGGCACCGGCGGGCACTTCCTTGAGCACCACCGCGTTGGAACCGATTTTCGCGCCATCGCCGACACTGAAGCCGCCCAGCACCTTGGCTCCCGCGCTAACCACCACACCCTTGCCGAGGGTCGGGTGACGCTTGGCCCCGCGATAAAGAGAGGTGCCGCCCAGCGTGACGCCCTGGTAGATGGTGCAGTCGTCGCCGATTTCCGCGGTCTCGCCGACCACCACGCCCATGCCGTGATCGATGAACACGCGGCGCCCCATGATCGCCGCCGGATGGATCTCGATGCCGGTAAGCCAGCGGCCGAGCTGCGAGGTGAACCGGCCGAGCCAGCGCAAGCCGTTGTTCCAGAACCAGTGCGCCAGCCGGTGGATGTAGACCGCGTGCAAGCCGGGGTAGCAGGTCAGCACTTCCCAGGTCGAGCGCGCGGCCGGGTCGCGCTGGAAAACGCTGGCGATGTCTTCACGTAGCTGCCTGAACATGAACGGCATTTTAAGGTGCCCGAGTAAAACGATCAACTATTTGGACTTGGGCTTCTGCAACGCGTTCAACAGGCCGCGCAGGATATTGACCTCCTCCCGCTCCAGGTCCGGCACCCTGGAAAACAGTCGCCGCAGGCGCATGGGCAGCTTCGAGCCCGAGGCCGGATCGAAGAATTCGCTGTCGATGGCAGCCTGCTCCAGATGGCCGTAAAGGCCTTCAAGATCAGCCACCGTGGCGGGTTTTTCGGTTCTCATTTGAAAAGCAGTTCTAGAAGAAAGCATGAACAGCTCGTAGGCCACCACCTGCACCGCCTGCGCGAGATTCAGCGAGGTGAATCCCGGATTGGCCGGGATGTGCACGAGGTACTGGCAGGCGAGCATTTCATCGTTGGTCAGTCCCGCCTGCTCGTTGCCGAACACGAAGGCCACCTCCCCGTTCAGCTCGACCGCGCACGCCGCCGCCGCGCGCACCTCCAGCACCGGCGTCGACCATTCGCGCGGCCGCGCCGACAGCGCGAAGGCGGCGACGCAGTCGGAGATCGCCTCCGTCAGCGTGGCATGGATCTTCGACTGGTCGAGAACGTCGATGGCGTTGGTCGCCATCCAGCGCGCTTCCGGCGCCGGGAACTTCTCCGGCGCGATCAGGCGCAGGTCGGACAGGCCCATCGTCTTCATCGCGCGCGCGGCGGCGCCGATGTTGCCGGGGTGGCTCGGGCGGCAGAGCACGATTCGGACACGGGAGAGATGCGGGGACAAATGCGGCGATTGCGGACTCACCATACTAGAATACGCGCCCCATGCATCCGATGCTCAATATCGCCATCAAGGCGGCGCGGCGCGCCGGCTCGATCATCAACCGCGCGGCGCTCGACCGCACCAAGCTGGAAATCCGCGCCAAGCGCGCCAACGATTTCGTCACGCAGGTCGACAAGTCGGCGGAGTCGGCGGTCATCGACATCATCCGCCAGGCCTATCCGGACCACGACATCCTCGGCGAGGAGTCGGGCGCCCTGCCGGGCAAGGGCACCACCGCCAAGGCGGAATACCGCTGGATCATCGATCCGCTGGACGGCACCACCAACTTCATCCACGGCTTTCCGCAGTACTGCGTTTCCATCGCGCTGGAGCACCGCGGCGCCATCCAGCACGGCGTGATCTACGATCCGGCGAAAAACGAGCTGTTCACCGCCTCCAAGGGCCGCGGCGCCTTTCTCGACGACCGGCGCATCCGCGTTTCCAAATGCGCGCAACTCAAGGACGCGCTGGTGGGCACGGGATTTCCTTTCAAGGAGATGTCTCGTGTGGATATTTATTTCAAGCAACTAAGAGAAATAATGGCCACCTCCGCCGGAGTCCGCCGGGCGGGCGCAGCGGCGCTCGACCTCGCCTACGTGGCTGCCGGGCGCATGGACGCATTCTGGGAACTGGGACTCTCGCCCTGGGACATGGCCGCCGGCGCACTCATGATCCAGGAGGCGGGCGGCCTGGTCGGCGACCTGCAGGGCGATTCGACCTGGCTCGAGTCCGGCGACATCGCCGCGGCGACGCCGAAAGTTTTTTCGCAGCTGCTCAACGCGCTCAAGTAGCGCCCAGCGACTCCTTCGCGCGGCCGAGTACCTGCTCCAGCGCAAGCGCTGCGAGATCGATTTCCGCGTTGCTGATCTCCAGCGAAGGTGCGAGCGTGATGACGTTCTTGTAGTACCCGCCGATGTCGAGCACCAGGCCCATGCGGCGCGAGCCGATGGTGAGATCGCCCTCCAGCCCGATCTGGAACATGCGGTCGGCGAGTCGGCGGCTGGGCGTGTAGCCGTCCGCTTCGCACATTTCCATGCGCAGCGCCAGGCCGAGGCCGTCGACATCGCCGACTTCGGCGTGCCGGGCCTGGATCTGCCTCAGCTTGCCGAGGAAATACGCTCCCTTGCGCTGCACCCCGGCGCCGTAATCGCCGGCAGCCAGGATTTTCATCACCGCAAGGCCCGCCGCGGTGCCCAGCGTGTTGGAGGAAAAGGTCGAATGCGTCGAGCCCGGCCCGAACACCGCCGGGTTGATGAGTTCCTCGCGCGCCCAGATGCCCGAGAGCGGATTCATGCCGTTGGTGAGCGCCTTGCCGAAGACGATGATGTCCGGCTGGATGCCGAAATGCTCCATCGCCCACATCCTGCCGGTGCGCTGGATGCCCATCTGGATTTCGTCGTCCACCACCAGGATGCCGCGCTCCTTGCAGATCGCCGCGAGCCGCTTGAAGTAGCTCTTCGGCGGAATGACGTAGCCGCCGGTGCCCTGCACCGCCTCGACGAAGAAGGCGCCGAACTCCGAGCGCCCGGTCTTCGGGTTCCACGCGCCGGTGTACTCGTGCTCGAACAGGCGTTCGAACTCGGCGATGCAGTGGTCCTCGGTCTTCTGCGCGTCGCCGCGGAACGGCGAGCGGAAGCTGTAGGGAAAGGGGATGAATTCAGCGCGGTCGGCGAATTCGCCGAAGGCCTCGCGATAACGGTACGACGAGGTGATCGCCGACGCCCCCAGCGTGCGGCCGTGATAGCCGCCCTGGAACGCCAGCATGCGCTGCCGCCCGGTGCTCTTGCGCACCAGCTTGAGCGCGTCCTCGATCGCCTGCGCTCCGCCGACATTGAAGTGCACCCTGCCCTTCATGCCGAAGCCGCGCTCGACGCTGTCGCAGATCATCTCCGAGAGTTCGATTTTTTCGCGATGCAGGTACTGGCAGGCGAGCTGCGGCAGGCGTTCCATCTGCGCGCGCAGCGCGGCGCTCACCGCCGGATTCGCGTAGCCGAGGTTGACCGCGGAATACCACATCTGCAGGTCGAGATATTCGCGGCCGTAGAGGTCGAACAGGAAACTGCCCTCGCAGCGTTCGAAAAATTTCGGCTTCTCCGCGTAATGCACCGTGTCGCCGTGCGAGCAGTAGCGCTTCTCTTTCTCGAGAAGCGCGAATTCCTCCTCGTGGATCTGTGCGGAAGTCAGCTCGGCGGGCGGTCGGTTCATCGTATCTTCCGGGATCTTGTTTGCGAACTCAGGAACTGCCGGATAGTATCAGCGGTCAATAGCTGCGATAGTGTACGCGCCGCCTATCTGCTCACTGTCGCAGACCTTACGGACACCTTGCATATGTCGTTGGAATGGGGCTGGATAAAAAAGCAGCGGCCAGTCGAGCTCGCCGACCGCGGGATATTTCTCGCCGCCGACGGCGGCTGCGTGGTGCTGCTGCTCCATGGCCTGACCGGCTCTCCCGCGGAGCTCGGCTTCCTCGCCTACAGTCTCCGGCATCGCGGCGGCCATTCGGTCCACTGCCCGCGGCTGGTGAATCATGGCCAGCCGCTCGGCGTGCTCTCGCGCACCACGTGGAAGCAGCTCTATGGCTCGGCGAAGAATGCATTCCTCGAAGCCCGGCTTGCCGCGCGCGCGAACCGCGTGCCCCTGGTCGTGGGTGGATTGTCGCTGGGTGCGGTCATGTCGCTGATGCTCGCGGCGGAGTATCCGGAGGACGTCGCGGGCGTGGCCGGCCTGTCGCCGACGCTGTTTTACGACGGCTGGAACGTTCCCTGGCTCCACAAGCTGATCCCGCTCGTAAACTACACGCCGCTCAAGTATTTCAGCTATTTCCGCGAGAGCGAGCCGTTCGGCCTGAAGGACGAGGAGTTGCGCCGCAAAGTCGCCGCCCAGTACGGCAAGATGTCCCTGCGCGACAGCGGCAACGCGGCGGCACTAGGCTACGCCCATTTCCCGGTGCGGCTGTTCTGCGAAATGCGGCCGCTGATTGCGCAGTGCAAGCGAGTATTGCCCGCGGTGACCTGCCCTGTCCTGCTGGTCCAGGCCGAGAATGACGACATGACCGGACCGAGGAATTCAGAATTCATCCGCGACCGCGTCGGATCCCCGCGCAGCGAGATCGTCCTGCTGAAGCAGTCCTACCACGTGGTGTCGGCGGACCTTGAACGCTCTGCCGTGGCAGATCACCTCCAGAGGTTCTGCGGCGCCTTGGCGGCGACCCGGACCGGGGCACCCGCGGAGGCGAAAATCGATGCGTAAGCCGGCCTTATTTTTCGATTTCGACAATACCCTGACAACGGGCGACATCCTCGATCAGGTGATCGAAGAATTCTCGCCTAACGAACTGTGGCACGACTGGGAAAACTCCTGGGAGGACGGCCATCTTCCGGCACGGGATTGCCTGCGCCTCCAAATCGAGAACCTGCGCGTTACCCGCGAGGAGCTGTTTCGGTTCCTGTCGCAGGTCCGGGTGGATCCGGTGTTCGCCGCCATCGTGGACTGGGCGAAAGCGCGGCAAGTGGACGTGAACATCGTAAGCGACAGTTTCCTGCCGCTCATCCACCACATCCTGCTCAACAACGGCATCGATGTCGTGCCGGTCTTCGCAAATGACCTCGGCTTTTCGGGTGACCGGCTGATCCCGGCGTTCCCGTTCTACGATCCGGCCTGCGCCCGATCGGCGAACGCCAAGGCGCGCCATCTCGCGCCGTACCGAGGCCATACCATCATATTCGCAGGCGATGGCCACTCCGACCTCGACGCGGCCCTCGCTGCGGATGTCGTATTCGCGAAAAGCACGCTGGCGAAGGAACTCGGCGCGCGCGGGACGACGTTCCACCCGTTCGATACCCTGGAACCCGTCTTGGAACTTCTCGAAACGCAATTCAGGCAGAGCCGTACCGGCAGCCTTCGCCTCGCATTGCCTGTTCCAGCGAGGCACTGAACTCCCCGCGTGTTAGGATGGAATCTCCTGTGTAATCAGTTGATTCGATGCGTGTTCTGGTCACCGGCGGTCTGGGTTTCATCGGCGCGCATACCTGCGTCGAACTCGCCCGCGAAGGCGGCCGGCTGGTGATCCTCGACAACCTGGCGAATGCGAAACAGTCCGTTCTCGAGCGCATCCGCGAGCTTGCGCCCGGCGCGGACATCGCCTTCGTGCGCGCCGACGTGCGCGATGCGGCGGCGCTGGAGCGCGTGTTCGCGGGCGCCGGCATCGAAGCGGTCGTGCATTTCGCGGGACTCAAGTCGGTCGCCGAGTCCGTCGCCCAGCCGCAGCGGTATATCGACAACAACGTCGGCGGCACGGTCGCGCTGCTGCAGGCGATGGACCGCCACGGCGTCGAGCGGATCGTGTTCAGCTCCTCGGCGACGGTCTACGGCGAACCCGAGCAGCTGCCCTACACTGAGAGCCACCGCCTGCAGCCGATGAATCCCTACGGGCAAAGCAAACTGATGGTCGAGCGCCTGCTCACTGAGCGCGCGGCAGCGCGCGCTTCGTCCACGGGCATGGCGGCGCGCAGCTCGTTCCTGCACGCGACGCTGCGCTATTTCAATCCGATCGGCGCCCATCCGTCGGGCCGCATGGGCGAGGATCCGCGCGGCGTGCCGGAAAACCTGCTGCCGTACCTGACGCAGGTCGCGCTCGGACGCCTGCCGCGCCTGCGGATATTCGGCGGCGACTACGGCACGGCCGACGGCACCGGCGTGCGCGACTACGTCCACGTCATGGATCTCGCGGCCGGCCACCTCGCCGCGCTGCGCTACCTGGACGGCAGGCGCCGCCCGATCACCGTCAACCTGGGCACCGGGCGCGGCTATTCCGTGCTGGAAATCGTCAAGGCGTTCGAGAAGGCCGCCGGCAAGCCGGTGCCCTTCGAGATCGCCGCGCGCCGCCCAGGCGACATCGCCGCGTACTACGCCGATACTGCGCTGGCGGAAAAAGAACTCGGCTGGCGGGCACGCTTCGGCATCGAGGAGATGTGCCGCGATGCGTGGCGCTGGCAATCGCTGAATCCCGCCGGATACCCGGATTGAAATGACGGAAGCCGCTTCCCTGCGGGAGGAAACACGCTATCTCGGGCGGGTGCTGGGCCAGGTGCTGCGCGACCAGGCCGGCATCGAAGGCTACGAGCGCATCGAGAGCATCCGGCAGGAGGCGGTGCGGTTCCGCCGCGCCGAGCGCGCCGAAGCGCAGGCGGTGCGCGCGGGGCTGGAAGCGCAGCTCAACGCCCTCGCCCCCGACCAGACGCTGGACGTGGTGCGCGCCTTCAGCTATTTCCTGCACCTGCTGAACGTCGCCGAAGACCGCCAGACCAACCGGCTCGCGCTGGAGCGCGAACGCGGAGGCGCGTCGCCCGGGCCCGGCAGCTTCGATTTCGCGCTCGCCAGCGTGCGCGCCGGCGGCGCAGGCGCGGCGGAACTGGACGCGTGGCTTGCGCGCGCGATGATCGTACCCGTGCTTACGGCGCATCCGACCGAAGTGCAGCGGCAGAGCATCCTGGACTGCGAGCGCGGCATCGCCGCCGCGCTGTCGCAGCTGGAGGACGAGCGGCTGAGCGCGGGCGAGCGGGCGCGCGTCGAGGCGCGGCTGCAGGCGCGCGTGCTTACCCTCTGGCAGACGGCGATGATCCGGCTGTCGCGGCTGCGCGTGATCGACGAGATCGAGAATGCGCTCTCCTTCTACCGCCTGACTTTCCTCACCGAGATTCCGCGCCTGTACGAGGAAATGGAAGCATCCGTGGGAGCAACTGAGGGCGGCAAATCCCTGCCGGTGTTGCTGCGCATGGGTTCCTGGATCGGCGGCGACCGCGACGGCAATCCCTTCGTCACCGCCGACGTGCTGCGCGAGGCGGTGAAGCGCCAGGCGCGCACCGCCTTCGCCCACTACCTGGAGCAAGCGCACGCGCTGGGCGCCGAACTTTCCATGTCGCTGCGCCTGGTGGAACCGACGCCGGCGCTGCTGCGGCTCGCGCACGCCGCGCACGACCCTTCCAAGCACCGCCAGGACGAACCCTACCGCCAGGCGCTCTCCGGCATCTATTCCCGGCTGGCGGCGACCGCCAATACGCGCACCGGCTTCGTGTCTCCGCGCGAACCGCACCGCGCCATCGAGCCCTATCCCGACGAAGCCGCCTTCGCCGCCGATCTGCAGGTCATCGCCGATTCGCTCGCCAGCCACGGTGCGTCGCAACTCGCCACCGTGCGCCTCAAGCCGCTGCAACGCGCACTGAGCGTGTTCGGCTTCCACCTCGCCGCCATCGACCTGCGCCAGAACGCCGACGTGCACGAAGTAGTGGTGGCGGAGCTTCTATCCGCGGTCGGCGTGGAATACGGTTATCTCAAGCTGGACGAGGCCGCGCGCGTGGCGCTGCTTCAGCGCGAACTCGCCACGCCGCGTCCGCTGGTTTCCCCACACCTTGTCTACGGCGAAAAGACGCAAGGCGAACTCGCCATCCTGCGCGCCGCGGCGGACATCCATGCGCTTTACGGCCCGGCCGCGCTGCCGCACTACGTCATCTCCAAGGCCGCCAGCGTGTCCGACCTGCTGGAAGTGGCGCTGCTGCTCAAGGAAGTCGGCCTGTTCACGCTGGAAAAAGGCCTGGCGATGGACATCGTCCCGCTGTTCGAGACCATTGCAGACCTTGAAAATTCGCGCGACGTGATGCACGCCGCCTTCGCCCTGCCCGCCTACCGCAAATGGGTCGCGGGCCGCGGCGACGTCCAGGAAGTCATGCTCGGCTATTCCGACAGCAACAAGGATGGCGGCTACCTGACCGCCAACTGGGCGCTGCACAAGGCCGAGCGCGTGCTGGTGGAAGTGCATCGCGACGCCGGCGTGCGCATGCGCCTGTTCCATGGCCGCGGCGGCACCGTCGGCCGCGGCGGCGGCCCCGCCTACGACGCCATCCGCGCCCAGCCTCGCGGCGCCGTGGACGGCGCCATCCGCCTGACCGAACAGGGCGAAATCATCGGCAGCAAATACGCCGACCGCGATGTCGGCCGCCGCAATCTCGAAACCCTGGTCGCCGCGACGCTGGAGGCGAGCTTCCAGCGGCCCGGGACCGGCGAGAGCGGCGGACGTTTCGATCCGGTAATGGATTCGCTGTCTGAGCGTTCATACGCCGCCTACCGCTCGCTGGTCTACGAAACCCCGGGTTTCGCCGACTACTTCCGCGCCTCCACGCCGGTCGCGGAAATCGCCGACCTGAATATCGGCAGCCGCCCCGCGTCGCGCACCGCCTCGCAGCGCATCGAAGACCTGCGCGCCATTCCCTGGGTGTTCAGCTGGAGCCTGTGCCGCCTGATGCTCCCCGGCTGGTACGGCTTCGGCACCGCCATCGAAACCTGGTGCGCCGAGAAGCCCGACGGCCTCAAGGTGCTCGGCGACATGTACCGCGAATGGCTGTTCTTCCGCACCGTCATCTCCAACATGGAAATGGTGCTCGCCAAGAGCGACCTCGCCGTCGCCTCGCGCTACGCCGACCTGGTGCCCGATGCGGCGCTGCGCGAGACCGTGTTCGGCCGCATCCGCGACGAATGGCACCGCACCGTGAACGCCGTGCGGTCGATCACCGGACAGGACTCGCTGCTCGCCGACAATCCCGTGCTCGCCCGCTCCATCCGCGACCGCCTGCCCTACCTCGATCCGCTCAACCACCTGCAGCTGGAACTCCTGCGCCGGCATCGCGATGGCAGGACGGATGAGCGAGTGAAACGCGGCATCCACCTCACCATCAACGGCATCGCCGCCGGGCTGCGCAACAGCGGTTAAGCAGGCAACTGTTTATTTTCTCCTTTGGGCAGAACGATCCTGAACAGGCTGCCAGCGCCTGCCTCGCTCTCAAGTTCTATGCGGCCACTGTTCGCTTCGACCGCCCAGCGTGCGATAGCCAGGCCGAGTCCCACCCCGCCTGAATCCCTGGAGCGCCCTTCGTCCATGCGATAGAAGCGCTCGAATATCCGGGCGCGATGTATCGGGGGAATGCCGGGGCCGGTGTCCCGTATTTCAATCGCGGCCTCCGTGGCGGATACGTTTCTCACTTCGACCCGAATTTCTCCCGCGACGGGCGTGTACTCGATCGCGTTGTGCAGCAGGTTCGTCAGGCCCTGCCGGAGAATCGCCGGATCACATTCCGCCAGTACCGGAGGGCCGACCCCGATATGCAGCCGCTGCTCCTTCTCTTCGGCGAGAACGCGAAGATGGTTTGCGACGTCGGCGGTAAGGCGGCACAAGTCCACAATTTCGCGCTTCAAAGGTATGGCGCCCGACTCGGCCCGTGTCAGCGTCAACAGGTTCTCCACCAGGCGCGTGAGATGTTCCACCTCCTCAAGCATGCTGCCGATCACGTCGCGGGCGGCTGCCGGATCGAGCGATTTTTGCAGCGCGACCTCTCCCACGCTCCTCATCGCCGTAAGCGGCGTGCGAAGCTCG
>Ga0207929_1000132_pt1 | contig 20963 bp, 20 predicted proteins | sample NGESurdeep072012_FD_184466 | JGI IMG/M metagenome (GOLD analysis project Ga0207929, IMG submission 184466) | Arctic peat soil microbial communities from Barrow, Alaska - NGEE Surface sample 53-1 deep-072012 (SPAdes) | ecosystem: Environmental > Terrestrial > Soil > Wetlands > Peat ... | reverse complement strand
TCGCCCTCTCCGATCACGTCGCGCACCTCGCCGCTGCCGCGGTCCAGCGACTCGCCGACGCGCAGGTCGAGGCGCTGCGCGCCTTGGCCCGCCGGTATCGAGACGCGGCCCGGACCAAAGCCCGGGGGCGCCACTTTCGCGCTGCCGGGCTGCACGCCCTCGGGTATGGTCTCGCCGTTCACCCAGACGGTGGATTTGCCGCCCGAGCGCCGCACGGCGCCATCAACGCGAGTCACCGGGGACTCCACGACCGGCCCGGCGGCCGGCTTGTCGGGGACGCGCGCCTTGCGCCGCGCATCCAGGGCCGACCTTTGATCGGGCGTGAAGAACAGGCGCCCCAGCTCCTGCGCCTGCGCGCCCGCGGCCCAGGAGGACAACGCGGCGCCGAGCACAATGGCGGCGATCGTATTCATGCCTTGGCCGCGTGATCGAGGATGGTGATCAGGTCGATATCGCATTCGGCCCGCAGCCGCGGCACGATCGAGAGGCCGGTCGCCGCGGAATCGGTGCGCGTGATGGCGCAGCGCCTGATCGAGTAGTAGGCGTTGCCTGATTCGCGCAGGTCGTGCAGGAAAGCGAGCAGGTCGCCCTCGTGCAGCAGCGCGATGTTCACTTTCATGGTGCTGGCGAGGAAATCCACGTTGGCCGGCTTGCCCGGCACCGAGACCAGGGTGCGCTGGCGCTCGACGATGTAGCGCAGGTCGAGCAGTTCGCGCTGGGTGCGGATGCGCGTCATCGCGTCGGCCCATTCCAGGCGCTGCTCCTCGCCGAGGATGTGCAGGCTTTTCAGCCTCAGGTAGACCGCCAGCTTGTCGTTGACTTCCTTCTCTTCCTCGGCAATCCGCATAAGCCGCTCACGCGCCTGCGCGCGCTCCTCGCGCGCCGCCGCCAGCTGCCCCTCGGCGAGGCGCTGCTGCTGCTGCGTCCAGAAGATCAGCCCTGCGCCCGCGGCGAGCGATGCCAGCAGCAGCACCAGGGGGATGGCGAGCTTTTTCAGTTCTGCGGCGGAAAAATTCATTTCAGCTCGCGGCCCACGGTGATGACGAACCTCGGCGCCTCGGTGCCTTCGCCGGCGCCGATGTCGCCCGAGAGCGTGCCTTCCGAGGTGACGTCGAAGGGCAACTGCGTGCGCAGGATGCGCCAGGCCGGGTCGGTGCGCAACGCCTCGGCAAAGCGCTGCACCTGCCCGGTAATCGCGCGATAGTCCGAGCGCTTGGTTGCATTGACCCGCCCCGTGACCTCGAGCATTTGCATCATTTCTCCTGCCGCAGCCGGGGCATCGGCCGGTTGCGTCCCCGCGGGCTTTGCTGCGGCGGCCGCTGCGCCCGTGCCGCCGGCTTCGGAGGATTTCCCGACGCGCCACACGATCGACTCGAGCTCCATCTGCGGGAATTTCTCCATGACCTGCGACAGGTACACCATTGCCGGTTCGGGCGACGCAGACTGCGCCGCGATCTTGGTGAACTCGACCACGGTCGCCTTCAAATTGTCGGTGGTGGTCTGCGTGACCGGGAAGGACGCGGTGATCCGCTCGTACTGCTGGGTGGCTTCGCGCGCTTCGCTCTGCTGCTGCGATATCTGGTTCCCCAGGTTGAACAGGTCGATCCATTGGACCGCTGCGAACAGCACGCAGGCGCCGAAGGCGGCCGCGCCGGCGGCGGCGATCCAGCGCTGCAGTCTCCAGACGAAAAAGCTGCGCCGGTCCTCGACGCGGGCGAACTGGTCCTTCGGCGGGCTCTTGATCGCGAGGTGCAGGAAAAGCAGCTCGCCGGGCGCGTTGGCGCCGATGCCCTTGATGCCGACCTTGCGCCCCGCTTCCTCCACGGAAACGGTATGGAACGCGAGCCGTGTGTCCGATACCAGCGCCTGCTCGAAATTCGCGCGCTGCGCGGCAGGCGCGACCACGATGACCTGGACCGGCGGGCCGTCGCGCGGCAGGGCCCTGAGCGTCGTCAGGTATTGCGCCAGCCGCAGCGTCTCCGCCCGCACGAACGCCGCCAGCGCTTCGGGCGCCATGTCCGCGGTCCGTTCGAGGCGCGCGAAGCGCAGGCGGCCGTCCTCCACGTAGCATTGCCGCAATCCGGTGCTGTTCGCCGTCACGACGAATGCGCGCCCGCCGCGCACGCCGAGCCGCGCGGCCAGCGCCGGCGCGAGCAACGGGACCGAATAAACGCCCGACAGCCGTGCTCCCGAAGCAGCGAGCGCGTCCAGCCATTCGGAGAACTGCTGGGTGTTGGTGAAGGAGGCGAGCAGCAGGCGCTCGCTGCGCCGCTCGCCGGTCGCATGGCCGAGCGACAGCGCGGCGGCGAGGCGCGTGTCGCGATAGCGCTGCGCGAGACGGCGATCGACCACGGCCTGCCGGTCGGCGCCGCGCAGGTAGGGGATCTGGTCTTCGTGAAAGTCCTCGCCGGCGAGGTCGGCGAGGATATAAACCAGCGCTCCGCGGCGGCCCTGCATGTGGGCGCGAAAATCCTCCAGCCCCTGGCTGTCGGCGGCGAACTTCGCCTCCAGCTCGAGCCCGCGGCCGGCCCACCGGTACAGCGCGTGTCCGCTAGCGGTGAAATAAATGACCAGTTTGACCGACATCGCCCTAGAACTTCATTTTCGAAATCGTGTCGTAGATCGGGCCCAGCACCGAGAGCATTACCCAGCCGAGGATCGCGCCGAGCAGCACCGTCATCGCCGGCTCGATCATCGCCTGCACCCTGTCGATGCCTTCCTTGACTTCGCGATTGTAGAAATAGCTTACGTTGAGCAATGCTCGGTCGAGCGCGCCGGTATTCTCGCCGATCCTGAGCATGCGGATCACCAGCGGCGGAAACAGCCCGACGTCGGTGAACGCCGCGCTCAGGCCCTTGCCCTCGGCGATCTGCTGGCCGGCGGCGCGCAAGGCGTTTTCGAGCGGGCGGTTGCCGACGATCTCCTCCGACGAGCGGATCGCGTCGAGCACCGTGATGCCCGCCCGGTACATCATCGCAAAGCTGGAGGCGAAACGCGACAGGATGATTTTGCGCAGAATCGGTCCGACGTACGGAATGCGCAATTTCAGGTCGTCGATCGCGTAGGCAACGGCCGGGTTCGTCTTCGCCGCGGTCTTTAGGCCGAACCAAAGCACGAACGGCGCGGCGACCACGGCCCACCAGTAGCCGACGAAGAAATTCGAGACCTGGATCAGGATCCGGGTCGACAGCGGGATGTCCTGGCCCATGTTCCGGATGAATCCGACCATCTGCGGCACGAGGTAGATCATCAGGAACAGCGTGACCAGGATCACGATGCTGCCGACGAACGCGGGGTACAGTAGGATTTTCTTGGTCTGCTGCGCCAGCTCGTCTTCCCATTTCAGGGTTTCGGCAAGGTTCTTCAGGACCTCGGAGAGTTTTCCCGTCTGCTCGCCCGAGCGGATCAGGCTGACGATGACCTTGCCGAATACCTCGGGGTAATCGGCGAGTGCCTGCGACAGGCTCTTGCCGCCCTCGATGGTTTCGACCAGGCCGCCGACCACTTCGCGGAAGCGCAGGTTGTCGACGCTTTCGCGCAGATCGATCAGGCCTTCGACGATCGGCACGCCGGCGCTGGCGAGCTGCTCGAGATGGAAGCAGAAATTGATCAGATCCTGGCGCTTGACCCCGGAGCCGCCGATGAGCCGGGATTTCTGCGTGCTCTGCGCCCCCGTGACGAGGTCGAGCCCCATCCGGGCGAGGCGCTGCTCCAGGTCGAACACGTTGCCGGCATCGACGCGGCCGATCACCGACTTGCCGTTGGCGTCGATTGCCTTGTAGGTATACAGAGGCATGGTGCTAGGTTACCGGAGGCACCGGGGGGTACGGGGGGGATGTTTTCCCCTGCACCGAGTCATGCCATGCGGTCGGTCAGGTCGGCGACGCGCATGAGCTCGTCCACGCTCGTCACGCCGCTGCGCACCAGCCGGATGCCGTCGTCGGCCAGCGGCTTGAAGCCCTTGGCGCGCGCCGCGGTGAGGATCTCGCGCGCCGTGGCGCGGCGCGCGATCAATTCGTCAATCGAGGGATCCATTTTCAGGATTTCCATGATGCCGACGCGGCCGCGGTAGCCCTGGTAGTCGCACTGCTCGCAGCCCACGGAGCGGAACAGCGCCGCGGGTTCGGCCGGCGTGATGCCGAGCAGGCGCCGCTCCTTGACGTCGGGATCATAGGATTGGCGGCAGGTGCGGCAAAGCTTGCGCACCAGCCGCTGGGCGATGATGCCGATGATATTGCCCGCCATGATGTCGGGAACGATGCCGATGTCGAGCAGCCGCGGGATCGCGCCGACGGCGGAATTGGTGTGCAGCGTCGTGTAGACCTGATGGCCGGTCATCGCGGCACGGAACGCCATCTCGGCGGTTTCCTCGTCGCGCACTTCGCCCACCAGGATCGCGTCCGGGTCCTGGCGCATCAGCGCACGGATGCCGTTGGCGAAATCCAGCTTCGCCGCTTCCGCCACCGAGGTCTGCCGGATCAGCGTCATCGGGTACTCGACCGGATCCTCCAGCGTCATGATGTTGACGGCGTCGGAATTGATGTGATTCAGGATGGAGTAGAGCGTGGTCGTCTTGCCGCTGCCGGTCGGGCCGGTGACCATGATGATGCCTTCCGGGCGCGCGATCATGCGCTTGAGCAGCTCGAGCTGCGACTCTTCCAGGTTGAGGCGGTCGAGCGGCACGATTCCCTTTTGCCGGTCGAGGATCCGCAGCACGACGTTTTCCCCGTGGGTGGTGGGCAGGCTGGCGACGCGAAAGTCGATCACGCGTCCGGCCATCGTCGCCGAGATGCGGCCGTCCTGCGGGGCGCGCGTCTCGGCGATGTTCATTTTCGCCATCACCTTCAGCCGCACGGCCATCGCCGGCCAGTAGGTCTTGTGCAGGCTGCGGATCTGGCGCAGCACGCCGTCGATGCGGTATCGGATGCGCAGGAAATTCTGCTCCGGCTCGAAATGGATGTCGGAGGCGCTGCGCTCGACCCCGTCGGCAAGCAGGGCCGAGATGAGGCGCACGACCGGCTGGCTGTACTCGTCGCCCTCTGAAATCGAGGTGTAGTCCACCTCCCCGGTTTCGATTTCGCGCAGGATGCCGTCGATCGAGAACTCGTGGCCGTAGTAGTGCTCGATCGCGCGCTCGATTTCGGAGTCGCCCGCCAGGCGCAGCTCGATCTCCAGGTCGCCCTTGAGGAGCGCGCGCAGCTGGTCCACCGCGACGATATTGTTGGTGTCCGCGAGCGCGACGATGAATTTCTTCCCCTGGCGGTCGAGCGCCACCGGGAACATGCGATAGCGCCGCGCTAATTCCCTCGGGAGCATTTTCAGGGCTGCCGGATCGACGATGATGTGTGCCAGATCGACCGACTGCAGCCCGAGCTTCTCGGACAGGGCATCGCGCAGCGTCGCCTCGGACACGAAGCCGAGCTGGACCAGCAGCCGCCCGACCGGCAGGTGCGACTTCATCTGCTCGAGCAGGGCGATCCTCAGCTGGTCTTCGGTGAGGATGCCCTGGTCGATCAGGATCTGGCCGATGTGCCGCTTTGCCTGGGGATTTGTCGGCGAATTCATCCAGCCTCAATGATACCCGGCGCGCCAACGGGCAGGCTCGTTACACTCGGTGCCGCACTGCAAAAAAATGTCAGCGGGAGAGCTGCTGCACGCGTGCGCGCGCGTTATCCAGGTTGAAGTTGGCGCTGCGTTTTTCCGCCAGCACAAGCGCGCGCCGGTAATATTCCAGGGCGAGTGTCGGCTGGCGCAACTGGTCGATGCTGACGGCGAGATTGAAGGCGAAATCCGGACTGTCAGGGTCGGTCGCAAAGGCCCTGAAATACGCCTGTTGCGCCTCGGCCCAGCGGCCCTGCTCGGCATACTGGTTGCCGAGCGTGAAATAAAGCACGTTCGATCCGCTGTCGGCGGCGATCAGCGATTTGAGGCGGCTCTCGATCTGGACCGGGTCGAGCTGCTGGCCGCGCAACGCGAGGATACCGGCCTGCGCGTGCGGATCGCGCGGATCGGACTGCAGCACGCGCTGGTAGTAGCCGTCGGCGAGGTCGTAGCGCTGCGCGCGCATCTCGACCGCGGCGAGGCCGAGCAGCGCGTCACGGTTCGCCGGCTCATCGCGCAGCGCCTGCAGGTAGTCGCTGCGGGCCTTCGCCAGATCGCCGGACTGGTATGCGGCGTAACCGCTGATGACCTGCGGATGAATCTGCGGCCCGCCGCGGTTGATGGTGAGCGGCCGCTCAGCGTTGTTCGCGGCGGCGGCCGGCTTGCTGCGCGGCGTCCGGACGGCGGTCGCGGCAGGCGCAGCCGGCGCGGGCGCAGCGCTGGCCGGTGGCGTGGCGACCGGTGGTGCAGCCGCCGAGGCGGGGGCTGCGGGAACCGGCGCCGCGGTCGCCGCCGTTGTGGGAGCTTGTACGGCGGGGGCAGTCGGCAGGCCGGCAATCGCGCCGGGACCCTGCGGCACTTGCCCGAGGCCAGGCGCGGGTATTGCCGCCGGCGCAGCGGAAGTGTCGACCGGCTTCTCGTCCGCGGAGCGCGCCGGATTCGCATTTACGAGCGAGGTTGCGGGTCGTAGCTGGGCCCAGAAATAAGCCACCGTGCCGAGCGTGAATGCGCTGAGCACGCCGACCGTGATGTAGAACGGCAGGCGCGGGTTCGGTTCCCTGACCTTCGCCTCGAACACTCTTTGCGCGGTGACGCGCTCGGCATTCGATGCTTCGGCCTGAGCGCGCCGGTTCTCGCGCCGCGGCGGCGTTTTGGGTTCGGACGCCGGCGGCGGTTCGTCGGCGAGCGCGAGTTCCAGCGGCGCGGCCTTGGCCTGCGCGGGGCGCAGATCTTCGCTCAGGATTTCCAGCGGCGCGGAGATGTCGGGCAGTTCGTCGCGCCTGGTGACGTGCTTGCCGTCATCGAGGACCGTGGCTTCGGAGTCGAAGGGGCTTGCCGCCGCGTCGGCGCCCTTGGCGCGCCGTTGCGCTTCCTCCTTGGCTTTTTCCGCTTTTTTCAGCGCCTCGAGCAGCAGGCTCATGTCACCGCGCGGGCGATTCCCGGCTCGGGTTGGGCTTCAGGAAGTAGTTGCTGTCGGGGAGCAGGTCGCGCAGGCGCGAGTAATCGCCATCCATGCTCGCCTCGCGAATGACCGTCGGCCGCAGGAAAATGACCAGCTCCGTTTTCTGGTTGAGGTCATGGCGTTGCCCCAGCAACTGGCCGACGCCGGGAATCGTGCGTACCCCCGGGATCTGATCCTCGGTGGAAGATACCGTATCCTGCATCAGCCCGCCGAGCACGGCGGTCTGGCCGCTCTGCACGCGCATCACCGATTCCATCTCGCGCGTCTGGATCACCGGGATCAGGCTGGAAATGCTGGGGATGTTGCAGCCGCCGAGCGGCACCGGAACGCCGCAGGGATTAGCAAGCGAAGGATTGGGATCCGCGATGTCCGACAGCTTGCGCGAAATGGTCGGCCGGATGTTCAGCAGCACGGTATCGCCTTCGCTGATCTGCGGCACCACTGCCATGATGAACCCGACCGGCACCGAGTTCACCGTGGTCGAAAACGTAGTTATCGTCGCGCTGCCGTTGGTGCCAGGCACGGTGGTCGCCGAAACGGTGAAGTACACCAGGTTGTCCACGACTTTGAGCACCGCCGTCTGGTTGTTGAGCACGCTCAGCTTCGGGCTGGAGAGCACCCGCACATCGCCGAAGGACTCGAGCAGCTTGATGGTGCCGCTGATGCCCAAGCCCGGGCCGGTGGAGAACCCGAGCGTGAATGCATTGGTGTTGACGCCGGCGGGCGTCGCGCCGGAGGCCTGATTGAAACCGAATCCGGCAGCGTTGCGCACGCGTGTCCAATCGATGCCGCGCTGATACTCGTTGTTGAGCTGGACTTCCGCGATCGTCGCCTCGATCAGCACCTGCCGCCTGGCGCTCGCCATCACCTGGTCGAGGAATTCCTGGACCTTTTCGTGCTGGCGCGAGGTCGCGCGAATGCTGAGCACGCCCGTTTCCGCGTTGGCGATCACCGAGGCGGCCTCGCGGAACTCCACCACCGGTTGCGCCGCCGGCGCTGCCGCCGGCGCTCCTCCCGGGGCCGCTGCCGCTGCCGCGGGTGCGGCAGCCGGTGCCGCGCCCGGCTGGGAGGTCGTAATGATCTTGTCGGTCTCCCGCAGGAGGTCCTTGACGTTGGCGATCAGCGTCTCCCAGAACTTGTTGATCGAGGAGGTCTTGATGATCGAGGTCGAATTATTGACCGCTCCGCTGCCGCCGCCGCTGCTGGAGGCGGCACCCGAGCCGCTCACGTTCGTGGAGAGATTCGCCTGGCTCGCTGCATCGCGCGACAGGTTGACATAGTCGACGCGGTAGATTCGCAGGTAAGGCGTGTCGCGCATCACCGACAAGGTCTGGCCGTCGACCTCGTAACGCATGTCGACCTGCTTCGAGATCCTGCCGAGAAGCTGCGGCAGCGTCTGCTCGATCGCATTGAGCGTCACCGAACCGGTGACACCCGGATGGATGTCGACATTGAGCTTGGCGTCGCGCGCAAGCGCGAACAGCAGATCCTGCACGCGCACGTTGTTGACGACGACAGAGTAGGTTTCGGCCCGCGGCGCCGGCGTGGGCGGCGGCAGAACCGGCGCGACCCGGACCGGCGCCGGAATCATTCCTTCGGGACGCGCTTCGCTCGCGAGGATGTGGGCGGGGGAGGGTTTGAGCGGCGTTTGTCCGCAACCCGCCAGCGCAAGCACCAATGCGGCGACGGCGACCGCGTCGGTCAGCCCAAGCCCGCGCGAGGTTTCTCCCATCGGGCTAGCATAGCATGATTTTCTCACGAAAATCTGCTAAGCATTTGTCGGCATGACGTTTTCTGACTTCTTGCCGGGGTGCGCCGAGCGCTCTAAATCGATGCCCTGAGTTCCGCAAAACTGCGCAAATCGAGAGGGAATGCGTTCAGATACTTCGGCGGCAGCCGCCTGGCGGCGTCGGCCGCGCTTTCCTTGCCGGCGTACGCGCCGTAAACCACCCGGACGAAGTAGTGCGACCCGGTGGCGACGGGGATCACATAGATATCCGACAGGGGCACCAGGTCGCGGGCGCGCATCAGGAATCGCTCCATGCGCGCGCTGTCGCTGTTCTCCGCGACAAAAAGCTCGATGCTGTAGCCCGGATCCGGCGCACTTTCGAGTTTTTCGCGCGTGGCGGCGAGGCGCTCGCGCAGCAGGGGATTGCGCCCCGGGTTGTAGCCCTCGAGGCGGCGCAGCTGGTCGGGCGAAAGAGCCGGCGCAGGCGGTTTCTCGGGAACTTGCGCCGCCACGGCTGCTGGCGGTGCGGGCGAAGTGATGGGGGCGGAAGCCGCCGGTGTCGGCGCAACCGGAGCGATGGCGGCGGGGACATTCCTGGCCCGGTCGAGCCAATGGAAAACTGCCGCACCGGCAACGGCGCCGAGCGCGAGCAGGGCGGCCGCCGCCGCGAGCGCCCGGGCGCGGCGCGGCCTGCCGCCCGCGATCGGGGCGAAATCGGAATCGTCGATCGCGGCGCGCACCTGCCGCGGCGTCACCGCGTGCGTGTTGGCGGCGAAGGCCGCGAGCAGCGATTTGTCGCACAACACGTTGACGCGGCGCGTGAGCCCGCTGGAAGCGCGGGCGATCGCCGCGATTGCCGGGGCCGAGAATACCTCGGGGCCCTTGTAGCCGGCGGCGCGCATGCGGAACGAAACATACTTGGCGACCTCGTCCACGGCGAGCGGCCGGGTGCGGAAGCTGTGCGTGATGCGGTCCTTGAGCTGGCGCATGGACGGCTTGTTGAGCGCTTCGTCGAGTTCCGGCTGGCCGAAGAGCACCATCTGCAGCAGTTTGTGGCGGCTCGATTCGAGGTTCGACAGCAGGCGCACCTGCTCCAGGGTGTCTTCGGGCATGGCGTGCGCCTCGTCGATCATGACCACCACCCGCCGGCCGCTCCCGTATAGATCGATCAGCTTCGCCTGCAGGTCGCGCAGGGCCGATGCGGCGGGTTCATCGCTCGCCGGCCTCCCGAGCTCTTCGGCGATAGCGTGCAGGATCTCCGTGCGCGAATAAGACGGGTTGGCGAGGAATACCGTCTCGACTTCCTGCGGCAGCCGTTCCATCAGCACCCGGCACAGCGTGGTCTTGCCGCTGCCGATTTCGCCGCTGACCTTGACGATGCCCTCGTCGTGCAGGATCGCGTACAGCAGGCCCTCGAGCGTCGCGCCGCGGTCGGCGCCATCGAAGAAGAAATCGGGATGCGGCGTGATGCGGAATGGCGGCTCGCCAAGGCCGAAATGTTCCAGATAAAGGGCCACCGGCTAGTCTTCCTTTTGTTCCGGATTGTTCATCCGGCTGTAGAGCGTGGTGCGGTTGACGCCGAGCAGCTTGGCCGCCTGGCTGACATTGCCGCGCGTGAGCTTGAGTGCCGCCTCGATGTAGCTGCGCTCGAGCGATTGCAGCATCTCGTCCAGACGGACGCCGCGGCTGCGTTCGAGGTGGCGCAGCGCCTGCGCGAGCACGTCGCCCTCGCCCGGGAGTTTATCCGCGGGCACGGTGGATGCGAGGTCGAACTCGGGCTCCAGGTCGGATGCCGGCAGCGCGCGGCCGGCGTATTTGGTCGTGAGCCGGATCACGATATTGCGCAGTTCGCGCACGTTGCCGGGAAAGGGGTAGGCGAGCCAGCGCTGCTCGGCGGCGTTATCCAGCGAGAACGGCTGCACTCCCGACTGCTCGGCGTAGAAACGGCGGAAATGCTCGAGCAGCAGCAGCTTGTCGCGTTCCATCTCCCGCAGCGGCGGCACGGCAAGCGTGAACACCGACAGCCGGTGATAGAGATCCGGCCGGAACGCGCCCTTCCTGACCTCCTGCCGCAGGTCCCGGTTGCTCGCGGCGATCACGCGCGCGCGCGATACGCGGCTCGCGGTTTCGCCCACGCGCTGGTATTCGCCGTTCTCGAGAACGCGCAGCAGCTTTGCCTGCATCTCCAGCGGCAGTTCGCCGATCTCATCGAGGAACAGGGTACCGTCGCCCGCGTCCTCGAAATAGCCCGCCTTGGTCGCGAGCGCGCCGGTGAAAGCCCCCTTTGCGTGGCCGAACAGCGTCGGCTCGACCAGCGTCGGCGCGATCGCTGCGCAGTTGAGCGCAAAGTACGGCTTGTCCGAGCGCGCCGACAGCCTGTGCAGGCTTTGCGCGACCAGTTCCTTGCCGCTGCCCGACTCTCCTTCGATCAGCACCGGGAACGGCGAGTCGGCGAACTGGGCAAGCTGGCTCTTGAGCTTCATCAGAGCCGGGCTCTGGCCGAGCAGCTCCTCGGCGCCCCGGGCGTGGCTCAGCTCCGCGTTGCGCACTGCGAGCGCGCGCGCGAGGATCTTCTTCAGCGCGGCCGGGTCGCAGGGCTTGGCGACGAATTCGGCGGCACCTAGCGCCCGGGCGTGGCGCGCATGCGCTGCATCGTTCTGCCCGGACAGCACGAAGATGCGCATGCCCGGGGAGTGGGCCAGCAGGTCGGCGATCAGCAGGAATCCCTGGTCCGGCGTGTGTGGCGTGGGCGGCAATCCAAGGTCCACCAGCGCGAGCTGCGGCGCCTCGGGCAGCTGGCGCAGCAGCTCGATCGCATGCTGCCGGGACTCACAGGCGAGAACCTCGAATTCCGCGCCGAGCGCAAACGACAGCGTGTCGGCGATCAACGCGTCGTCGTCGACGATCAGGAGGCGCGGCCGGCCTTCAGGCGCTGACTGCAGGGGCATCGGTATCGCTTCTAATGCATCTCAGGAACGCGCGCTCGAGGTTTTCCTCGCCGTAGCGCCGGCACAGCTCGGCGGGCGCGCCGCGAAAGCGCAGTTTCCCCCCATCCAGCACGCCGATCGCCGAACACAGTTCCTCGACGTCGGCGAGCACGTGCGAAGTGAAGAACAGCGCCCGCCCGTCGCCGTGCAGGCGCGCCAGCACCGACTTCACCGCTACCCGCCCGGCGGGATCGAGCCCGCTCATCGGCTCATCCAGTATGTACAGGTCCCGTTCCAGCAGGAAGCAGCCGGCGAGGCCCAGCTTCTGCGTCATCCCCTTGGACAGCTGGCGGACCGGGCGCTCCAGCGCCTGCGGGTCCAGCTCGAGCTCCACCGCCAGCGAGCGTGCGCGCGCAGCATCGAATCGCGCTCCTGCCAGTTCAAGAGTCATGGCGAGAAATTCGCGGCCGAGCAGGTAGTACGGCGGCACAAAGCGTTCCGGCACATAAGCCAGGCGGGCGCGGGCGCCTGCCTGGCGGCTGTCGACACCGAAGATCTCGACGCGGCCGGCGTCCAAGGCGCACAGGTCGAGGGCGCATTTGATGAGGGTGGTTTTGCCGGCCCCGTTGGCGCCGACCAATCCCACGGCCGTCCCGGGCGCCACCTCCAGCCCGACGCCGTCCAGGGCCCGGCGCGCGCCGAAGCGCTTGACGAGCCCCTCGGCGCGAAAAGCAGCGGCGGTTGCGGGGGCTTCCATGCAGTCGATACTATAATCCCGCCTTCCGTTGCGCATCCTTCCTGCCGTGGCCAGTGTTCCCATCGTCGAGATAGAGAATGTCACGTTCGGCTACGACGCCGCGCGGCCGGTGCTGCATGGCGTGAGCCTGCGCATCGAGCCGGGCAGCGTGGTGGGCATCATGGGCCAGTCCGGCTGCGGCAAGACGACGTTGCTGCGGATCATCGCCGGCTGGCTCAAGGCGAGCGCCGGCACTACCCGGGTGCTGGGCGAGAACCTGGACTCGCTGGACAGCGCCGGTGTTTTTGCTCTGCGCAGGAAGATGGGCATGCTGTTCCAGTTCGGGGCCCTGTTCACCGACATGACGGTGTTTGACAACGTCGCCTTCCAGATGCGCGAGCATACCGACCTACCGGAGGAACTCATCGGGGATCTGGTGATGCTGAAGCTGGAAGCCGTCGGGCTGCGCGGTGCAGCCCAGTTGATGCCCTCGGCGCTCTCGGGCGGCATGGCTCGGCGCGTGGCGCTGGCACGCGCGATCGCGCTGGACCCGCGCCTCATGCTCTACGACGAGCCGTTCACCGGCCTCGACCCGATCTCCCTGGGGGTGATCGCGCGGCTGATCCGCACGCTGAACGACTCGCTGGGCCAGACTTCGATCGTGGTCAGCCATGACGTCGAAGAGTGCTTCGCCATCGTGGACTATGTGTATTTCGTGTCGGACGGACGGATCGTCGCGCAGGGTACGTCCGACGAACTGCGCCGCTCCGCGGAGCCCTTCGTCGTCCAGTTCGTACATGGCGAAACGGACGGCCCGATCCCGTTCCACTACCCTGCGCCGGGTTACGAGGCCGACCTTGCTGTGGTGGCTGAACGTGGCTGAACGCACGCCATCCGCCGGGCTGCGGCAGTGGCTCGAGAGCCTGGGCCATGTCGTCACGTCGAAAATCTGGCGGCTGGGCTTTGCGGCGCGGTTCTTCGGCGCCGTGCTGCTGCATTCGGGCACCGCGTTCCGGCGCTTCGGCCTGACGATCCGGGAGATCTATTTCGCGGGCGTGCTGTCGATGATCATCATCCTGGTCTCCGGGTTGTTCGTCGGCATGGTCCTGGGATTGCAGGGTTACGACACCTTGCAGCGCTACGGCTCGGGCGAGGCGCTCGGCGTGCTGGTTGCGCTGTCGCTGGTGCGCGAGCTCGGCCCGGTGGTTGCCGGGCTGCTGTTCGCCAGCCGGGCAGGGTCGGCCATCACTGCCGAGATCGGCCTGATGAAGGCGACCGAGCAGATCGCCGCCATGGAGATGATGGCCGTCGACCCGATCGCGCGGGTCGTGGCGCCGCGGTTCTGGGCGGGGGTCATTTCGATGCCGCTGCTGGCAGCGATGTTCTCGGCGATGGGCATCTTCGGGGGTTACCTGATCGGGGTCCAGCTGATCGGGGTGGACGAGGGCGCCTTCTGGTCGCAGATGCAGGCCTCGGTGGATGTGCGCCAGGATGTGCTGAACGGGGTCATCAAGAGCCTGGTGTTCGGGGTGGCGGTGACCTGGATCGCGGTCTTCGAAGGCTATGACGCCCCGCCGACGGCGGAAGGGGTTTCGGGGGCCACCACCCGTACCGTGGTGACCTCCTCGCTCGCCATCCTGGCCCTGGATTTCGTGCTTACCGCGCTCATGTTTACCGGAGGAAACGCAAAGTGAAACGCTCCACGATCGACATCTGGGTCGGCGTCTTTGTCGCCGCCGGCTTTGCCGGGCTGTTGTTTCTTGCGCTAAAGGTGGGTAATTTGGCCTCTTTCTCGACCGCCCAGGCGTATCAGGTGCAGGCCAAGTTTGCTAACATTGGCGGACTGAAGGTGCGGGCGCCGATCAAGAGCGCGGGGGTGGTCGTGGGGCGGGTGTCGAACGTTACGTTCGACAATGAAAGCTACGAGGCCATCGTTACGTTCAATGTGGACGCGCAGTACAAGTTTCCGCGGGATACTTCGGCCAAGATCCTGACGTCGGGTCTCCTTGGCGAGCAATACGTCGGGCTGGAAGCCGGCGGCGATGGGGTGATGCTGAAGGAGGGCGACCGCTTGCGGCTGACGCAATCGGCGGTGGTGCTGGAAAATCTGATCAGCCAGTTCCTGTTCAACAAGGCGGCTGAGGGCAAGGACAGCAAGGACGGCAAGTGACGATGAAACGCTGGGCCAGGAACTTTTTTCTCGCGCTGATCCTTTCGGGGGTGGCGGGTTGCGCCACGACCGGCGGCGACGCGCGCGACCCGTTCGAGGGATTCAATCGCCCGATGTATTCCTTCAACGACGGCTTCGATCAGGCGATCGGCAAGCCGGTGGCGACCGCGTACCGCGACGTCTTGCCCGCCCCGGTCCGTACCTGGATCCGGAATTTCTTCGCCAACATCGCGGATATCTGGATCGGTGCCAACGATCTCCTGCAGGGGAAACCCGCCGATGCGGTGACCGATTGGGCGCGCTTCGCCTTCAATACGACGATCGGGCTGTTCGGGATCAACGACGTGGCCTCCGACTTCGGGCTTGAAAAGCACGACGAGGATTTCGGCCAGACCTTCGGCCGCTGGGGATTTGAAGACGGTGCCTATCTCGTTTGGCCGTTCCTGGGGTCCAGCAGCGTGCGCGACAGCGTTGGCCTGATCCCGGACCTTCATTTCGACCCCGTGCTGCAGTACAAGCCGGTCGGCGTGCGCAATGTCATGACCGTGACGCGCGCGGTCGGCAGACGCGCCGACCTGCTCGATGCCAGCCGCATCCTCGAGGAGGCGGCGCTCGACAAGTATGTGTTCCAGCGCGACGCTTACCTGCAGCGCCGCCGCAGCCAGGTTTACGATGGCAACCCGCCGCGCGCGGCGCGCGAGGTCCCGCAGGCTGAGGCGCCGGAGCCCGGGGCGCCGCAATCGGACGCCCAGCCGCCTGCGGCGCCGGCCGCCCAGTCTTCCGCGCCCGCACTGCTTCCTCCGTTGCCCGCGCTGCTGCCGACCCCTGAGGCGGCGGTTTCTTCCAGGCAGAGTCCTGGGCTAGACGCGGCGGTGCGGCTGCTCGAGCAGCCTGCTTCGGCCGCAGCCAGCGCCGGAGGCTAGGATGTTCCCGATGCTTGTCCGATTCGCGGCCGCAGGCGCGACGGCGGCTCTCGTTCTGGCGGGCGGCGCGCGAGCGCAGGCGCAGTCGGACCTGCAGGCGCCCGACGTGCTGGTGAAGAACGTCACGCTGGAAGTCGTCGACATCATCCAGAAGGACAAGGACATCCAGGCGGGCGACCGCAAAAAAGTGATCGCGCTCATCGAGGCCAAGGTTTTGCCGCACTTCAATTTCCCGGCGATGACGGCGAGCGCGGTCGGCCGCAACTGGGACAAGGCAAGCGCGGATCAGAAGGCGCACTTGATGGAAGAATTCAAGACGCTGCTGGTGCGCACCTACGCGAGCGCGCTTGCTTCCTACAGCAACCAGAAGTTCGATTTCCGCCCGCTGCGCGCCAAGCCTACCGACACCGATGTCACGGTAAACGTCCGCGTCATGCAGTCGGCCGCCCAGCCGGTGACGATCGACTACGACATGGAAAAACGGCCTGGCGGCTGGAAAGTGTGGGATGTGCGCGTCGGCGGCATCAGCCTGGTCGCGAATTACCGCACCGAATTCGACAACCTGGTGCGCGATTCCGGGCTCGATGGCCTGATCAAGGCGCTGCAGGTGAAGAACAAGTCTCTCGAGCGCGGCCCGGTCGCCGGGGCGGAAAAAAAATGATCCGGCGCGAGGGCGAACGCCTGGTTGTGAGCGGCAGGCTGACGCTCGCCAGCGTCGCCGCGGCCCTGCGCGAGGGCAACGCCGCGATCGGCGAGGGCGTACGCACCGTGGACCTCGCGGAAGTGGGCGAGCTCGACTCCTCCGCGCTAGCGCTGCTGCTCGCCTGGCTGCGCGAGGCCAAGCGGCAGAACCGCAGCCTCGCGTTCGCCAACCTTCCTCAAGGCCTGACCACCATCGCCCGTCTGTACGGCGTGGCAGAACTGCTGCCCACCGCTTCCCCGGCGCATCACTGAGTTCGCAAGCCCGCGCGAACATCTGCGCAAAATGCGCGCAGCACCGGTCGCGGGCCCACCCATGACCTTCGCCATTGAAGCCCTGAACGTAGAGAAGCGCTACGGCGCGCTGCAAGCGCTCGCCGGGGTGAGTCTCGCCGTCGCCGAGGGCGAATTCTTCGGACTGCTCGGGCCGAACGGCGCGGGCAAAACGACCCTGATCAGCATCATTGCCGGCCTCGCACGCGCGAGCGCCGGGAAGGTGCGGGTGATGGGGGCGGACGTGGTCGACGATTACCGGCGCGCGCGCCGCATGCTCGGGGTTGTGCCCCAGGAACTGGTGTTCGATCCGTTCTTCACCGTGCGCGAGACGCTGCGCATCCAGTCGGGCTATTTCGGCTTGCGCAAGAACGACTCCTGGATCGACGAAGTGATCCACTACCTCGATCTGGGGGCGAAGGCCGATGCCAACATGCGCACGCTCTCCGGCGGCATGAAGCGGCGCGTGCTGGTGGCGCAGGCGCTGGTGCACAAGCCGCCGGTGATCGTGCTCGATGAGCCGACCGCGGGGGTGGATGTCGAGCTGCGCCAGGGACTCTGGAAATTCATCCGGCGCCTGAACCGCGACGGCCACACCATCGTCCTTACGACCCACTACCTGGAAGAGGCCGAGGAGTTGTGCGACCGCATCGCCATGCTCAAGGCGGGGCGCGTCGTGGCGCTGGACTCGACCCGCAACCTGCTCGAGAACTTCTCCGGGCTGGTGCTCAAGCTGCGCCTGGACCGCGACGCCCTGCCCGCCGACCTCGGCGTGGAAGTCCTGGCGAACGACGGCGGCCGCTTCACGCTGCGGCTGCGCGACTATGCCGGCCTGGAGGAGGTGCTGCACCGCCTGCGCGAGGCGGGCGCCACGATCCGGGAGCTTGAGCTCGAGCCGCCGGACCTGGAAGAGGTTTTTCTGCGCGTCATGGCGAAGCACTGATGGGCAGCTTCACCACATTGCTCTATAAGGAAACGCTGCGCTTCTGGAAGGTGAGTTTCCAGACCGTCGCCGCACCGGTGCTGATGGCGCTGCTGTACCTGGTCGTGTTCGCCCACGCGCTGGGAGGCCGCATGCCCATCTACGACCAGGTGAGCTACGCCCAGTTCCTGGTGCCGGGCCTGGTGATGATGAGCGTGCTGCAGAACGCCTTCGCCAACAGCTCCTCCAGCCTGATCCAGTCGAAGATCACCGGCAACGTCGTCTTCATGCTGCTGCCGCCGATTTCCTACCTGGAATTCTTCGGTGCCTATGTGCTCGCCTCGGTGATCCGCGGGCTGGTGGTCGGCGTCGGCGTGCTCGCGGTGACGGTCTGGTTCGTCGACCTGCGCATGGTGGCGCCGCTGTGGGTGTTCGGCTTCGCGCTGCTCGGCGCCGCCATGCTGGGCGCGCTCGGCCTGGTCGCCGGGATCTGGGCCGACAAATTCGACCAGATCGCGGCGTTCCAGAACTTCGTCATCCTGCCGCTGACGTTTCTTTCCGGCGTGTTCTATTCGATCCGCACGCTGCCGGAGTTCTGGCAGGCGGCCTCCCACCTGAATCCGTTCTTCTACATGATCGACGGCTTTCGCTACGGCTTTTTCGGCGTATCGGATTTCCCTCCGCTCGCGAGCCTCGCCGTGGTCGCGGTAAGCTTCGCGCTGCTTTCCGCCGCCTGCCTGCTGATGCTGCGGTCGGGCTACAAGCTGAGGCAATAGGAAGGAAGACCCGGATGGTGACCCCTGACAGCATCAAACTCGGAATCGAGACGGGCCTGGCCTGCGAGCGCGTCGAAGTGATCGGCGACGGCCAGCATTTCCAGGCGACGATCGTTTCGTCCGCCTTCGCGGGCAAAAGCCGCGTGCAACGCCACCAGCTGGTCTACCAGGCGCTGGGCGATCGCATGCGCGAGGAGATTCATGCGCTCAGCATGCAAACGCTGTCCCCAGAGGAATTTGCTTCAAAAGGGGGGGCGGGGGGATCCCCCGCGTCCGATCATGGATAAGCTGCTCATCACCGGTGGCCGGCCGCTCGAAGGCACGGTGCGCATCTCCGGCGCGAAGAACGCAGCGCTGCCGGTGATGGCGGCGACGCTGCTCGCCCCCGGCGTGCACCGGCTGCGCAACGTGCCGCGGCTGCGCGACACGCAGACTTTCGCCCGCGTGCTCGAGCTGCTGGGCGCGAAGGTGGCCTTCGAGGGCAATCTGCTCACCATCGATACGCAGGGCGTGAACTCGGTGGAGGCGCCCTACGAGCTGGTGAAGACCATGCGCGCGAGCATCTACGTGCTCGGGCCGCTGCTGGCGCGCTTCGGCCGGGCCAGGGTGTCGCTGCCCGGCGGCTGCGCCTGGGGGCCGCGCCCTGTGAATCTGCACATCACCGGGCTCCAGGCGATGGGCGCGGCGCTCGACATCGAGCACGGCTACATCGTCGGCCGGGATGTGAAACTGAAGGGCGCCACCATCGGTTTCGACGTGGTTTCGGTCGGTGCCACCGCGCAGCTCATGATGGCCGCGGTTCTCGCGGATGGCACGACCGTGCTCGAGAACGTTGCTTTGGAGCCCGACGTGACCGCTCTCGGGGAGGTGCTCGTCGCTTGTGGCGCGCGCATCGACGGACTGGGGTCTAGGCGACTCACCATCCGCGGCGTGAGCGCGCTGCGTCCCATCGACACCACGATCATTCCGGACCGGATCGAGGCAGCGACCTTCGCCGCCGCCGCGGCGATGACCCGCGGCAGGATCCGGCTGGAGGGCGTGGTGCCGGATCACTTCGAGGCGGCGCTGCGCAAGCTGGAGGAAACGGGTTGCGCGATCCAGCGGAACGCCGATTCGGTCGCCGTATCGGGCCCGCCCCGGCCGGAGGCGGTGAACGTGGTCACGCAGCCGTTCCCCGGTTTCCCCACCGACATGCAGGCGCAGATGATCGCGGTCTGCGCCGTTGCCGAAGGGACGAGCGTGATCGAGGACACGATTTATCTGGATCGCTTCACCCATGTGCCGGAGCTGGCGCGCATGGGCGCCCGCATCGAACTGAAAGGCAACGTCGCGGTGGTGAAAGGCGTGGAGCGCCTTTCCGGAGCGCAGGTGATGGCGACCGATTTGCGCGCCTCCGCAAGCCTGGTGATGGCGGCCCTCGCTGCAGAAGGCGAAACCCTGATCGACCGCATCTACCATTTGGACCGCGGCTACGAGGCGCTGGAGAAGAAGCTGGGCGCGCTGGGCGCGCGCATCAAGCGGGTCAGCTGAGACGGGTAAACTGCATCGCATGGGCATGATCAGCATCGCGCTGTCCAAGGGACGGATCCTCGACGAGACCGCGCCGCTGCTCGCGCGCGTCGGCATCCGGCCGACGGAACAGCCGGAAAAATCGCGCAAGCTGATCATCGGCACCGAGCGGCGCGGCGTGCGCCTGATCGTGGTGCGCGCGTCCGACGTCCCCACCTATGTCGGGCAGGGCGCCGCCGAACTGGGTATCGCGGGCGGCGACGTGCTCGCCGAGCATGGCGGCGCGGGCCTGTACCAGCCGGTCGACCTGGGCATCGCCCGCTGCCGGATGATGGTGGCGACGCGCCGCGGTTTTGAGTACCAGGCAGCCGTGCGTCAGGGAGCGCGGCTGCGGATCGCCACCAAGTACGTCCAGCTCACGCGCGCGCATTTCGAGGCCAAGGGCGTGCACGTGGACCTGATCAAGCTCTACGGCTCGATGGAACTGGCGCCGCTGGTGGGTCTCGCCGACGCCATCGTGGATCTGGTTTCCAGCGGCAAGACGCTGCGCGCGAACGACCTGGTCGCGGTGGAGGAGATCATGCCGGTGTCGGCGCGGCTGGTCGTCAACCAGGCCGCGCTGAAAACACGCCGCGCCGAATTGCAGCCGTTGATTGATGCTTTTTCACGCGCGGCGCGAGGCCGCGCCGGTAAATCGGCCGCGCGCAAATGAAGCTGCGCCGCCTTTCCACGCGCCAGTCCGGTTTCGACGCGAAGCTCGCGGCGCTGACCCGCTACGAAGCCGCCCAGGATGCGAAGGTTTCCGGCGTGGTGCGGGCGATCATCGCCGCGGTGCGCAAGCGGGGCGATGCGGCCGTGCTCGGCTACAGCCGCCGCTTCGACCGGGTCAAGGCCGCCTCGGTGGCAAAACTGGAAGTGCCGCGCGCGCAAATGCGCGCTGCATTGAACGGCCTGCCGAGGAAGGATGCCGCTGCGCTGCGCCAGGCGGCGGCGCGCATCCGCCGCTTCCACGAGCGCCAGCTTTCCAAGTCCTGGAAATATGCCGAAAAAGACGGCACACAGCTCGGCCAGATCGTGACGCCGCTGGAGCGCGTCGGCATCTACGTGCCCGGCGGCAAGGCGGCTTATCCGTCTTCGGTGCTGATGAACGCGATCCCCGCCAGGGTGGCGGGCGTGCCGGAGGTAGTGATGGTCAGCCCGAATCCGAATCCGCTGGTGCTGGCGGCGGCGGCCATC
>Ga0207929_1000131_pt1 | contig 20971 bp, 19 predicted proteins | sample NGESurdeep072012_FD_184466 | JGI IMG/M metagenome (GOLD analysis project Ga0207929, IMG submission 184466) | Arctic peat soil microbial communities from Barrow, Alaska - NGEE Surface sample 53-1 deep-072012 (SPAdes) | ecosystem: Environmental > Terrestrial > Soil > Wetlands > Peat ... | reverse complement strand
TATCCGGCCACTACGAAAGGCTTTCTGGTCGAGACCTTGTCCGACCACCATCCACTCAGCAGCTTGAGCAGCGACGCCGTCGTCTCCGCCGTCCCCTCGATCGCGCCGATGAAGCTGGCGTTGGCGCCCAACACTCCGGCTAGAAACACCGGCAGCAGCGGATAGATCATCTCCGTCGAGACGTCGGTGAAGAAGCTCACCGCGCTCAGCCCGATAACGTTGCGTCCGAGCTTCGGACGTGGCTTCTGCACTGCTGCCGGGCTTACGATCCCCGCACCTCCGAGTGATCTCCCATCGTCACCTCGCCCTCCACGCCTTCGACCACCGTATCGTCGCCGACCAGCGAGTTCTTCAGCACCGATTTCGTGATGGTAGCGTTCGAGCCGACGATAGAGTCGCTGATCTCGACGGCGTCGAGAACCGAGCCTGCGCCGATCGAGACGTTGGGCCCGATCCTCGATTTCTTCAACATGACGTTGTCTTCGATGTAAACGGGATCGATAATCGTCGAGTCACCGGCGTTCTTCGGCCGGCGGGCGCGGCCGCGCGCGAGCATCGCCCGGTTGGTCTCGATCATCGTGTCGATCTTTCCGGCGTCGTACCACCCTTTGACGTCTATGACTCTGATCTTCGCGCCCTTGTCGATCATGTACTGGAACGCGTCGGTGAGGAAATACTCGCCCTGGTTCTTCGGCTGCTTGAGAACCCACTCGATTCCCTCGAATAACAGCTTCCAGTTCCTGATGTAGTACAGCCCGATGTTGGCTCTCTTGGAGATCGGCGTCTTCGGCTTCTCGATGATCTTCGTCATGTTGCCGTCCTTGTCCGTCACGACGACGCCGAAGCGCTGATAGTCCTCGACCTCCTTCACCCAGATGATGCCGTCGGCGTCCACGCTCTTCACTTTGGAAAGATCCGCGTCGAAGATCGTATCGACGAAGATGATCAGCACGGGCTGATCCACGTAGGGGCGCGCGAGCGCGATCGCGCCCGCCGTCCCATCCTGCACCTTCTGCTCGATGAACACCGAGGGCACGTCCATCTCGGCGCGCGCGTACGCCTCGACTTTTTCCTTGAGATGGCCCGTGATGTAAACAATCTGTTCGACGTTGCCGAGTTTTTTCAACTCGTCGAGGACGTACGACATCACCGGCTTGCCCGCGACCTTCATCATCGGCTTGGGCGTCAGGTGGGTGTGCGGGCGAAGACGCGTTCCCTTCCCCGCCAACGGGATGATTACTTTCATGGCTCGCTTGTCCCCTCTCTTCCGTATCTGTCGCTCAGACGGACGACGTCGTCTATCTCCGGTGTCGACACTTCCAGCACGTCGCAGTCCGTCAGGGCGATCATTTGATGGATCGTCCCCGGTATGATTCTGAACGACTCACCGACCTTGAGCTTCATGTCGTCAAGAATGTCGTCGCCTTCTCTCTGAACGCGGTACACGATCTCGCCCGAAAGCAGGTAGACGGTTTCATCCTTCCTGTTGTGATATTGCACCGACAGCTCGTGGCCGGCGTTGATATGCAGAATCTTCCCCACGTACCGTTCCGACCGCGCCCAGATGGTCTCGTGCCCCCACGGCTTCGGCACCCGCGTGACTCCTACGCGACCGGACCTGGGCCGCGCCGCGCGTCGCTTGGCCGCCGAGCGCGACTTGGTGGCGTTCTTGGGTGTCTTCTTCTTCGGCATACATAAATATCTACGTTGAAGTCACGCGCAGCCACTTGGTGTCGGCGACACTGAAGTCGGGTGGACTGCTCGTGGCGAGCGGTCTGCTCATGGCGTACAAGCCCCGACTCGGAATCGTGGGCTTTCTTATCGCAGCGATAATTGGGCTGTGGATGGTTGCGACGATTCTGATCCAGGGTCGGCGGAGTAGGAAACGGAAGGGAAAGAGCTGAGCCGCGTCACGACGCTCGCGACGTAGAGATCGATGCGCTGCCGAATGAGCGCGTCGTCAATCTCCGGAACTCCGCCAGCCCGCCACCCCTCATACATCGATGGCGGTCCAGGCAACAGCTCCACCACCGACATCAGATCCCAATAGGGGTGATACTCGAACGCGGGTCCCGCGGCCGCGCTGTACTGCGAGAGGAATTCGTCCGCGGCCAGTAGACCATGCAGGCTCGCCAGATTGTGCCGGCACCAGGCCACGTCTATCCCCGCCGGCCCTCTGCAGGCATTTACCCAGTCGACGACGCCGCTGACTCGACCGTTCCACCAGAGGACATTGCTCGGGTGAAAATCGCGGTGCACGAAGCACTCGGTGTAGACAGGCGCGGGCTCCTGAACGACCTCGATCGCCTTTCTCCACGCCTCCGGTTGCTCTGACCAATCGGGCACGGCAAGCTTGGCACGATCGTTATACCGGCGATACTTCCAGCGGAATCCCTCGGCCTCAACTTTATGAATCCGCGCCGCGACATGGGCAAGACCCTGAAGCCACTCGGTCCAGCTTTCGGGCTGCAGCACTACTTCGCCGCGAACCATCGTTACGAGCGTCGCCGGCGCTCCACACTTTGATCCGTCGGCGTCACACCCCACGAGCTGCGGAACGGGAAGGCCGGCTTCCGTCGCGTGCACCACACTCTTGGCTTCCCGGGTTGCGATATCCGGCTCTTTCTTTACCCAATCCTTGTTCGTGAACCGCCTAAGAGCGAGGCTCATGGTCTCACCGTCCGCGGTTTCGACGTCGACCGCGTGCAGCAACGAAGAAGTCGCGCCCGGGAGGGCCGCGACGGAAACCACGCGGCCCCCGGCCACTTTCTCTATCCAGGTCCGCGCGTTGTCAGGAATCACGACTGCCACGCGAGCACGATTTTCCCGAACGTCTCGTTCGATTCCATGAGCTTGTGCGCCGCACGGATTTCGTCGAATGGAAACACACGATCGACGACCGGTTTGAGCCGGCCCGCGTCGAAAAGCGGAAGAATGTGCTCGGAGAGATCACGCGCCACCGCGATTTTTTCTTCCAGCGGCCTCCCGCGCAGCGTCGTTCCGACGATGGTGAGCCGCTTTACGAGAAGCACGCCGAGGTTTAGTGGCGCACTCGCACCACCGGTTAGACCGACCACCACGATCCGGCCCCGCAACGCCAGCACGCGCATATTCCCCTCGAGGTAGTTCCCGCCCACGAGATCCACCACGGCATGCACGCGTTGTGCGCCGATCGCCGCCTCGACCTGCGCGGCCCAGTCCCCGCGCGAAGCATCGATCCCGACATTGAGGCCGAGCTTCTTCGCCCGCTCGAGCTTGTCAGCGGAGCGCGCGGTCCCAACCACCCTCGCTCCCGCCGCGCGCGCGATCTGCAAAGCCGCGGTTCCGACTCCGCTCCCTACCGCGTGAATGAGCAGCGTTTCACCAGTGCGAAGCGCCAATCGATTGAAGAGCGCGTCGTATGCTGTAAGAAAAACTTCCGGAATCGCGCCAGCGTCCTCCCACGACATCCCTTTGGGAACCGGCATCGCTTCTCTCTCGTGCACGCACAAAAACTCGGCGTGACCCGCCCCGCCGATGATCCCCATTACCCGGTCGCCGGTCTTCCAAAGGGTCGCCAACGGCCCGAGGGAATCGACCTCGCCCGCGTATTCCATCCCGCTGATATCCGCCGACACGCCGGGCGGCACGGGATAGTTCCCCTCTCGCTGCATTAGATCCGCACGATTGAGTGCGGACGCCCTCACCCGCACACGAATCTGCCCGACGCCAGGCTCCGGTTTTGGCCGCTCCTGAATCTCGAGCACATCCGCCCCGCCCGGCCGCGTGATGATGACCGCTTTCATAGCTCCAAGTTAGTAGTACCGCATAAATGAAGGGCCGGCTCTTTCGAGCCGGCCCTTCGGGATGCCGTGCTGCTACCTCTACCGAACCTTATTGCCATTTGGATCCCACACCTCGACCGTCCCCAGATTCCGCGCGCGAATCGGCGCCTCGATCTTGGATAGATCGCCCGCCACGACGACGACGAGATTGTCCGGGGTGAGCTTGCCCGCCGCGACGCGATGCACATCGTCCGGTGTCACTGCCGCAAGCCGCTCGCGATAGGTCGCGTAGAAATCCATAGGCAGACCCCAGACGATCAGATTCTGAAGCCGGCCCGTAAGACCCTGGACGCTCTGCACCGCGTTCGGAAATCCCGACACGAGGTTGTTCACCGCACCTCCCAGCTCCGGCGCGGGAATCGGCTCGGCCACAATGCGGCGATACTCGCCGATCGCTTCAACCAGCGAAGAATCGGTGGCGCCTGTCCGCACCTCCGATTGCATCTGGAATGAGCCCGCGCCCGGCCTCAAATCGAGGCCGCTGAAGATTCCGTAAGTGTATCCATGCTTCTCGCGCAGGTTCGTGTTGAGACGTGAGCTCACCGCTCCGCCCAGCACATGGTTCAATGCCAGCATCGAGATGTAATCCGGATCGGTCGCGCGGAATCCCGCCTGGCCGACGACGATTGACGACTGCACCGAGCCCGGCCGATCGACGAGAATCACTCTCGTTCCGCTGCTCTGGCGAATCGGATTCACTACCGGCGCCATTGCCGCCCGCGTCACGGTCCAGCCACCAAACGCCTGCTGCGCCACCGAGCGCGCTTCGGCGGGAGTGATGTCGCCGACCAAAAGCAATGTCGCGCCCGCCGGCGCGAACATCGTGCGATGCCAGGCGACGACGTCGTCGCGGGTCAATCCGCCGATCGTCGCCATCGTGCCGGCCGCCGGACGCGAGAACGGCGCTGTGCTGTCGAACGCAGCGCGAATGAAAGCATCCGCTGCCAGGCCAGCGGCGCGAGCGTGATTCTGCTGATACGCCGCCAACGCCTGGTTCTTCACGCGAATGAATTCGGTGGCCGGAAAGCTCGGCGAGATCACCGTTTTTGCCGCGAGCTGCATCGCCTGCGGGAACACGTTCTTGAGCGCAACGACATCGGCGAACGAAGTAGAGAACCCCCCGCCCGTCGAATACTGCGCGCCCAGCGCATCCATCTGCCGCGCGATCTCGGCGCCCGACAAGTCGTTGGTGCCCTCGGAGAGCAATCGTCCCGTCAGCGAAGCGAGTCCATTCTTCGCTGCCGGCTCACGCATCGCGCCGGCATCGAGAATCAGGCGACCCTCGATCACGGGCAACGTGTGCTTCTCGACCAGAATTACCTTCAGGCCGTTATTCAACTGGAACTGCTCTACGCTCGGAAAAACGTAGGGACGCAATGGTCCCGGCGCCGGTGGCGTGACTGTCTGCGCCCCCACGGTGCCGAGAGCCCCCATCGCGAGCGAGAGAGCGGCGATTCTCTTGGTGAAAGTAGCGGTACGCATTACGGCACCCTCGTCGTAGGCGGTGAAGCGGGCTTCTTCGGCGGAACGTAAATCAGGACCACGCGGTTCTCGGGAACGAGTCGTTCATGCGCCAACGCATTGAGATCTGCGAGTGTCACGCGGTCGTAATCGCGCAGCACCGTGTTGACGTAATTCGGATCGTGGAAGTACGTCCAACCCTCCGCCAGACGATCGGCGCGTCCACCGAACCCACCAGTGGTCTGCAGTCCGTTCACGAACGCAAACCGCTCAGACGCGCGCGCTCGGTCGAGCTCTCCCTGGGTGAAGCTGCTCGCCCCCGCGAGCTCCGCGAGAATGGAGACCTCTAGCGAGTCGGGATTGCTTCCCGGCTTACCGGTGGCGGTGAAGACGAGCATGTCCGCACCGTCGGCCAGTCCGAAGTTGAAACCGCCGACATTCGTAGCGAGCTGCTCGCGCCTTACCAGCGCGTCGTACAAACGCGACGAGCGCCCACCGCCCATGACGTCGCCCAGCAAGGAGACGATGGGGGCGCGGCTGTCCTTGGCCGATGGCGCTCTGTAACCGATGTAGATCGCCGGCGCAGGAATCTGCGAATCGACCACCACGTACCGCTGTTGGTGCCCCACGATCGCCGGCAGTTTCATGTTTGCCAGCGCCGGAACCTGGGGGCCGCGCGGGATGGAGCCGAAATGCTTCCGCACCAGTAACTTCGCCTGTGGCACGTCGATGTCGCCCGCGACCACCAGCACCGCGTTGTTGGGCGCGTAGTACGTCTTGAAGAAGTTCTCGACATCGGTGAGACTGGCGGCCGACAGATCCGCCATCGAGCCGATCACATCGTGATGGTATGGATGCCCTTCGGGGAAGAGCGCCTCTTCCATCTTCTCAGGCCAGGTGCCGTAAGGCTGGTTGTCCACGCTCTGGCGACGCTCGTTCTTCACGACTTCGCGCTGATTATCCAGCTTGGCCTGATCCATCGCCTCGAGTAGCGTGCCCATGCGGTCGGCCTCCAGCCAGAGCGCGAGCTCGAGCTGATTCGACGGAAGCTGCTCGAAGTAATTCGTGCGGTCCCAGTTGGTGGTGCCATTGATGTCGGCGCCACCGCGTCCGCCTGCTGCCTCGAGCAGAGCGAAGTGCTGGCCCTTGGCGACGTTCTTGGATCCCTGGAACATCATGTGCTCGAAGAGATGCGCGAAGCCGGTGCGACCTGGCTGCTCCATCTTCGATCCGACGTTATACCAGAGAAGAACGGCGGCGACGGGCGTCGAATGATCCACGTGATAAATCACGTTGAGCCCGTTGGGCAGCGTCTCCTTGGTATAGTCGACGCGCAGCTCGGGACTCCTGCCCGCCTGCGCATTCTTGCCTGCCTGGGCACCCGCGTTAGCGGCGACAAGGCACAACAGAGAAACCGCAAAGTAGCGGAGTCTCATTCGACCTCCATGAGATTTGGATTGCCGGCAGCTGGACGGGAGCGGCCGGAATGGATGGACATAATAGGAACTATCAGGCTCGCCGTCGAGCGGTAAAGTCGCGCTCTCCGGCGCCGATCCCGAATAGGCGGCTGTGCCGTTATTCGTAGCGCAGCGACTGTATCGGATCGAGACCGGCCGCCCTTCTCGCGGGCCAAACCCCGAACAGTATTCCCACGAATCCCGAGAAGAAAAACGCCAGCAGAATCGACGAGGGGGCCACCGAAGTATTGAAGTTCCCGAACTTGGCCAGCGCGACCGCGCCTAGCCAGCCGAAAGCGATCCCTCCCGCCCCGCCGAGCAGGCACAGCACCACCGCTTCGATCAGGAACTGGAGCAGAATGTTCTTGGGCGTCGCGCCCAGCGCTTTCCTCACGCCGATCTCGCGCGTCCGCTCCGTAACCGACACGAGCATGATGTTCATGATGCCGATTCCGCCGACGAGAAGACTCACCGCCGCGATTCCCGAGAGGAGAAACGTGAAGATCTGTGTCGTCTCGCCAAGCGTGTTCAGGAAGTCGGCCTGATTCCGGATCTGGAAGTCGTCAGGAATGCCGACCCGCAACCTGTGCTCGCGGCGGAGTGTTTTCTGGATTTCCGCCATCGCGTTCGGAATCTCGGCTTCTGACGACGCCAGCACGCCTATCTGCCGCAACCGGTCGGTGCCGAACACCCGGAACTGCGCCGTGGTGAGCGGAATCAGAAGCTGATCGTCCGGGTTTCCGAATCCGCCGCCGCTTCCCTTGCTGGCGAGAACGCCAACAACCTGAAAGAGAAATCCACCAATGCGGACGTTCTGTCCGACGAGACTGGCCGCCGGCACCCCGAGGTTGTCGGGAATCGCCGCGCCAAGCACGGCGACACTCCGGCTGGCCCGATCGTCACCCGCCGTGAACATTTTCCCCTCGGCCATCGTGTACTTGCGCACATCGAGATAGTTCGCCCTGGTGCCGAGGACGGTCGTGTTGGTATTCGTCGCCAGATACTGTACCTGAAGCTGCTTCTGCATCTCCGGCTCGACCGCCGCGACCGCTGGTCCTGCCGAATCGAGCGCTTTCCCGTCCGCTACAGTCATCGGCGCGCGATCGCTCCCCGAAGAAACACCGCCCGGCGCGTAAATCTGCCCTGGCTGCACCGTGAGAAGCGTCGTTCCGAGCGCGCTGATCCGCGCGTTGACGGATTCCTGCGCGCCCCGCCCAAGTGCAACAACGGCGATCACGGCTCCCACTCCAATGACGACGCCGAGCATTGTCAGAAATGAGCGAAGCTTGTTCGCTCTGAGCGCGCCAAGCGCTACACCAATCGTTTCTCCGAGCAGCATGCTCCTACCTCCTCATGTACCAGGCGGCCGTCCGCCACCGCCACCACCTCGAGCTCCAGCGCCGGCCCCGCCGCCCGCCGCGCCGCCAGCCGCGGGAGTGGTGGTTTGCTGGAGTCCCCCGCCCGTCCCGGCTCTGACTCGGGCCTGAAGCTGCTCTCGTTGGGCCTCCAATACCGCGGGCCCAAGGAGTGCCACCTGTTCACCTTCCTGTACGCCGCTCAGGACCTCGGTGTAGTCGAAATCGCTTACTCCCACGCGAACCATGCGGGGCGAGTATTTGCTATCCTTCTTTACGAACACGAACATCCCGCCAGTCCTGCCGGTTCCTCCCGCTCCTCCGCCAGCCGCACCGCCAGCCGCACCGCCAGCCGCACCGCCAGCCGCACCGCCACCGCCGCCACCACCACCGGCGCGCCTGCCAGTCGATGAAGCAGTACCCGGCGGCCCGCCCTGTGTGCCGGACGCGCTGCGCGTCGAGCTCGCCGCACCGTACCTGCGGCCACCCGTCGTGTCTCGAGATGAGGCCGTAGACGACGCTGTCCCACCCGCTCCAACGCCCCGTCCCTGCCGCGCCGCCGCCTGCGCCGCCTTCAGCGAATCCGGACTGACCCCTAAGACCGGAGCGACCGTCGTCGCGTCCCGAGCGATGCGGATCGCGTCACTCGGCACCGCGAGAACGTTGTCCCTCCGCAGGATGTCCATCACCACCTGTCCGTTCATGCCGGGCATGAGGGCTCCGTCGGAGTTGTTGAGACTCACGAGGACCGGGAACATGGTGACGCTCGATTGCACGACCGCCTCCGGCTGGACTTGTTCCACGATACCCACGAATTTCCGATTCGGGAACGCGTCGACGGCAACAGTGGCCGTCTGGCCCGCCTTGACGTTGCCGATGTCCGTTTCGTTCACGAACGCGCGCATCCGGACCTTGCTGAGGTCGGCCATGTCGAGAATCGTCGTACCACCGCTGGCCGCGGTCGAGGCTGACGTGATTACCGTCCCCACCGACACCGGCCGTAGAATGACCGTACCATTCGTCGGCGCGGTAATCGTGGCATCCTCTAACTGGAGTTTCGCGGTCGAGAGGTTCGTCCGCCCTTTGATGACAGCTGCATCCGCGCTCGCGAAGGCGACCGTCGCCGCCTCCATCTCCGTCGCCGTGATGATAGCCTGCTTGTACAGGTCCGCGGACCGGTTGCGTTGCGTCAGTGCCACAGCCCTCGCTACGGTCGACGACGCGAGATCAGCCGCCGCTTGGTCGTACGCATTCTGCACAGTGCGCGGATCGATCTGAACCAGCAGATCGCCGACTTTTACTACCGATCCGACGTCGACGGGCATCTTGATGATCGTGCCCGACGCCTTCGACTTTACCTCGACGATGTCGATGGGCTCGACGGTCCCGTTCGCCTGCGCGCTCAGCACGATGCTGCGCCGCTCGACCGGCGCTGTCTCGATGGTGAGAACTGGACCCGTCGTCTTATTGCACGCCGCGAGCGCCACAACCAGCGCAATCGCGATGGTTCTCGATCTCTGAACGCCCGGCCCGCGCCGGCGCGCGAACGATTTCTCTTTCTCGGTCATTGTCTTGCTGGAGGTTTCGGGACTGTTCACTGCAGATCCCGTCCGATGAGCGCCTCGAGCTGCGCTCGTGCGATCCGGTAATCGTACCGTGCCTGAATCAAAGCCTGTTCTGCGGTTGCCAATGCCGCTTGCGACGTGATGAGGTCGAGCAGCACAGAAGCACCTATGTTATAACGCTGTTGCTGCACCCGAACATCCTCCTCGGCTGCCGCGACCGATGCGACCTGGACCGCCACCCGCTGTGATGCTCCGCGTATCGCTCCAATGTTTTGCGTCAGCAACTGAACCGCCGCGAGCTGCGCGTCCCGAAACGCCGCCTGCGCGTTGACCTCAGCGACCTTCGCGACGACGACTTGCTGCTCGCGCTGGAAGTTGTTGAACACTGGATACGAAAGCGAGAAGGAGAGTCGGCCGCTAGAGGTGAAAGGATCGCTCCCGAACCCGAACCGCGGATCGGTTCCACTGCCGCTGCGCGAATAGTTCGCGCTCAACGATGGGAGATAGGTAGCCTTGGATGCCTTCCGGGATTCCTCCGCCACGTCCACGCCGGCTTGTGCCTGCCGCACCGCAGGTCCAGTCAAAGCCAGCAGCGCCAGCTGCGCGCTATCCGGAAGGGCCGACATGTTTTCTTGCACCGAAGCGGGATCCGCTGTGACCGGCACGGGCGATCCGACGAGTCTGGTGAGCGCCGCGTCTCCCGCTTCCTTGGCGCTCGCCGCCGTGATCAGAGCGAGCTGCGCGTTACCAACCTGGATCACGCCGCGCAATGAATCTGACCTGGTTGCTGCTCCGGCCCTCACCTTGGCGACGGAAACTTTGAACTGCTCGGCCGCCTGCGCCATCTGGAGCACCGCGGCATCCTGGCTCTCGATGGCGGCTAGAACAGCATAGTACTGCTGCTTCACGCCGAGAGCCACATTGTATTTGACCGCTATACGATTGGCTTCCGCGGCCACGATTTGATAGTTCGACGTGCGCAGGTCGTAGAGACGCTGCCCACCGTCGAAGAGCGTCATGTTAAGCGAGAGGCCGTCGTTGTTGGTCGGCTTCTGCGCGACTGTGACCTGCTCCCCATTCTGATTCAGTCGCGTCCCGGCGCCACCAAACTGGATGACGTGTCCCGCACTGAGCGTGACACTCGGCAAAATCGCCCCGAACGCGGAGACTCGCGCCGCCTTGGCCGTTCGCTCGGTTCCCGACGCCTGGATCGCATCGGGAGAGTTCTGCTGGGCCATCGCGATGGCCTCGCTCAGCGAGATCTTTCGCACGCTGTCCGGGGCCCGCGTGAGGCCGGGCTGCAATCCGGGCTTGAGAACCTGGGCCCCCAGTGTGGGAACCGCCACGAATACCAGCGCGATAGCCGTGAGTAGTCTCATCGGCGTCTTTGGAATGGACGACATATGTAAGAAGACGGGGCTCGTTGAATACGAAAGGGCCGCACCAGACCGCGACCATTCAATAAATACGCCCAGACGCGCAGTTCTGCTGAGGTAGCGACATTACCGTGCTACAGTTGACAGCATTCTCTGCCTGAGCGACGCCAGCCGGCGCCGCACCGATCCGTCCATGACCGTATCTCCCACCTTCACGATCACGCCGCCCAGAATCCCCGGGTTGAGGGAGATGTGGGGGACGACGCGCTTGCCGAACAGCCGCCCCAGCTGCCGCGCCAGCGCATCCTTCTCCGGCCCGGCCAGCTCGCGCGCGACCGTCACATTGACGTGGACCCGGTCCTCCGACTCGTCGATCAGTTTGCGGTACTCCGATGCAATCTCCGGAATCAGCATCTGCCGGCGCTTCATGATTACCATCTCGAGGAAGCGCATGAACAGCTTCGGAGCTCCGCGTCCCAGCGCCTTCTCCACGATCTGGATCTTGCGCGCTGCCGACAGCTTCGGCGATTCGAGAAACGTCCTCAGCGTAGGGTCTTCGCTCATCCCCACCGAGATCGCCTCGATCAGCGCGCCCCATTCCTCCTGCTCCTCGCTCTTCCGAGCGAGCGTCAGGAGAGCTTCGGCGTAATTGCGGCCGATTCGTTCGTCGTTCATCCGCGCTTGGTCTCCGTCACCGGAATCGAGGCGAGAAAACTCTCGACGATCTTCCTGTTCGCCTGGTCGTCGAGATTCTTCTCGATCACCTTGCTCGCGCCGGCGATGGCCAGCTCGATCGCCTCACGCCGCAGCTCGGCGATCGCCCGCTCCTTCTCCTGCTCGATCTCGCGGCGGGCGCGCTCCAGCAGCTGCTGCTGCTGTTGATGCGTCTCCTCGATCATCTGCGCGCGCAGCTTCTCACCAACCTGCCTGCCTTCGACGATGATCTTCTGAGCCTCCACCCTCGCCGCCTCGATCTGCTTGAGCTGCTCGGCCAATGCCCGCGCGGCTTCCTCGCGGTCGCGTTTCGCTGCTTCGATCGCTTCCTCGAGCGCTTTTTCGCGCGCCTCGACCGCGGCTGTGATCTTCGGGAAGACAAGCTTCCCGAGGATGGCGAAGAGGACCACGAAGACGAGGAGCGTCCAGAACATCAGCCCGCCATTCGGCGTCAGAAGATCGCCCGACTGTGCGGATTCTTCCGGTGCTACGGTCGCTTGCTGCAGGAGTGCGAAGATGAAAGGCGTCATGGTTGCGTCGTGATTTTTGCGGATCGACTCCGCTTGAGTTTGCGTTGAAGAAATTGTCGGGTCGCGGACCGCGGCGCGCGAAGTAGCCGCCGCGTTCCGCGCCCTTGAAACCTTAGAACTTGAACTTACCCTGAATCAGGAACGAGACGACGATCGCGAACAGCGCGATTCCTTCGATGAGCGCTGCGAAGATGATCGCGCCCGTCTGAATGCGCGCGGCCATCTCCGGCTGACGCGCCATTCCATCCATCGCCTGCCCGGCAAGGCGCCCGATACCGATGCCCGCGCCGATTGTGGTGAGACCAGCGCCAATGCCGGCGCCGAGCATTGCCCAGGCACCTGAGTACGAGCGGTTGAAAGCGCCCGGCTCAGATGCCACCTGCATTGCAGCCTGCAACAGCGGATAGATCGAAACCATTTGAGAATCCCCGTCTTGCGTCGTGATATGTCATGCCCGCGACCTTCCGGTCGCCGTCCGTCAGCGGGACCTTGCCAAAACAAAGTCCCAACGGACTTCTCCGACCCGCTCGGCCGGATACCTACGCGAAGTTGAGCAGGCTCCGCGTCAGTGCGCACCCTCGCGAATCAGTCCAATGAACACACTGGACAGAAGCATGAAGATGAACGCCTGCAGAAATGCGACGAACAATTCCAGAAGCGAGATGCCAAGCGCCATCGCGATCGGCACCGGCACCAGAATCCATGTGGCAAAAGTGAATATGAGGCTGATGAGCGCCAGCAGGACGACGTGGCCCGAGACCATGTTGGCGAAGAGACGTATCGCCAGCGCGAACGGCTTCGTGAGCTTTCCGATGATCTCGATTGGCGTGAGAATCGGCGATATGAAGATCTTCATCGGGAGCGACATGTCGTGCGGCCAGAAGACGATCGTGTTGATGTAGCCCCAACCCTGGGCCTTCATGCCCGCGAACTCGATCACGATGAAAGTGATGATCGCGAGCGTGAACGTGACAGAGATGTTCCCGGTCGCGGTCGCGCCGTAGGGCACGAGCCCCAGCAGATTCGCGAACAGAATGAAGAAGAAGAGGGTCAGCAGAAACGGTACATAGCCGTTCCCGTGAGGGCCCACGTTGGGCAGCACGACTTCGTTCCGCAGGTAGAGCACCAGCGCCTCCAGCCCATTCCCGAATCCGCTCGGCGCTTTCCCTTCGCGCGTTCTGCGATTGTGCGCGCGGAGCGCGAGCAGCGTCGTGACGATGCAGAGGAGAGCCGCGATCCAGAGCATGACGACGTGCCTGGTGGGCGAGATGTCGAGGGCGAATCGGCCGATGTGGATCGGTGCCCACCGGGGCAGCTCGTACTCACAGGCCTGTGGAATTATGCGCTGATACCAGTGCGCCGCCTGTGCGAAACACGGGTGGTCGAGCGTGTGCGCGTCGGTGATGTGCGGCGTGATGAAGTCTTTTTGATCAGCGATCATATTCGAGCAGGAGTGGTTCGGCCATCATCGTCATGAAAAAAAACGTCACCAGGCTTACCAACGCAGCCTCGACCGAGAGGTTGATGATTCTCGCCAGCGGCGCGTACAGCACCAGCACGAACAATCTCATCACTGCTCCGATCGCCCAACGAATCAGCAGCTCGCCCGGCTTTCCGCGCCCCGCCCGCGCCGGCCGTAGCAGTGCGTATGAGCCCAGCTGTACTGCGAAAGCCAGTCCAGCAGAAACGAGCATCGCGTTGTGCTGATCCACCGTCCTGAAGTACGTCCGCAGCACGACTGTGGCGATGATGATGAGAGCGGCCGAGACTCCGGCAAAGTATCCCAGCGCTCTCGTTTCTTTCACCTTCCCCGCCGCCTCTCTTCGTCGTCCTGCTTCTGCGCCGCCGAGATCTTGCGGTACATGTTGTAGAATCCTGCACCCGCCCCGATGAAGACGCCGGCGATCGTGAACAACCCATTGGTGCCAAGCCGGTTATCGAGCCACTGTCCCGCGTAGAGGAAGATGATGATGGCGAACGCGAACTGGATTCCGAGGCCCGCGAAATCGGCGCCGGCGAGACCCTTTTTGGAGCTCTGTTGCGTCCGCTTTTCGTCTTCCATTTGTGGGTAGAAAATAACCGCTTGTGAAGATTTTCACAAGCGAATTGGCACGTCGGTTCCGAACAGAGGCCGAAGATTCCGGGCGGGTCGCAAGTCCAAGACTCAAGCGGAGTTAGTCTGTGACTTCAGTGTTGACCGTTCGTCAATAGAACGATATGTTGCGAGTCTCACCGAGAGTGAGAACCGCCCCGCCCGCCCACCAAGAAATCGACGCTGACTGACGTAATGGATAACCGCCTAATTCTTCCCCTGCTGTGCGCAGCAGCCTCAGTCGCCTTCGCCGCCGCTCCCTTTTCCCACGCTGAAAAGCCGATCGCAACAGCGAGGCACGCCGCTGAAAGAACCGCCCCGATCGTCACCACATTCGACATTACGCGACCCAAGGACGATGCGGACAAGCTCCGCTTCACCCTCAACGTCCGCAACAACACGTCGAAGATGCTCGAGATTCAGTTCCCCGACGGCCAGACCCACGATTTCGCGGTGAAGGATTTCGCCGGCAAGGAAGTTTGGCGCTGGAGCCAGGGCCGCATGTTCACTTCCGCGATGCGCAGCGAGACCCTGAAGGGCAAGGGCGAGACAGCGTTCGAGGAGAGCTGGAACTCTAAGGGCCAGCACGGATCATTCACTGCCGTAGCGGTCCTCAGAAGCAACAACTTCCCGGTCGAGAGCACGGTTCAGTTCGTCCTGCCGTAGCAGCGGTCACAGAATCGAAGAAATGAAAAACGCGCTCTTTCGAGCGCGTTTTTTTTGCGGCCTTCGCTCGCTATCAGTTCGGCTTGGGCTTGTCCGCGAACGTTACCGGATGATCGAACCCCCACTGGCTGTGCTCCCGCTCCTTCATCGGAACGCCCAGCATGCTCTTGAACATCGGCATCAGCTCCCGCTGCGACGGTGTAACGATCGCGCCCGCGATCTCCGGCTGCTCCCAGAAGACCTTCCAGTACTTCTTCTGCGTCGCCTGCACGCTATCCAGCTCCGCCTTTCCCGCCCCACCCTGCCCGACCGCGAGGAACTGACCTAACGGCACGTACAGCCCCCGCACGCGCGCCGAGAACACTGAATCGGCGCTCTCGAGCGATGCCACCTGCGCCTTGCTCAGGAACAGCGAATCGCTCTGCTCGATCAGCATCTTGTGGATACTGGAAGAGTTCGACAGGTAAAACGCGGCGAGGGAATCGGCCGAGCGTCGCTGCCAGCCCACTGATCCCTTCACCGGTTCGACCGCGCGGCGCAGCTGCTGCAGATCGAAGTCAGTAGACAGGTTGAACGAGAAATCGATCACGATCCGGAAGGGATTCCTCAGCAGCGTCCGCGCCGGACGCGTGTCCGCGAATCGCGGATTCACGTCGTAGTTGAATCTCCCGTTCGCCGCATCGAACCCGCTCGGAATGAGCAGCACCGGATCCGCCGCCGCGGGCGATCCCCAGCCACGCAGCGCATTCCCGTGCAACAGCTGGTCTACTCCCGCCAGCACATTCTGGAGATAGACGTTGGGCGTCACACGATAGCCCCAGCGTTTGGGCGTCGGCGGACTCCACTGGATGTTGAGCGACTCCGTCCATGGCCCCCTGCACCCATTCCTGGGCGCCACTCTGCCCAGGTTGGCGAGCAGACAACCCCGCGCAGTCGGAGAGCCAGTGGCGAGGAGCGTGCGCAGCTCGCCCGCCAGATTCGCATCCGTCTCCGTCGCGGGATTCGGAATGAACGCGCGATCCCCGCTCAGTCCGTCGCCATTCACATCGCCTTGCACGAGGGGCGTGAACGGCAACCCCGATTGCGCGCGAGCGAAGAGCGTCACCGTTCCTATCTTGCCCGTCGAGAACGCGCTCGACACCACGAAGATGTGATGCGCATCGTTCGGCCCAGCCGCCCACTCGAGCAAACGTGGATCCCCAAACGCCGCGCCATCGAACCCGCGGTACTGGCGCTTCGTCGCCTGCAGCGTGTAGGAAACCGATCCATAGAACGATGCGCCGCCCCTGAACGTGAACACGTCGGGCGACAGCGCGACGTTGAGCTGCCCGCCATACCCGCGCAGATCGCTCACGCGGCTACCCACTCGGCCGTACTGATCCGACCTCCTCGACTCCACGGCGGACACGGCTCCGCTCGCGGGATCGATCGACGCCTCTGACACGAAGACCGGACGATTCGCTTCACCCGCGAGAGTCAGCTTGCTCACGCCGCTGAAGTTCGCGTCCACCACTCCGGGCTGGGAGAGATCGTACGAGCCGAGAGTGCCGACCCTTAGGAGCCAGCCCCTCATGCTCGTGTTCCAGTCGAGCGACGCGCGCCAGCTCCTCGGCACATCGTACGACGGATCGATCAGCGTCACGGCCGGCGCGCGATCGGACAACACTCCACTGCCGTCCACACACTGCGTGGGTATCGAGCCAGGATCCGTGGCGAATAGCGACCAATCAGGAGTCGGCACCGCGGCGCCCACGCAGTTGAGAAACGACGTGCCGCCCGGGAGACCCGTTGACGCCGATGCATCAGCGAGAATTCCAGGATGCAACAAGTCGCGAAATTCCCCGATTCCTCCGCGGAGCGTGCCCGACATGCTTCGATAGTATCGCCCGGTGTTGTTCTGCATCGTGCCGGAGCCGTTGTCCCTGTCGCGATTGTAGGTGAAGGTGAAGCCGACGCGTGGACTCAGATGAACGCGCGACGGCGCGACTCCCGTGCGGACGCCGAGCGCCTGCTCGAGCGCCGTGTTTCTGGCCGGCTTGTCGCCGAATCCGTCCGCCTCCAGTCGCGCGCCGTAGAGCAGACTGAAGTAGCGCGACGGCGCGAAATTGTGCGCGAGCGCGGTCGCGGCGTTCCACACCCGTCCTTCGCGCGCGGGTTGCGACAGCGTGCGCGAGAAGCTGCTCGCGCGTCCAGCCGTGAAATCTTCGATCGAGTTGAAGGCGAAGCTGCCGAGTCCGTTCGAGAATCCCTCCTCGCGTTGACCATCAAGGCGTCCCCACAGCAGTCCCTTGAAGCGGTGCCTTCTGCCGCGAGCGTTCCACTCGGTTTGATTCCCCGCTTCGAGCGTCCAACGCGATTCCTCAGTCGGCAGGAACGATCCGCCGCCCAACAGGAGCGAGCCGACGTCGGTGCCGGGGCCGATATCGTCGGAGCGGACAAGCACCGTCGCTCCCGGCAACGTCTGATACGGGGACACAGTCGTGCGTACGCCGCTCACCGCGACGCGGGTCTCGTTGAGCGTTCTCCGCCCCGGGCCGACGTACGAACCGAGCGTAAGCTGCGCTCCCAGTGTGCGCTCTCGGCGCTCGCTGGCGGCGGACGGGGCGGAGAGCGGTCCGAAGCCCAGCGCGCCATCGCGGGTGAATCCGGCGTAGCTGGTGAGCGCGCGTGTGCTCAGCGTGTCGCGCGTGTCGTCGAGGCGTCCGAGCCAGGTGACCGCGTCGTGCTGGCGATTTGTCGGCACCCCGGAGGCGGCGAGAGAAAAGCCGGGCGGAGTGGCGAACGCAATGAGCCGCGCGACAGAGTCGGGCGCGACACCGGCGTTGATCAGCGACTGCGCGTCGGCGTTGAGCAGCGTCGATGGGTCGCTCAGCGATCGCCCGAGATCGAGAGCGACATTGTACGTCATCGCCCCGCGAATGAGCTCGCCGTCTGCGCCGACACTTCCGCGGGCGCCGCCACTCGTCGCGCCAAGAGCGCGGCCCGTGGCGTCGGTGAACTGGAGATAGCGTGGATCGAAGGTGAGGAAGGCGTTCCGGCGCTGGTAATTGCGATCGCCAGGCCCGAGGCGCACGTCCACGTTCACGCCGGAGAATCCGCCGCGCGTCGGATCGAACGTCGCGCCGGTGACGCGCGTTTCGGTGCGCGCTGCGCGTGGAATCGAGCCGGCGGCGAGCCCCATTCCATTCAGAGTGTTGAGATTGGACTCTGATCCCGCGCCGAGGATTGCGGGCCCGCTCCCTGTCATGGTGACGTTGGACATTGTGCCGGCGATAGCGCCGAGATCACCGGCGACCGTGGGCGGAATCTGACCGTTGACGCCATCGCCCCACTTCTCGGCCGAGCCCGTCTCGAGCTCCGTGGGCCCGATCGAATTGTCGGCGCGAACGGGTTTTCTTCCCTCGATTTTCACCGCGTCCAGTGTCGCGACCGGCGCGCGCGGAAGAACGAAGTTGGCGACCAGCTCGTGCTCGTCCGCCTGTCGCTGCACGCGACGCCGCGCGGAGGAGAATCCGGTGGCACTGACGTAGACGAGATAGTCGCCGGTGCCCTGCTCGAAGCGGACGCTGAAGTTGCCGGCGCTGTCGGTCGTGGCTTGTTGAGTGAGCCGGTCGGGACCGCGTGTCACCATGACGGTGGCGACGATGGCGCGTGAAGAGTCGTCGGTTACGCGTCCGCGGATTACGTCGGGATTGGTGCCCTGCGCTTGCGCCATTCCCGCCGCGAGCTGCAGCGAGAGAGTACCGAGAGCCAGGCAGCGCGCGGCAACGCGCGCGCGTTGATCGAATCGAATTTTGTTTGACGCCATTCCCGCAATACGGGTGGGAGCTCGGATGGTTTCCTTCCGATCTTTGACAGCGAGGCGGGGAAAAGCGTTGGCCGCGTGTCAGCGGTGCCCGGTCGATCTCTCGCGCACTATTCGCCTTCCCGGCGCCCAGGCTCCTAGGCTCCTAGGCGAAAAGCGGGTTCAGCAACGATGGATTCCGCGCAGGGAATTCGACGACGCCCGCATCGTACCGAATAGGATTACGCATCCACTCCTCGGCGTCGCCGGCGCTATGGAACGCGCGGATCGTGATCTTCGTGCCATCGGACATGGCCTCGAGCGCGCGGGCCCTTCCGAAGTCGGCCGGATTGTGACACACGATCGCCCAGGAGTGGGGGCCAACCCTCTCGGCCAGCATCTGGAAAAAGTAGAGCATCTCGCGCAGGAATTCGACCGATGCGGGGTTTGCGGCGCCCGGCTTCCGATCCCACAGAAAGTTCATTCCGGGCTTGAACTCCGGATGCGTAACCGCTGCTTCGACGACGTCTCTCAACTGCGCCGCGCAGGGGAACTCGATCCAATACAGCGCTACGAACCCGCGTGCGACGTCGATCCGATACACTGTGTGCATGCAAGCCTGTGTTGAGCGGACTGTCTGACGGGGCAAGATCCCCGCCATCTGGACTGTCAAGAACGACGATTGTGGCGTCGTTACTGCAACGGCGTCTGCACTTTGAAAGTCGGTGTCTGGAGCTCCGGCTCCGGTGAAGCGTCCTGTTCCGCGACCGGCATCGGCATTGTGAGACGGTAGGTCCCGACCGCGGCGCCCTTCGGCAGGCGGTATTGATGCACGACGGTTTGACCGGGATCGAGGATGCCGAGCGCAATCGAGCAGGCAGAAGGGCCTTGGACCGTCTTCCACGTAGTGCCGTCCCTCTTCTGCAGCTCGGTTTTGCAGAAGCCGTCGGGATAGAACAGCGTGACGTCGCTCAGGTTAGATATCGTGACGTTGACGAACGCACCCGAGAGGTAGGTCTCCTGTACGACCGCGGCAGCGACGCGTTTTCCCGGACCGGGATCGTAGGGTCGCATCGAGGCGCATCCCGAACCGACAAGTATGAATGCAGCGATTAAGCCCAGGTTCTGCCATCTCAACGTCCCCCGCATGACTCCCCCATTCGGATTTGGGAGTCTAGCTCAGCAATAAAATGGCCGCGGTCAGCGCGAGCCTTGCGCGGGGCCGCGTTGCGCCCCGGGGCTCATTGCCGCACTCACGCCACAAATGGGGCCGATCCGCGACGGCCTTCGGGAGGGGCAGAGACCCCTTAACTGTTACAGTTGTTGGGATTGGGCAATCGGGTCAAGCCCGCGTGCCTGGTGTCATCAGCGAGCCGGCGCTGGTGTCTGCCCGCTCACTGATTCGAGCGAGGCATCCAGCCGGTCGAACCCTTTCACGGGTTGCGCGCTGGCGCGGCCAGTATTCATGGCCAGCCCAACCAGAATAAAACTCCGCGCCCATGACTTCATGCTCTTCGGCCTCGATGCCCACAGTCTTTATCCAACAGGTGCGACCTGATACTGCTCCAGCTTGCCGTCGGGCGTCTCGAACGTCCAGACTCGGAGCACGCGGTTGGGGAAAGTCACTCGATACGACCGCGCCGTCATCCCGCCGCGCAGTGACTGGCGCGTCTGAACGAACCCTGTCGGCGCGCCGAGCGGACCAAGGCTCGATGCGAAATCCTTGAGCGCCTGGTCGCTGAAGTACGCGTTTGCGTTCGATGTGAACAGCGACCGATCGATTGTCCCGCGCTGGAGTCCGTCGAAGATCGCTTTGGCCTGTGCGGTCCTGCTCTCGGCCAGCTTGTCTTCGGTGGCAAAGAGAGCTGTCGCGATCTGGCTCGCGATCGCGCCCGACGCGGGCGCGGCGTCCTGATTCGTCAGCACCACGATCGCCGCGCTGTCCTCCGGAAATACGATGTTCTCGGCCGTGAAGCCCGAGACTTCCCCGCTGTGCTCGAGCATGAATCGGCCGCCCTGCATCGCGACGTCGAGTCCGAGCGAGTAGCCGGTGCCGGCTCCGTTATTGAGGACGACTTCGCGCTGGAGCTCGCGGTACGATTCGGGCTTGAGCAGCGCGTGCCGGATGATGTTGATGTCCCAGTTGG
>Ga0207929_1000130_pt1 | contig 21036 bp, 18 predicted proteins | sample NGESurdeep072012_FD_184466 | JGI IMG/M metagenome (GOLD analysis project Ga0207929, IMG submission 184466) | Arctic peat soil microbial communities from Barrow, Alaska - NGEE Surface sample 53-1 deep-072012 (SPAdes) | ecosystem: Environmental > Terrestrial > Soil > Wetlands > Peat ... | reverse complement strand
CGGCGAGGATCTGCGCACCGATGCCGTAGTCGCGCATGTCCGGCGCGAAGCCGAGCTTTGTGATTCTCACGACGTAACTGCCGGCAGGAACGCGGGCTATTTCATAGCGACCTGACGAATCGACCATCGTACCGAGGCGGGTTGCAGCGACGCGAACCAACGCGCCCGGCTGTGCCTCGCCGTTGAGGCCGGTGACGGTTCCGGCGAGTGACCCAGTACCTTGTGCGAGAGCGATGTTGGCGAAGGTGAGAAAGGCGAGCAACGTGATCCAGCGAACCGTACGAGTGAGCTGCGGCACGTAAGACTCCGAATAGAGACGCCTGAACTTCGCGCGCCAATGCCACGGACTTACGCTTGCTATCGTCTAAGCTTTGTCACGACTTCGCGATGGTTGTCCGATGGAAAGACAACTCGCGCGCGTTGCGGCAGCCACGGACTCGATTCCTTACGCCACGACGCTTCCGGCCGCGTCGGTCGCCACGTTCACCTGGAAGTAACGACCCACGTCGCGAGGATGAAGGCCCCCAGCTAACAAAGCTGCAAAGCCTTCAGCCCCCTGCTTCGGTATTCTCGAATCAAACGCAGAGCGGGATGATCCAAGACCCCAAAGTGCTTCAGGTGCAGGTAATGACACCCTGCGCGGTGACGCCGTTGTCACACAGCTTGGCCGACTGCGAGTGCGTTGCGGTCGCGGTCCATGAAGATGGCGGTCCGGCGACATTGGTGACGGTGATCGACACGTTCTGCGAAGGTGAGAAACCCTGTAGCGGAGTTGCCATCGTCGCGGAGCCACCGAAGTACGCACCGTTGTTGTCGGCGGCGTACTGCTCTTCGTAGGTCGCGAGATTGCGGAGGTCGGACTTCATCGCCGCAACGTAGGCCTTGTCCTTGGTGCTTGCAAACTTCGGAATCGCGATCGCGGCGAGAATGCCGATGATCACGACGACTATCAAAAGCTCGATGAGCGTAAAGCCCTTTTTGTTGCTGTTCATGTGTGCTCCCTGGACTTCGGATTGGGTGAGGTCTTTCATTCAAAAGACTCGTCCAGACAGAGAGTTGAAACGCTAAGATCCCGTTAAGACCGCAACAAAACTTGGCAGCTACAAGGGCAAAAAAGTGTAACAAATCGTTATGACAGCGTTTACCACCCGCCTGCAACGGGTGACAGAATGACAGGTTCGCGTTTTATCACCGCCTCAAACACGTTCCACCCGCTGAAAGGAGTCGACTACCGAAATCAACGATTCCTCGCTCCGTTTATCCGCGTCCTTGCCGTGTAGGCAGTGTGTACTCAGCTGCCGCCGTTGACCCCTTGGTTGGCGGCTACACGATCAGGAGGAAAAAATGGAAGCGCGTTACCTATACAATATCAAGCTGGTGGGAGTTGTAGCTCTTTGCACTCTCGCGGCGTGCTCAAGCGACCTAACGGGCGGCAATAGACAGCCCGTTCGGCTGTCATTCACCACCAAGGTCTCCAGTGCTCCGGCCGCCATTCGCATCTCGCCCGATCTCGTGGTCGGTGCAGCCGGCGACCTGATTCTGACGAAGGTGCAGGTCGTAATTGGGAAGGTCGAGCTCGATGAGAACGATGCGACGAATTGCGTCTCCGAGATCGAGGCGACCGGCGACGACCACGCAGAAGTCGGACAGGAATGCGAAGATGTCTCGCGCGACCCCGTGCTGGTCGACATTCCCGTCGATGCGGCGCTTCACTCAGTAATCAATGTTCCGCTGGCGCAGGGCACGTACACGAAGCTCGAAGCCAAGCTGGAATCGGCGCGCGACAACGCCACGGCGTTCAACGCCGCCAATCCAAACCTGGTGGGCAAGAGCGTTAGGGTGGAAGGAACGTATAAGGGCACGCCCTTCGTCTTCACATCGGCCGTGCGCGCTGGGCTGGAGATGGAGTTCAGTCCGCCGCTCGTAATCGATGCGACCACGATGAACGCGACGGTAACTCTCGATGTCGCGAAATGGTTCCTTGACGGCTCGGGCGCGGTGATCGATCCGAACACTGCGACGGCCGGCAGCAACGCGCTGCAGGTAGTCGAAGACAACATCCGTCGCTCATTCCACGCTTTCCAGGACAACGACGAGTCGGGTGTCGACGACCACACGGAGCACGGCGGCTGATTCTCCGAATCAACGATAAAGGAAAACGGGGGCATCGAACTGATGTCCCCGTTTTTCATTGTGCTCGAACTTTAACCGCGAACAAGATGCAGGCCGACTAGTCGTTCTGGTTGTAGAACCCCTTGCTCCACTTCATCATCTGGTTGGCGAGAGCGTCGCGCTCACCGTCAACGCTGTCACGCCCCACGGCGTCCTTCAGCACCCGCGCAATGGTCGCGCGCAGCTCGACCTCGATGTCCGGAAGCGAAGTGCCACGCTCGCGCTCGTCCTGCACGTGCTGTCGCACCGCCTTGCGGAGCACGGTGAGCGCGACAAGGGTCCGGTCGGTTGCGCCCTGAAGAGCGCGATCCAGCTCTTCAGGCAGAGGGCTGGGCATGAGATCGTGGTGTGATGACATCCTACGCGTCCCTATAGTACTCGACGATCGACCACTTGATGATCTGATCCATCAGGAAGTCGGCGTTTGACAATTCGTGCTCATTGAGGGCCTGCGGATAGCGCCGAGTTCCTTCCTTGGCGCAGGCCTTCATGCTGATGATCATCTGCGCCGGGCCCACGTTCGTATCGCGCAGGGTGCCGACGCAGGCTTTCACACACTCGCGCAGCTCCGACATCGACAGGGCGCTGCTTCTGACGACGTCGTGAAGCGCAACCTGGAATAGTCGCGCGGTTTCATCCGGGATGGGAGACGGCTTTGTGGCCGCGGTCGATCGCGTTTGCGACAATCTCGATCCTCGCGTCGCGCTGACTGGCGTCGCCAGTAGCGCCTGGGCTTTCCGAGAAAACCGGAAGCGAAAGCACGGCTGGTGACTAAAACCCGTGCGGGCATATGAGCCTTTTTGAAACGTATGTCGCCCCTTCATGCAAGGCAATCCCACGGGCTCTCATGTACGATTCTGACGTTGATACTCTTCTGGGTGGTATGGTCGCCGCTCCAGCTGACGGGTCTCTGACGGCGCAGGGGTAGTGTTTCCGGTGACTCTGCCTCCGGAGAAGATGTGAAGAGACTCAGCATCGCCATGCGCTCGTGCACACTCATCCTATTCGTCACCACTCTCGCGACGCTCGGCTGCAATCGCGCCGGTTCGTCGAGGACCCAGGCCCGGCCGCTCAAGCCGGCTCCATCGACGAAATCGTATGTCGGCGGAAAGCCCGCCGAGTCTGGACCGCCGGCGCCGGCGTTCCTCCCAGTTGAGTCCTGGTAGGGAGGAACGATCACATAGCAACCGCCCAGGTCGCGCAGCACGGAGCTCATCGGATTAGTCTCTGACCGCCACATCCGGCCTCAACGCAATCGCCTTTCGCAGGTAGACGTGCGTATCGAGTGGCCGAGGCGCGCGGAGCTCGACCTGCACCAGCGTCCTGAGACAGCGCTGCGTCGATCCTTCGACGGGAATCTCACTCGCGCAGAGGAGCGGCACACCTACCCAGCCCATCTCGCGCGCAGCCAGCGCCGGGAACGCCGACTTCAAGTCGTGTGTCGCCGTGAAGAGCACGCTGACAATTTCCTCGACCTCGAGAGAGTTCCGCTCCACGATTTGTCCGAGCAGCTCACGTGTCGCCTCCGCAATTTGCTGTGGGTCATCTTCATCCACCGAAGTGGCGCCGCGAATCGCGTGCGTGCGTCGCCAAAGTTGAGAGCGTTGCGACACGACAGCGACGAATCGGGTGTGATTGTCGCGCTGATCCTGAATCCCTTCCTCCAGCACACACAGCCCGTAGCGCTGAGCAGCGGCGCGACTCGCGATCGCACCGCGCGAGAGATCTCCACTCTCCGCGACCTCGCGCGCGGCCCCGCCCGTGTCGAACGACTTGCCAGGCTTGATCCACCGGTGCGTCTCGAAGAAACGATTGCACTGGATGAGAGCAACCGGATGACTCGAGGCGGTGCGCAATCCATCGAGCGTCGCGCCTTTGGGTGCGAGCAGGCAGTGACGCACGGCAACGAGCGTTTCGCCGACGATTCGCAGATCCGGATGCGCGGCGAGAGCGGACCATCCCGCCTCAACCTTTCCGATCGAGGAATTCTCGACGGGAATCACGCACGCGTCGGCGTTGCCTTCGTGAACGGCGCGCACGGCCCCAGCGAATGTCGGGACGGGTATCGCTTCGACCGGATGCCGCCATATCTGCGCGATCGCGTCCTCGGCGTAGGCGCCCCGATCTCCCTGAAATGCGATGCGCATCGTCAGGCTCCGGGGGTGAGGCTCACCAGACGCGTGCGGTCCCGTACCGTTCCTGTGCAACTCCTGCGATTTCAACATGACTGGCCCGATGGAGGTCAACGAATGGGCTGCCGCTCGTCGTCGGGGTCTCTCAAAAGAGAAGGCCCCCGCGATTGGCGGAGGCCCGGAGTCTTTTGTAAGCTGCGTCTACTCTACTGCACGCGCGACCGGGGCCCCCATCGGTTGTAGCCGAAGAAGCCGAGATAATAGCGCGCGCCAAAAGAGTAGGTGCTCACGGGGCCAAGAATAGGTTCGCGTTCCGCAAAAGTAAAGAGCGTGATTGCGGGCAAGTTTAGTTGATGATGATGATTCCGCCGCTCGAGCCCCCAAACCTCGGGTTCACGATGTTGTTGAAGATCGAGCCAAAGCTGTAGCTCAGACCGAGGTTGACGAAGTAGGTGTACGACGTTTCGAGCTGACGCAGGCGTAGCAGCCGGTCCTGATCGCTCAGGTCACCGCGCGGGAGATAAAGCTGGTCCCGGAGGAACGACACACCCGCGAACGAACTGAACGAGAATCCCTTGAACAGGTGTAGATCCAGGCTGTTGAAGAAAATGAGATGCCTCTTGGTGAAATCGTCGATGTACGCCGCGCCTTCGAGCGAGCTGCTAACCGATCCCCACGGCTGTTTCAAGCCGAGCGACACGGTCAACGTCTGATCCCCGCGAACTTCGCTGATTTTGTCGAAGATCGTAGTGTCCTGGTACCTGAAGAAATTGATGCCCGGTGAGTACTGGAGCGTGAGAATCCGCCTCGTCGACTGGGAATAGGGGAAGAAGTTGTACTCGACGGCGGGTGCGAATCGGATCGCGTGCTGCTGATTCAGGAACGTCGACGCAGTCCACGACGCGCGCTCTCCGGCTGACCACTGTTTGCCGAGGCTTTTTACAATCAAGTCGTTGAAGCCATAACCGTGTGAGTAGCTGTTGAACTTGCTGTTGTCGCTGAGAATGAATCTGTTCTGACTATAGTTACCGTTCACGCTGAGGACGGTCTTCCACATCTCGGTCGTGCGATTCGCGCCGACGGATCCATTGAGTGAGACCTGGTTGTACGACTGCTCGCCGCTACCGTATCCGCTCGCGGATATTGTGAATACCCAGAGATTCCAGGGATCTCTGGTTGTTCCTTTGGCACCCTCACCAGTACCGGTGGGCGCGGTGTAGGTGACGTCGAACCGGCCGGCCTGGCCGAGGTGCGCATAATACCGGACCAGGCTCAACCTGATGGTTCGCGCCAATCCGTGCCTTACATCATCCTGACTCGCGCTCGGCGGTGCCACGTAGGTGAGCGTGTCGGCGAGGTTCGCCAGCTCGTGCAGGCCGATGAAATGGAGCGTGTACTCGGTCCCACCGCCGCCAGTCTGCTGACCTGTGACGAGAATGTGGACCTGCGCGTACTGCCGGTCGCGCACGTAGTCGACGAAGTTGATTTCCGTGTGGATGAAATCGACATCGCACATGCCACAATCGAGAAAGACGCGGAGCCTGATTGGCTGCGGCGCGGAGTCGATGTGCGCCGGCTGTTGCGCCCCCGCGGAAGAAAACGCGAGGGCACCCAGAGTGGCCAGCAAATAAAGAAACGCAACACGCCGAGTGCGCATCAACCTTGGCCGGGTGAGACGTCGAGAACTGTTCCTGGTCCGCTCCGACCAGCTGAGCGGTCGCGCCAGCTATTTCTTCGTCTTCTCGTATGTGCCGATCAACACGGCGTTGCCGACCACGTGGCCCTGAATCGCCTTCTCCAGATCCGCTCTCTTCGGATTGCTGAGTCCTTTTAGCATGGTGTCGAGCGCGAACAACTTGAAGAAATAGCGGTGCCGTCCGATGGGCGGGCACGGCCCCATGTAAATCGGTTTGTTCCCTTCATTGCTTCCCTGCGCGCTGCCGGCGGGCATCCCCTTGTTGGACGCGTTCTCGGACAGGCTGGTCGCGCTCGCGGGAATGTTATAGGCCACCCAGTGCGAGACGACGCGCGTCGGCTTGGCCGGATCGGGTGCGTCGGGATCCTCGACGATGAGCGCGTAGCTCTTCGCACTCGCCGGCGCGCCCGACCACGCGAGCGGGGGCGAGATATTGGTGCCTTCGCAGGTGTACTTGGTCGGCATCGCCGCGTTCGGGTCGAACGCGGAAGAACTGAGATTGAATATCATGGGCACGGTGTTGGCTGGGCCGCTGGTGTCCTTCGGGCGGCCGACGTTGGTGATGACTGCAGCGGTATCGGTGATGGCCGACTTCGACTTTCCACAGGCGACAGCGAGAGGGAGAAGAATGACTGCCGGAAGATTGCGGAGGAGCATTCTGCGATCCTGTCGAATGAGTTGAACCTTCAAGACTACGTGAATGGGACGACTACTGCGAGCCCCGAAGTTGCCGAATCTGGATCACGAAGCCCACGAGTCCGCCGACGTAAAACAGCGCGCCAAATATCGTGAGCGCAATCGCCGTCGATTGAGCCGACGCCAATCGGGCGAGCAGCGTGCATAGTGCTCCAGCGGCAGAGAGCGCGTAGGCGGTCGCTTTGCCCAAAGGTCCGCCAACGCGGTGAGCTCTGAAGGTCTGTGCAATGAAGAGCACGACCAATACGACCATAACGGCGAGGCTTATTACCCGGAGCAGCCTGCTGTCGCTGCGACCAGCAAGATTCGCGGTTACAGTTGCCACGGCGAGAATGAGCGCGAGGTGCGCGACCCAGTTCACTGCATCGCGTTGCGCTCCGGGTGCAGCGGCCACCGTTGGCCTTGGCTATGCCGCTTTGGAGACGTACGCGAGCATTGCCCAGTAGTGAGCAAAGCTCCCACCCATCACGCACAAGTGCCAGATCTCGTGGGACCCAAAGAGCCGCGGTGTGGCGCCCGATGTCGCGCGGGGCCATTTGGTGGCGTGCACAACGGCGCCCAGAGTGTAAATGATTCCGCCAGCGAGCAGCCAGAGGAGGAATCCCGCCGGGGCCGCGGCAAGCAGGGGACGCACCAGGAAAACCGCGATCCATCCCATCCCGATGTACAACGCGCTCGCGAGCCACTGTGGGGCGTGCATCCAGACGACGGTCTGAAATACTCCCATGGCGGCGAGCGACCAGACTGCGATGAGCAGCCCGATACCGAGCCGGCCGCGCAGCAGCACCAGACAGACGGGCGTGTACGAGCCAGCGATAAGGACATAGATCATCATGTGATCGATGCGCCGGAGGTGCGCGACCGCCCCAGGCGAGACCTTGAGCGAGTGGTAAAACGCGCTGGCGCAGTACATCGAGACGAGGCTCGCGCCAAAGATGGAGAACGCGACGATCTGCCGAGTGCTTCCGTTATCGACGGCGATGACGAGGAGGACCACGAGTCCGACGATGGAGAGGACTGCACCGACGAGGTGAGTCATGCCGTTGACGGGCTCGCGGAACGGGACGCGAAAGTTCATGCGGAATAACTACGCAAACGGTAGACCCGCAACAGTCTTTACTCTGCCCCTGTTTCGCGAAATCGGAAGGTCGTCTGGGGCAGCGGCATCACCCAACCCGCTGATCTCGGGAGCGACTTCCCCAGACTCTCGCGAAACGCATGGAGATCTGTAGCGGGATTCAGTTGCATTGGCAGAGTTGGTGACCGAAAAAAGTCTTCCCAGTGCGTACACGCATGGCTTCCCCTCGGCGAACCTGAAAAAGGCCCGTCTCAGTCTAGTCCGAGTCCGCGCAAGATCTCCTGGAATCGTGGATCAACGGCGATCCGATCGTAGAGTGGTACTCTGATCCCAAAACCAAGCGTGCAATCGCGCGTCGACGATGCTTTCTCGAGCCACTCGAAAGCAGCATCTGGTTGATCGAGATTGGCATAGGCCCACGAGAACATCGTCGGTGCGACGTACGCATTCTTCGAGCGCTCGAGCAGTTCAGCGATGACCGTTTCCGCGCCAGCACGCTCGCCCGCCATCGCGTAAACGGCTGCCAGGAGGGCACGCAACAGATTGACCTCAGGCGAGTGCAATACACCTCGTTCTGCATGAGTGATTGCTTCCTTGTACATCCCCTTTGCGGCGTATGACAGAGTCATTGCCAGCAGAGCGAGAAAAGATGTGCGATCCCGCTCGAGGGCTCGCCGGCATTCGGCAATCGCCTGGTCGTACTGTCGCCCATGGTACGAGACGAGCGCGGCTATTCCGTTGGTTGCCGGAGATAGCGGATCGAGCTCCTGTCCCAGGCGCGCGGCCTCCGAGGCCTCACGCGGCCTCTCGACGGTGCTGAGAAGCCAGGCATGAAGACTGTGCGCGAGTGCGTAGCGCGGGTTCAGGTCAATCGCATGAAGCAGGGAAGATTCTGCCGCATCCCAATCCCAGCTCAGGAGCTGAACGAAGCCAAGGGAAGTGCGTGATTCCGCCAGCTCGGGGGCCAACTCTACGGCGCGCGTTGCGGCTGCGAGTGCCTTGGGTAGCACCTCTGAACCGGGGAGGAACCCCCAAAGTCCCGGCACGCAGTACGCGTCGGCGAGTCCGTGATATGCGAGCGCGTAATTGGGATCCTTGGCAAGCGCATGCTCATAGTGACGAATCGCCTTTGCCAGCATTCCCTTCATGTTCCATCGATACCAACAATGGCGACCCCGCAGGTAGAGCTCGTATGCCGCAACGTTTTCCGTGTGCCGCTTGCCGAGAGCTTCATCCTGCGCTGTTGTCAGCTTGACCTTTAGGCGGTCGACGATGGTTCGCGCGATCTCGTCCTGAATTTCGAAGACGTCCTCGATCTCTCGATCGTATCGGTCCGACCAGATGTGGTATCCGTCGCGGGCATTGATAAGTTGAGCGGTGATGCGCACGCGCTGACCCACGCGACGCACACTTCCTTCGAGGACGGTCTTCACATTCAGGAGTTGCCCGATCTCGGTGATGCCCAACGACTTTCCCTTGAGGGCAAAAGTGGAAGTGCGCGCCGCAACCTTCAGTGTGGGAATTCGCGCAAGCACATTGAGAATCTCTTCCGTTATTCCGTCGGAGAAATACTCGTTGTCGGGATTCTCGCTCATGTTCGCGAACGGCAGAACAGCGATTGATTGCTGCTCCGTTTCGCGAAGGCGGTTAGCCACGGTTGGGGTCAGGCGATACGCGGTCGTTTCCACCGGAGACGGAGAATCGCTGCTGCTACCGACAGTCAACGGGGTCGGTGGGCGTGGATCTGTCGACGTGTGATCGGATAGCGCACGAACGAGATCATCCGCGCGTCCAAAACGTTCTCCCGGATTCCGCGCCAGCGTTTTGATGACTACGTCGTCGAGCCAGGCAGGAATTTCCTTACGAACACTCGATGGTCGCGGAGGGGGCTCGGTGAATCGCTTGACGAATCCTTCTTTCCCTGGGAACGGAGGCTTGCCAGTCAACATCTCGTACATAACGCAACCGAGGCTGTAGATGTCGCTACGGCCATCGAGTTCCCGATCTCCCATCAACTGCTCGGGACTCATGTAGGCCGGGGTACCGGGTCCACCCATGCCGGTGCGCGTCAGCTGTTGCACTCCGGCCACGTCGATTGCGCGGGCGATGCCGAAGTCGGCAACGATGGCGTGTCCACCGGAGAGCAAAATATTCTCCGGCTTGATGTCGCGGTGGATAATGCTCTTAAGGTGAGCATAAGACAAAGCGTCCGCGACTTCGCACGAAATCCGTACGACCGCGTCTATGGGCATTTGGCGTTCCCGGCCCATCCTCGCCCGCAGCGTCTCCCCGCTGACGTAAGGCATCAGATAATAGAGGAGCGCTTCCACATGACCCGAGTCGTGGAGGGGCAGGATATTCGGATGTTGCAGACGCGCCAGGATCCGAATTTCCTGTATGAATCGCAATTCGCTCTTCTCGGAGCTTGGATCCGCGTTCAGAACCTTCATTGCCACCTGGCGGTCGTGCCTGGCGTCATTTGCGAGATAGACCGTGGCGAACGCGCCCTGGCCGATCTCTCGCCCGATTTCGTATCGTCCGGCGAGAGCAGCCCGGAGAGGGCCGATCGGGTCGTGGGGAGGGAGCGGGCTCGTCACGCAGTCTCCTCTCTCATCAGCCCGTTCTGATCCGGGCCGAGGGCACTCGCCTCGGGACTGCACCACGAAATTACCATGACGTCTATGACGGGGCCGCAAACATAAGTCGCTACCTTAGTTAGAGCCATAGTCCGACGGACGAGGCCTTGGCGGCAACCGTTCCCAGTCCCCAGATTAGGCCGCCAGCAAATGAGCGAACCGGATTTTTCTTTTCGCGACGTAACCGCCCGGATCGAGCGCTTCAACGCGGGCCGTGAGCCGGAGCGACTCGCGCTCAAGTATCGAGCAATGTGCACATCGCCCTTCTCGTTTTTTCGGGGCACGGCGCATCTATTCTGGGAGGACCTTGGCGCGCGACGGAGCGCATTACCCGGCAGTCCGCTGGTTTGGGCATGCGGAGATCTTCACCTGGAGAATTTCGGAAGCTTTCAGGGCAACAACGGTCTCTCCTACTTTGACCTCAATGACTTCGACGAAGCTGCTCTTGCTCCCTCGAGCTGGGAATTGTCGCGTTTCGTGGCGAGCGTCTATGTCGCGGCTCCGGCGCTCAATTTTATCCGCGCTGACGCGAACGAGCTCGTGAAGTTGTTTCTGGACGCGTATCAAACCGCGCTCGGCCGCGGCAAGGCGCGCTGGATCGAGCGCGACACGGCGATCGGCATGGTGCGTACACTTCTGGAGCGGGTGAAAAGACGCAAGCGAACGCTGCTGATCGAGTCGCGAACGAGCTGGAAGAAGGGGAAGAGACGCCTGCGGATCGATGACCAGCATACACTGCCCGCTACCGATGGTCAGCGGCGGGAGGTCACGCACTGGCTCGGCATGTTCGCGAAATCCCAGACCGATCCCGGCTTCTTCAGGATTCTGGATGTCGCCCGTCGCGTGGCAGGAGTGGGAAGCCTGGGACTCGACCGGTATGTCGTGCTGGTGCGAGGGGATGGTGGTCGCGACGGCAACGCCATCCTCGACGCCAAGCAGGCGCCAACTTCGAGTCTTGCCAGATTCGACAGGGTGCGGCAACCGGCGTGGAAGAGCGAGCCTGGTCGCGTCGTCGCGATTCAGCAACGCATGCAAGGGATTGCGCCCGCCCTGCTCGATGCGGTGAAGATCGGGCGCGGCGGCTACGTCCTGCGCGAGCTCCAGCCAAGCAAGGATCGTCTGACCCTTAAGGACGCGAGAGGTCATCCGCGCCGTCTTCGTTCCGTGATCGAGACAATGGGCCGCGTAACCGCCTGGGCGCAACTCAGAAGCAGCGGACGTCAGGGCTCCGCAACCGCCGACGATCTCATCGCGTTCGCCGATACGAGCGGCTGGCAGCGACGGCTGACCGACTATGGCCGATCGTATGCGGCACAGGTCGAGCGGGACTACAAGGTATTCGTCGGCGCGCAAGAGGAACGAGAATGAAAATCAGCCCGTTGGCCGGTAAGCCGGCGCCCGAGTCTATACTCGCCAACATTCCGCGACTCATGACGTCGTACTACGCGCTGGAGCCCGACGCCGCGGTCCCCGCGCAGCGGGTCGCGTTCGGGACGTCGGGCCACCGTGGAACATCCGTCGAGAGCTCGTTCAACGAGGAGCACATCCTCGCCATCACCCAGGCGATCTGCCTCTATCGCCAGCAGAACGGCATCGATGGTCCGTTGTTCATGGGGATCGACACTCACGCGCTCTCGGAATCGGCGTTCGCCTCGGCGCTCGAAGTGCTCGCCGCCAACGATGTGGTTGTGATGATCGACGATCGCGATGGCTACACGCCGACGCCCGTCGTCTCGCACGCGATCCTCGCATACAATCGCGGCAGGACCCGAGGGCTCGCCGACGGCATTGTGGTCACGCCGTCGCACAATCCGCCGGAGGACGGTGGATTCAAGTACGACCCGCCCAACGGTGGCCCTGCTGACTCGGCCATCACCGGCTGGATTCAGGACAAGGCGAACGCGTTTCTCGCCGACGGTCTCGAGGGTGTGCGGCAGATCCCATTCGCCAGAGCCAAGAGCGCGGCGACGACGCACCGTCACGACTACATGGACGCTTACATCGGCGACCTCGCGGCGGTCATCGACCTCGACGCCATTCGCGCCGCCCACCTCACGCTCGGCGTCGACCCACTCGGCGGCGCGGGCGTGCGCTACTGGGGAATGATTGGCGATCGGTACAGGATTCCGTTGACGGTAGTGAATGATGTCGTGGACCCGACCTTTCGCTTCATGACGGTGGATTGGGACGGAAAGATCAGGATGGATTGCTCGTCGCCCTACGCGATGCAGCGGCTGATCGGTCTCAAGGATCGCTTCGACGTCGCGTGGGCGTGCGACCCCGATCATGACCGCCACGGCATCGTCGCGAAGAGCGTGGGACTCCTGAATCCCAATCATTACCTCGCGGTGGCGATCTCGTACCTCTTCACGCATCGCCCCAGTTGGCCGGCGACGGCCGCAGTCGGAAAGACGGTCGTCAGCAGCAGCATGATCGACCGTGTGACCGCGCGACTCGGCCGCACGCTCAGGGAGACGCCCGTCGGGTTCAAGTGGTTCGTCGACGGACTGGTGAACGGCTCGCTCGGATTCGGGGGCGAGGAGAGCGCGGGCGCTTCGTTCCTGCGCCGAGATGGCAGCGAGTGGACGACGGACAAGGATGGGATCATCATGGGGCTGCTCGCGGCGGAGATGACGGCGGTGACCGGGAAGGATCCGGGCGAGCTTTACCAGGACCTCACGCGAGAATTCGGGGATCCTGTCTATGAGCGCATCGACGCGCCCGCCACTGCGGAGCAGAAGAAAGTTCTGGCAAAGCTTTCAGCGAGTGACGTCAAGGAGACGGAGCTTGCGGGCGAGAAGATCGTCTCGATGATGACGACGGCCCCGGGGACCACCAACGCGATTGGCGGGCTGAAGGTCATTGCGGAGAACGGGTGGTTCGCGGCCCGGCCCTCGGGAACCGAGGATATTTACAAGCTCTACGCGGAGAGCTTCCTCGGTGCCGACCATCTCAGGAGGATACAGTCGGAGGCGCAAGAGATCATCGGGCGGGCCTTCAAGGGCGCCGGCGCTTGATCGCTTGCTCGATCATCTTTCGGGCAGCCTCTGGATCTTCGACTTCCACGATCAACCGCTTGTATCTCTCGTGGTCGAGCTCCAACACGATGGTTCGCTCGGGATCGTGAACGTCGTAGAAGACAAGCTCACCGTGCTGATAGAAAGTGCCGACCGTGAGGATGCCCGGAATATTTGATCCCATGAGCCTCAGGCCATGCCACCATCCGAGCGCCGCCTCAGGATCAATCTGAACAGCGCGAACGTGCGCGAGGGGAATGTCGAGTCGACTTCGCAGCGACCAAAGCTTGTCGAGGCCCACCACGTCGAAATGAACGCGATCACCTTCGATTGAGATTTTCACCATGGATCTCTTTTTTTTGATTGTCTCGGTTCGAGGGAACTACACTCAATCTTTAGGGACCGCTCGCACGACGACCACCGTGATGTTATCAGAACCGCCACCGTCCAAAGCATCCTGAACAAGTTCTTCCGCGACCTGCTGCGCTGACTGCATGGCGCCCAGCCTCTCGGCGATGCGCGAATCAGGGACATGCCGAGTGAGCCCGTCGCTGCAAAGGAGGTGGATCGTCCCCCAGGCACTCGGAAGACGGGTGACCACGGGCGCCGTCTGGTGCCCCCCGATGGAGCTGGAGAGAACGTGCGTCAAAGGTGACTTGAGTATGAGATCCCGGGACATGATTCCCTGGTCGGCTAGCTCCTGCGCGACCGTCTGGTCCCGCGAAATCTGGTGCAGGACGCCGTCGCGGTACTGGTAGTAGCGGGAGTCCCCGACCTGAAGGATGTAGTACCACGGCCACACGGCGATGAAGAGTGTGAGCGTGGTTGCCATTCCAGCCGCGGTCTCGTCGGATGCGGCGCGCTCCTGAATCGCGTCGTGGCACCTCTTCGCGCCTTCCTCCAGCGCCTGGACAAGATCGACCCCTTCCTCGTCAAACCGATAGTAACAACGAGCGCCCTCGGCGATGTATTTCGTCACCACTTCGAGCGCCATCCGGCTCGCCTGCTCGCCCTTCAGCCCTCCGCCCACGCCATCGGCAACCATCATGAACGAAGCGACGCGCTCCTCCTCGAGCGGGATCTGTTCGAGCGAGAGGCTCGACTGTCGAATTGTGATGCGCTTGCGGAGGGAGCCGATGAGGAAATGGTCCTGATTTTCGGCGCGAACCTTTCCGCGATGTGTAACGCCGTATGAATCGATCTCATCGTCGCGTGGCTTGCGCGCCGTTGTCTCGAGCGGAGCAACCTCCTGTGTCTGACTCATCCCGCCTCCCGCGTACTACGTGGAGATGCTGCGCCCGTTTGTCCGGCGCAAGACCGCCAGTATGCGAGCGCCCAGCGAAAAAGCCGACAAACGTAGAGCCCCCCTGCCTCGGTCTTGTGGATGCGTCTATGCGCCGCTATCCCTCCCAAGCCCGTGCATCCTCAACAGCAGTCAGAGCATGGGCGATAGCGATGTCTGCGGTGGCGTCATCATCTCCGCTCCATTCTCCGTGATCGCCATGATGTCCTCGAGGCGAATCCCGAACTTGCCGTACTGGTAAATCCCGGGCTCATCGCTGAACGTCATCCCAGGCTGCATTACGATCTGGCTCCCGCGAACGAGGTACGGCCACTCGTGGCCTTCCAGGCCGATCCCGTGCCCGAGGCGATGCGTGAAAGTTCGATAATCCGGCCCGTAGCCGGCATCGGCAATCACCTTCCGCGCGGTGCCATCCACCTCTCCGCACTTCTTGCCCGGTCCCGCGAAAGCGAGCGCTTGCCTCTGCGCTTCGTGCACGATGTCGAATACCTTCTGGGCCTCCGGAGCGGGCCGACCGAAAACGACGGTGCGTGTAATGTCGGACTGGTAACCGTGCACGGTGGTGCCGCCATCGATCAGGACAACCTGGTTGTCCTCGAGCGAGCGCGGCTTCGGCAAGCCGTGCGGGTACGCCGACGACTCACCGAACAGCACGAGCGCGCCACCGGGGTAGCCGAGCTTCGAGAACGCATCTGACACGTTCTTGGCAAGCTCCGCCTGCGTCATCCCCGCGCGCAATGTTTTGTGTGCGGCGCGGTACGCATCGAGTGTGATCTGATTCGCGAATCGCATGATCTCGATCTCGTGCGTGGTCTTCACCCCTCGGCACGCATTCGTGATCGGCTCCGCGGTCCCCATCTGCATCGCGGGGACGGCGAGCGCCAGCTCGTTGAACACGAACGTGCGCGCGCTCCCGTCGACGGCGAGCTTGCCCGTTGCAATACCCCACTGCTTGAGGACGCCGGCGATGAGCGCCTCGGGACTCTCGTTCTCCTGCCACACGCGAATCTCGAATCTTCCATCCACCTGGTTGGCGGCGCGCTGTTCCTCGAAAGCCGGCGAGATCACGATGCCTTTGCCCGTCTGCGGCAGGATCAATGCGAAGAGGCGCTCGCTTCGCCCCCACTCGATTCCCGAGAAGTACGTCATGTTCGCGCCCGGCTCGATCAGCATCGCGGAGTAGCCAAGCTCCTTCATGAGGCGCTGGGCCTTCTCACGGCGTGCCACTCGCTCGGTCTCGGTGATCGGAGCAGGCGCATCCGGTGCGCGCGATTTAAGTCGGGCTAACTCTGGAGGCATTTCTCGCGGCTCTTTGGATACCTGCTCGGCGCCAGCCCCGATCGGATTGAAGCCGAGTAGTGCCGCGGCCCCACCGAGGGTAGCGCCGCGCTGGACAAAGTTTCTGCGATCCATTTGAACTCTCTGGTTGGATTTCGTGAGAAACTGCGACTGAAGACGCCGTCGGCAGGTAGTCTTCAGTTTTCTTAATGCAGGCCGGTGACCTGACGCAACTGCGACCCATCTGCATTCACGACCCATATCTCCATCTTGCCGCTGCGATTGCTCTGGAACGCGACTCGCTTCCCATCCGAGAACCAGCTCGGCGTCTCGTCGAGAAAGGCTTCAGTGTGGGGAGCAATCTCCCGGGCGCCGGTGGTTTGCAGGTTGACGAGCCACAGAGTGGATTTGCCTTTGGGTGAAATCGCGTTGGCCTGAAATGCCAGCTGATGACTATCGGGATGCCACGCCGGCATTTGAGCCCGTCCTTCCTCGGGCGTCAGGTGGGTCACCTGATGTGGGTTCGATCCGTCCTCGTTCATGACCCACACACTCATACCGCTTTTCTTGCTCACCGTGTACGCCAGCCGGCGACCGTTCGGGGACCACACACCGCGCCAAACCGTCAGAGAGTCGTCAGTCACTTGTCGTGGCGAGCGGCCCTGCCCGTCGGTGAGCACGAGGTGGGAGGCCGTCCAGGGTCCGACGTCGTAAACGACTTTGGTTCGCGCCGGTGACACTTGTGGCCCGCGGCCGGGGAACGTTCCGATCATGCGGTCGCGCGAGGGTGAGCTGTCCGGCCAGAGCTCGTACAGCTGGCTCGTATCCCGAATCAATACGGTGTAGAAGATCGATTTGCCATCTGGTGCCCACTGTCCGCCCGCGACACTGTCTCGGGTGGTGAGCTGCCTCTCGCCGGTGCCATCGTCAGAGATGATCCAGAGCTGCGTTTTTCCGGTCCGATTCGATTCGAAAAGGATCCGGGGGGCAGAAGGTGAGACGAGGGGGAACCCGCCGTTCGCGAGTGGCGGCGCCGTCGTCTGCGCGCCTGCAGTTAGACCGAGGGCCGAGCAGAGGACCCCAGGAAGGAAGGAGAGTCGGGACATTGTCGATTGAAAAAACTACAACTGAAGACTACCTGCTAGTGGCTATGGTAGTCTTCGGTACTATTGATCCCGTAACCACCGATCAATACTCTCCGCGGCATCCCGCCCCTCGCGGATCGCCCACACGATGAGCGAAGCCCCGCGGTGCGCATCGCCGGCGGCGAAGACTCCGGGTACACTCGTGCGGTGCGCGCCATCGGTTGCGATGTTTCCGCGTCCGTCGAGCTCGACGGCGAGATCCACCAGCAACCTGCTCCGTATTGGGCCTGTGAATCCCATCGCCAGCAATACCAGATCCGCCTCCAGCTCGAAATCGGTCCCGGGCAACCGCGCGTAGTCGGTGTGCCCGTCGGCGAATAGCTGCCTCTCGAGACGCGCGGCGTGAATCCGATGCACTTTCCCGTCCTCGCCGGAGAACGCGGTGGTGGCGACGCTCCAGTCGCGATCGCAACCCTCTTCATGCGCGTGCGAGGTGCGCAGCTGCATTGGCCAGAGCGGCCATGGTGTGCTCGCGGCGCGACCAACTGGCGGCTGCGGGAGCAGCTCGAACTGCCTGACGCTCCGCGCTCCCTGACGAACGCACGTACCCGCGCAATCGGAGCCGGTGTCACCGCCGCCGATGATCACGACGCGCTTGTCGCGCGCGTCGGTGACATCGTGCACGAGCATTGCATTCTGGCGGGCGTCGCTCGTCGTTCTACGAAGTGCGTCTCCAAAGAGCCGACGGTTCTGCGACGTCAGAAAGTCCATCGCGAGGTGGACTCCCTCCAGCTCTCGGCCCGGCACGTCGAGATCGCGCGCCGCGCCCGCTCCCGTAGCCACGCACACTGCATCGAATTCCGCGCGTAACTCTTCGACGGTGATGTCCTCGCCGACGTCGATCCCGCTACGAAATTGGACTCCCTCCGCCTCGAGCTGGCCGAGACGGAGATCGAGCACCGATTTCTCCAGCTTGAACTCAGGTATTCCGTAGCGAAGCAGTCCGCCCACCCTCTCGTTTTTCTCGAACACCACGACAGTGTGTCCACTGCGGCGAAGCTGCTGGGCGGCAGCAAGGCCCGCCGGCCCGGACCCGATGATCGCGACGCTGAACCCCGTCACTCTCCGCGGCGGACGCGGCACTACCCAGCCCTCCGAGAAGCCACGATCCGCGATCGTCTGCTCGATGTGCCTGATGGCGACGGGCTCGTTCACCAGACCAAGCACGCACGCCGACTCGCAGGGCGCGGGACAGAGCCGGCCCGTGAGCTCCGGGAAATTATTCGTCGCATGCAGCGACTCGAGCGCCTCGCGCCATTCCCCGTGCTGAACGAGGCCGTTCCATTCGGGGATGATGTTGTGCACGGGACACCCGCTGTCGCCCTGACAGAACGGCACTCCACAATCCATGCAGCGCGCGGCCTGAGTGCGCACCGCCTCGTCCGGAACGGGACGATAAAACTCACCCCAGTGGCGCACACGCTCTTCCACCGTCTGGCGCTCCGCCGTCGCTCGGCGAAGCGTGAGAAATCCTTTCGGATCAGCCACGACGAGCCTCCCCGATCACCAGCCCGCGCCGCGCCGCGGGGCTCGCGTTGGCAGCGTCTGCATCGGCGCGACGCTCGAGCGCCTTCCGGTACTCGGTCGGCACGACGGCGACGAAAAGCCGTTGCGACCGCTCCCACCGCCCCAGCTCCCGTTTCGCGCGCGCGCTGCCGGTGTACCGCGCGTGCTGCTCCACCAGGCGTCGCAGTAGCTCGAGCTGACCGAAGTCCGTCACGTGCGCGAGCTCCACCATCCCCATGTTACACTGCTGCTCCAGCTCGCTGAACTCGTCGAGCACGAACGCCATGCCGCCACTCATTCCCGCGGCGAAGTTCCGGCCCGTGCGGCCGAGCACGACGACCGTGCCGCCAGTCATGTACTCGCAGCCGTGATCGCCGACTCCTTCCACCACCGCGATCGCCCCGCTGTTCCGCACTGCGAAGCGCTCGCCCGCAACACCCGCGATGTACGCTTCGCCCGACGTCGCGCCGTAGAGCACAGTGTTGCCAACGAGAACCGTCTGGTCGGGAATGAACTGCGCGGCGCGTGGATGCCGCACGATCAGCCGCCCGCCGGACAAGCCTTTCCCGACATAGTCGTTCGCCTCTCCCTCGAGCTCCAGCGAAAGCCCGCGCGCCGCGAATGCTCCGAAGCTCTGACCCGCTGATCCGGCGAATTTGAAGGAGATCGTTTCGTCAGGCAGACCTGTGTCGCCATATCGGCGAGCGATCTCGCCGGAGAGCGTCGCGCCAACAGCGCGATCGGCGTTGGTGATGGACAGCATCGATTTCACGCGTTCGCCACTCTCGAGCGCCGGTTGTGCCAGCTGGACGAGCTTTTTGTTCAACCCTTCTTCTTCTTCCGAGTGGTCGAGCCTCAACCGGACGTGATGGCGCGCAACGCGGTCCGTGCGCGTGCGCGACGTCGGCATCGCCAGATGCAGGAGTGCGGAGAGATCCAGTGTGGCCGCCTTGGCGTGATCGGCAGGCGGCAGTGCGCACAGCATGTCCGCGCGGCCGATCATCTCGTCCATCGTGCGGAAGCCGAGTCGCGCCATCAATTCCCGCACTTCTTCGGCGATGAAGAAGAAGTAGTTCACTACGTGCTCTGGTTGGCCGCTGAATCTTGCGCGAAGCTCTGGATCCTGCGTCGCGATGCCGACCGGACACGTATTGAGATGACACTTCCTCATCATCACGCACCCTTCGACGATGAGCGGCGCGGTCGCGAAGCCGAATTCGTCGGCGCCGAGCAGCGCCGCGACGACGACGTCGCGTCCGGTCTTGAGCTGGCCGTCCGTCTGCAGCCGCACGCGCCCGCGCAGGCCGTTCATCACGAGCGTCTGCTGCGTCTCCGCGAGCCCCAGCTCCCACGGACTTCCGGCGCGCATGATGCTCGAGAGCGGAGAGGCGCCGGTGCCACCCGAGTCGCCCGAGATGAGAATCAAGTCCGCGCGCGCCTTCGCCACACCGGCAGCGATGGTGCCCACTCCCGCTTCGGCAACCAACTTGACCGAAACCATCGCCTTCGGTGCGATCGCCTTGAGATCGTAGATGAGCTGCGCCAGATCTTCGATCGAATAGATGTCGTGGTGCGGCGGAGGCGAGATGAGCGTCACGCCGGGCACCGAGTGACGAGTGCGCGCGATCACCGCGTCCACCTTATGTCCAGGGAGCTGGCCTCCTTCGCCGGGCTTCGCACCCTGCGCGATCTTGATCTGCAGCTCGCTTGCATTGACCAAGTACTCGGCCGTAACACCAAACCGCGCCGACGCGACCTGCTTGATGGCGCTGTTGCGATCGGTGCCGAAGCGAGCGGGATCTTCGCCGCCCTCGCCGCTGTTGCTGCGACCGCCGAGTCTGTTCATGGCGATCGCGAGCGTCTCGTGCGCCTCCTTGCCGAGCGATCCGAACGACATCGCTCCGGTGCAGAATCGCCGCGTGATTGCGCTCGCGGGCTCGACTTCGTCCAGCGGTACCGGGTCTCGCTGGACGAAAGCCAGCAGGCCGCGGAGCGTCGACTGTTGCCGAGTTTCATGATTCGCCAGACGGCTGAATTCCTTGAACGTCGAGTAGCTGTCGCTGCGCGTCGCGTGCTGGAGCTTCGCGATTGTCATCGGATTCCAGTTGTGATGCTCGCCCTGCGCGCGGTACTGGTATTCGCCGCCGGGATCGAGCCGCGCGACGGATGCGTCTTCAAGAGTGGATGCGTCTTCAAAAGCGAACGTGTGTCGACGCAGCGTCTCTTCGGCGATGAGATCCATGTCGATGCCGCCCACGCGCGACGGTGTGCCAGCGAAGTGGCGATCCACGAGCGTGTTGCTCAATCCCACCGCCTCCCAAAGCTGGGCGCCGCAATAACTCTGCAGCGTGGAGATGCCCATCTTCGACATGATCTT
>Ga0207929_1000129_pt1 | contig 21087 bp, 22 predicted proteins | sample NGESurdeep072012_FD_184466 | JGI IMG/M metagenome (GOLD analysis project Ga0207929, IMG submission 184466) | Arctic peat soil microbial communities from Barrow, Alaska - NGEE Surface sample 53-1 deep-072012 (SPAdes) | ecosystem: Environmental > Terrestrial > Soil > Wetlands > Peat ... | reverse complement strand
GCTCTCATCCCAGCGGGGCTGCTGAGGCCAGCGGCAGGATGCCGGTCGTCCTGCCCGGTGGTGGCCGTCAAACTATGCCAGCCTCGCGTATCGCCAGGGAAATCGCGCACAGCGGACGCCCACCCGAGGATCGAAAGTGCGCAGCGATTTGTCGTCGATCCATACGGGGAGGTTATCCTTTTGCGTAGCGGCAAAAGTGCTGTTCAGCTGCTTCTAAACAGCCGGTCCTTGAACCGCCCTGGGTTTCCTGGAGACTTCCCCGTTTGGTTTCACGCGACCGCTGACGCCTCGCGCTGTCGAGTAGTGAGCCGCCTCAAACTCCCAACCCGGCAGGGGCTGGGTGGGCCGCCGCCCAGATCAGGCGGGGAGACTTCGGCAAGGCCCAAAAGCCCTTGTGACATGATCGGCGAGTGAACCAGCCAAGAATGAGTGCCTTTCACAGGCACCTGATCGAAATGACGCTCTCGATGGTCATCCCCTGGAGCGCTTTCTTCCTGGTCGTGCGCATCATCCTTCCCACCGCGGGGCTGACGCCGGCCTGGTTCTACATGTTTCCGATCGCGATCGCGGTGATGGTCATCCCCATGACGGCCTTGATGGTTTACCGTCGCCATTCTGGCCGCGACATTGTGGAGATGAACGCTGCGATGTTCGCAGGGATGCTCGTGGTGATGCCCGTCGTGCACATGGCGTTGCCGGCCATGGGAGTGCAGTTGGGACTCGAGTGGATCTTTCCGATTGCGCTGGTCGCCATGACTGCCCCGATGGTCACGGTGATGTATGTCCGCCGCGAGCACTACACGCACCATGCCCACGCGGAGCCGGCGTGATGGCGGACTACAAGTTCGGCTTGGAGCTGAACCTGCCGTTGGACGAAGCGGACGCGAGGGTGCGGGCAGTTCTCAAGACGGAGGGATTCGGCGTTTTGACCGAGATCGACGTGCAGGCCACGCTGAAGGACAAGCTCGGCGTCGACGTCAGTCCCGAGAGGATTCTGGGCGCCTGCAATCCACGACTCGCGCACATGGCAATGGAGGTGGAACCTGGGGCCGCGGTGCTGTTGCCATGCAACGTGGTTCTGAGGGAGTCCGGCCCGGGCAAGACCGAGGTCCTCTTCCTGGACGCCGAGCAGGCGCTCCGTCTGATTGGCAATCCGGCGCTCGAGCCGATCGCGAAAGAAGCCTCCGAGCGGCTTCGCCGCGCAGCCAGGATGCTTGTCGGCGACGCTACACCGGCCGTTTGATCGGACAGCGCTCGGGTTGTATCACGTGCGCGACGCCCATCCTTCAAATCTGCTGAGCGCCTGATTGCGAGAGCCAGCGCGCGATGGAGAGCACGTTGACTAGGGCAGCCCCCGTAGATCGCTGCATGGGGCTGTTGAGTGGGCCTTGCGGTCACGCTTCTTCCAGGCTAGATTGTCGGATCGACGGCGGGCCGATCCAAGTTCGGGTTTTCAACAACATACTGGAAGTCATGCACATCGGGCAAATCGAGGCCGTGGCTCCTCATACCCGAGCCTTGCGCGCACGCAGAGTCCGCGTGTAGGCACTGTCCGTGGGACCGATCCGGATGGCTGTGGTCTTCGTGCAGACCCATAAAGAGCGCTTGAAGTTGCTCTTGGGGAACATTCGGACCAGGGCCAGACTGTTCAGCGAGGGTTGAGGTGTCGAACGATCCGTCATCGGTCGCCTCAATCCGTGGCCTCACGGAGGCCGATGTCCAGGCCAAGCTGAAGACCGAGGGGTACAACGAGCTACCCCGATCAGGTCGGCGTACGCCGTTGCGAATCATCTTTGAGGTCGTCCGTGAGCCGATCATGGCGCTGCTGCTCGGCGGTGGCGTTATCTATCTGGCCCTCGGAGACCTCACGGAAGCGCTGATTCTGCTCGCTTTCGCGACGATGTCAGTCTCGATCACGGTGGTGCAAGAGACCCGCACCGAGCGCGTTCTGGAAGCGCTGCGCGACCTGACCAGCCCTCGTGCGCTGGTCATTCGCCAGGGAGAGCGCAAACGAATCGCTGGCCGGGAGGTGGTCCGTGGCGATTTCGTGGTCCTTGCGGAGGGAGACCGGGTGCCGGCCGACGCGGTACTCGTTGAAAGTCGCGACCTACAGACTGATGAATCGCTGCTGACCGGTGAGTCCGTGCCCGTGCGCAAAGTGGCGGGTGCTGTCGCGTCGCCCAATGGTCGCCGTCCGGGTGGCGACGACCTGCCGTATGTCTTCTCCGGTTCGTTGGTGGTCCGCGGGACCGGAATCGGCGAGGTGATCGCAATCGGCGCACTGAGCGAGATCGGCAAGATCGGCCAGTCGCTGAGCACTTTGGAGACGGAGCCGCCACGGCTGCAGGCGCAGACCCGCCGGCTTGTACGGATCTTCGCCGTCGTCGGAGGGGCTGTCAGCGTCCTGGCTGTGGTGCTGTACGGCATCTCGCGCGGAGGGTGGCTCGATGCATTGCTCGCCGGCATCGCGCTGGGCATGTCGATGCTGCCGGAAGAGCTCCCGGTCGTGCTCACAGTGTTCATGGCGGTCGGTGCATGGCGAATCTCGCGGGCGCGTGTACTGACCCGGCGTGCTGCAGCCATCGAAACCCTCGGCTCGGCCACGGTGTTGTGCACGGATAAGACCGGCACGCTGACCGAGAACCGGATGTCAGTAGCCGAGCTGCGGCTCGTGAGCGGTGAGGTCCTCCGGCCCCGCGAGGCTTCCGGCGGAAAGGTGCCGGGGGACTTTCATGAACTGATCGAGTTCGGCCTTCTCGCCAGTGCGCCCGATCCCTTCGATCCCATGGAGAAAGCGTTTCATGAGCTGGGCGGCGACCAGTTGGCTGGTACCGAACATCGGCATGGTCCTGAATGGAAGCTCGCGCGTACCTATGGGCTTCGCCCCGGTCTACTCGCGATGTCGCAGGCATGGCGGGTAGACGATGGCAGGCAAGACTTTGTCATCGCGGCCAAGGGCGCGCCTGAAGCCATCGCAGGACTTTGCCACCTCCAGGCGACGGATCTCGCCACGCTTACACAATCCGTCGATGCCATGGCGGCCGAGGGGTTGCGCGTGCTGGGCGTAGCCCGTGCCTCCTTCGCTGGGCACCCCTTGCCGGACTCGCAGCACGACTTCGTCCTCGAGTTCCTGGGGTTGGTCGGCCTTGCCGATCCGGTGCGCCCGGGTGTGCTGGAGGCAGTTAGCGAATGCCGGTCGGCTGGCATCAAGGTGGTCATGATCACCGGCGACTACCCGGCGACGGCCAGAGCGATCGCCCGTCAGGCGGGCCTCGACACCGAAGACCTCGTGACCGGCGTAGCGCTCGAGCAATTGAGCGATGCAGCGTTGGCACTTCGCGTGCGTACCGCAACCGTTTTCGCGCGGATCATGCCAGAGCAGAAGCTCCGAATCGTCAACGCGCTAAAGGCGAACGGCGAGATCGTGGCCATGACCGGGGATGGCGTCAACGATGCGCCCTCGCTCAAGGCGGCGCACATCGGTATTGCCATGGGTGGACGCGGAACGGACGTGGCACGCGAGGCCTCCTCCATCGTGGTTCTCGACGACGATTTCGGCTCGATCGTCAAGTCCATCCGGCTCGGACGCCGAATCTACGACAACCTCCGTAAGGCGATGGGCTTCATCTTCGCTGTGCACGTGCCGATCGCGGGTCTGGCGCTGCTGCCACTGCTGTTCGGCCTGCCGATACTCTTCGGGCCAATCCATATCGCGTTCTTGGAGATGGTGATCGATCCTGTGTGTTCGCTCGTCTTCGAGGCAGAGACGGAGGAGGGCGATGTGATGCGCCGACCTCCCCGAGCCCCCGACGAACCGCTGTTCTCGCGCCAGTGGATCGCCTGGAGCCTTTTGCAGGGTGGCTTCGCGTTTGTGCTGGTTGCCATCATCTTCGTCGTGGCACTCAGGCGTGGAATGCCGGAGGCAGAGGTTCGGGCGCTGACGTTCTTCTCGCTGGTGGTGGCAATTATCAGCTTGATATTTGCAAATCGCTCCTTCAGCCCGTCACTTGTCACCGCTATCGGCCGGCCGAATCCAGCGCTCGCCTGGGTGCTTCTCACCGTCACGGCAGTATTGAGCCTGTCCCTTGTTTGGCCGTTCGCGCAGAGACTCTTCCGCTTCGGGCCTCTGCACGTTGATGATCTCGCCTTGACGGTTGGTGCCGGCACAGTTTTGCTCGTTCTCCTCGAGGTCGTGAAGCCACTCTGGTGGCGCAAACGCTTACGGTCTTGAGGCGAGTAGAGGCCGCAGCACGGACACAATCCACCGGACAAGGTCCGCTTCCCGTCAGTCAAGGCTTTTCACCCGAGTCCGCGCGGCCGGATATCGGCTAAACCTACAGCCTCTCAATCTGGTTACCTGGGTTCGATTCCGATCGCCGGCTCCAAAGCCCGAATCGGCCTCGCGTGGCGTTCGGAATAGCCGCCGGCGACGGCCTGGATCAGGAGCAGGCTATCCGCCTCCTGGATTATTGGATTCTCACTCGGTTCGAGCATCGACCCGTTGAGCACGATGCGCAGTGTCGGCGCGGGTTCCCCGGCCAGGTAACGCGAGGCGCGCGGGTGAGCCAGGGCCAGCGTCTCCAGCAGTTGGCCGAGGGGGAGACCAGCCTCCGGCAGCTCGAGCTCGAAAACCCGGACTCCCAGAGAAGCGCTGATCATCCCCCTCAACTCGATTCTCAAGCCACTAGCTTGTAGTGGCGGCGGACCAGTTCGCCGAGACCAAGCCGGTCCAGCCGCTCCAGCGGTACCAGCATCGAGAGCTGGACGGCTCCCGGCAGCCGCGCGATTTCAAGGCCGCCGCTGATCGTGCAGCGGTTGCGGACCTCGGCCTGGGAAAGCCCAAGCAGGTTGGCCGTCCGCTCGATTGCGTTATCCGCTGCTTCGTTGATGGTTGCGGCGGTGCCGATGAACTGCACCGGAGCCATCGGGCCCTGCATCTGGACGCTGTAGCGCTGGCCCAGCGCTCTGCCTCGCTCGAGTTCCTCTTTGCTGAAGGGCCGCGCGATCCAGGGCAAGTCTTCGACGACCGGAAGCAGGATCGGACCTTCGAGCTTCACTCCCTTGAGCAGGTTGACTCGTACGCGCACATTCGCCGTGATGTCGGTGGTGTGGAGGGAGAGCTCGCCGTCGCCCTGGTTGGCATGCGAATCGCCGATGTAGATGCCGCCTCCGTCGACCTTGACCGGCACAAGGAGCACAGCGCCCGCCCGCACCGAGTCACAGTCAAGGTGGCCGTCGGTCCGATGCTCCTTCAGCTCCTGCTCGGACATCGCGAACCGGTGCTTTGCACCGATCAGGAACGACCCGAAGTCGCCGGCGTTGTGCGAGTCGGGCATGTCCTTGGAGGGCATGCTGCCGATGTTGCCGATGAACGAGCGCAGGCGGGCCAGGGTGCCTGGAATGGTATGGGGCTCGTAGACGAGAATCGGATACTGCTCGCTGTTCTCCGGCAGCGCCGCAATTTCGCGAGCGCGGAGCGCGAAATCGTGCGCTCTCTTCTCATCCACGGTCAACCCGACGATCCGATCCTCGTCGAAGGCGATGGTGTAGCCCTCTCCGAAGCCGAACGGACTGCACTCGGCTCCGCATTTCGCACAGCGCACGGCCCCCTCACCAGTCCCCTCCAGACGGCTGGCGGGCCAGGGAAGGCCGCAGCCGGGGCACTTCTTGTCGACGAAAGGATCGCTACCGAAGGCGGCCTGCTTGGTGACCATGGTCCCCGAGCTCGTGGCCGCCGACATGACCTGCACGCGCTCGATAGTGATCGCGATGGCGTCGCCGACCTTGGCCCCTTCAACCGCCACCGGCCAGGAGACCTCATGGCCGCCGACGAACTTGGGGGTGATCATCGGTCCCCAGCAACCGGGTGGGGTGATCGCCTCGATGATCCCGCCGTCCTTGACCACCTCGTCCATCTGCAGACTGGGCCCGATCAGGCCGGCGGTGTATCGACGCACGGCGACTAGCTCAGACACCTTGGCGATGGTTCCCATATCGACGTCCTCCTTTATTCATTTGCCGGCGGTAGAAGGCCGCATCAGCGGTCCACCCACCGGCAAGGCTGTGCGTCCGAACATCTCGTTGATCACGAACGCAAATGCGAGATACACAGCAGAGGCGCCGGTCAGGATTCCCTCCCAACCTGCAATCTGCGTGATCGAAGTGTTGTCAGCCCAATTGGCGAGAGCCAGCAGCGAGAGCAGGATCACAGTCAGAGCCAGTACCCATGTCAGGAACCGAGGAGCCACGAAAGACGCGATGCAGAGACCGAGGCTGAAGACCGCCCACATGAACAGGTACCAGCCCATCGCGGTTCCAGAATTCGCCACCGGCCACCAGTTGTGCTGCTGACCGATCAGAAGGAAGGCAAAGGTAAGCCAGAGGAATGCATATCCACCAAAGGCCGTCACGCCGAAGGTGTCATTGCGGCGGAAGGCCATAGTCGCGACCACCAACTGGGCCACCCCCCCGAAGAGCACCGCCATCGCCAGGACCATCGTGCCCAACGCGAACACGTTGGCGTTGGCCAGGCTCAAGAGCACGGTCGACATTCCGTAGCCGAGAAGTCCAAGTGGCGCTGGGTTGGCGAACTGTGGAACTGGAACGACCACCTCGGGCGCCCTGGCCACTACCGCCTCTCTCTGGATGACAGCTGCCATTTCCAACCCTCCTCCGCGTGCAGGTGGACGTTCAAGTAGGAATCGTTCGGGGCCGCGACAAATGATCCCTAGAATCGCAAAGCTAGGACCAAAGGTCGCAATGCGATAGGGCCCAAAGTCCCAGGCCGGAAGGGCCGTTCGACCCCGGCGCACTTCTGGCGCAAGCTGGTGGAGCGCGTGCTGCTGGACGTGATCTCAACCAGCCACGGCGATCAGGCCATTTTCCGGCGCCGACCAGCGGCGGCGGTTAAGCGTGCGCCTGATCAATCGCCGATTGGAGCGATTGAACGTAGGCATCGCTGGTATACGTGGCTCCTGAGACGGTGTCTATTTGTGCGGCCTGAGCCGAGGCAGCCTGGAGGGCTTCGTCACGCAGGATCGGACCGGCCACTTGACTGATTTCGACGGAGCGTGCTCGATCACTGGGAAGCAGGGGTGCCTGGACATCGGTGACATGCCCGGTTGAGACGGTGATTTCAACCTGCACGTCCCCGAAACGGGTTGTGATGTCCCGACCGGTGTACTGCCCGTTTTTCAGTGTTGCCGGAATCTGGAGCGTGGAAGCCCCAAGCCCGCCACATCCCACCAGGAGCATGGACGACACCGCAGAAGCAGCAGCACTGATGGCGGCGCGTCTTTTTCGCTTGCAGGCAGCCGAGTATGGTCTTGTGCGAGCGCTGTCCGGTTTCACGAGTACGCCCTAACCCAGGTGCGCTTGCTTTAGGGCCGACTCGAGCGATTGCACATAGGACTGACTGGTGTAAGTCGCTCCGCTGATGATGTCGATGTTTGCGCTCTGCGCCTGCAATGCCTCGGAACGCAGCCACGGGCCGACCTGCTGGCTGATGTATGCGGATTCCGCTCGGTCGGTTGGAAGTTGTACCGCTTGGACGTCCGTTATGTGCTTGTTGGAGATCACCACCCGCACCTGCACGTCACCGAAGCGGTTCGGAAAGTCAGCACCAGTGAAAGTTCCATTCAGAACAGCTGACGCGGACGGTGAAGGTGATGGCGAGGGTGTCGTCGCGGGCGTGGCCGAGGGTGAGGGCATGGCCGAAGGCGAAGTCGATGGACTCGCGGAATTGCCTACGGTTGGAGATGCGGGTGCGATCGCAGTCAACTGGTGCGCGGTGACCTTGTAATTGAGAAGCCAGGCGACTCCCACAACGGTCACGCCCGTGACGATGGTAGACCTCTTCATTGCAATCGAAAGACCTCCGTTCGAATTTGGTCGGACGACATCCCAAGTGCCTCAAGGGAGCTGCGGACGAGCGCCATCATCCCCACCGGTCCGCACACGTAAACGACTCGATCAAATATGTCTGGGACGAGTCTGGCAAGGTCTGTAGGTGTGAACCAGGCCTCGCGGCCGGGTCGGCGACCAGCAGCTTTAGTGAGTAAGTAATCAACCCGCACGGAGCCCTCTCGGGCAGCAATGGCGTCCAACTCCTTCTTGAAAACAATGTCGCCCTCACTGTGAGCCCGATAGAGAACTCGAACATCGAAACCGTCGGCCGCCATTTCCTCCGCGAGGGGCCTGATCGGAGTGATGCCAATTCCGCCGGCGATGAGCAACACCTTCGGGTTCTTCGGTCGTTCAATGAACTTCCCGAAGGGTCCGTCGACCAGGATCGGGGTGCCGGGCTTCAAGGTGTGGATGTTGCTCGTGAAGTCGCCAATGTTCTTCACCGTTATTCGCAAGCGTCGCCCATCGGGGACCGCAGAAATCGAGAAAGGATGGGCCTGCCACCAGCGGGTGCGATCTAGAAACCGCCAGATCGCGAACTGGCCCGCCTCGGCCTGGAACTGGTCAAGGTCGCGGCCTGTGATGTAAACGGAGAAGACACCGCGCGCCTCCTTCTCCACTGCCTGGACGTGAAAGCGGTGGCGCCAGTAGGTGGCCACCTGTCCAACGACCCTACAGAAGATGAGGGAGCCGCCGACCAGGACGTACAGCCCGCACCAGTACCAAACAAACGCTGGGTTCCCAGCGAAATCTACCCCGGTTGCCAGCTGATGGCTGAAAGCCAGTACCACCGCCAGGTAGGAATAGAGATGGATGAAGTACCAGGTTTCGTATGCAAGGCGGCGCCTTGCGATTGTGACCGACATCACTACGATGGCGATGAAGAGTCCAAGGGCAACGATGGCCGCCAGGAGGCCCTGGTAACTGGCTATGAAGTCGGCCAGCTGGCTGGCAACGTCCTTGCCGTCGCCGAGTTGATATCCGAGAGTTTGGAAGACGCCGTGTCCGATCAGCAAGCCAATGGCGAGGTAGCCGTTCCACTTGTGGAGCACTGCCATTCGCTCCAGGCCGAAGGCGTGCTCCAGCCACGGCAGCCGCGCCATGAATAACAACTGCCAGAGAACGAGGTAGGTCCCAAGCAGCCCCGTCACCCGGCCGATGCCGTTTAACGCATCAGAGGCGGTGCGGGTGATCTCGAAGCCCGAGCTGAACCACCAGAAGCCAAGGATGACGATGGCGTTCGCAACAAAAACGGCGTAGGCAAGATCTGGCCTCGACCACGCTGAATGGGCTCGGCGTGGCACGAATTCGGTCTCGGGAGAGGTGGCTAGGGTCCTCACGTTGAGCACCTAGGCTAGCCCCCGTTCATTGGAGATCGATTGGGTGGTCGGGGTTGGGTCTTTCCAATCTGGCTCCAATCCAAAGTCCCTATCATCGAGTCCGGACCTACCCGAATTGGCAAAGATCAGCGAGTGGCATCCGGAACCGCCCGAATCCGGCGTCACGGCGAATGAGCGCCTCACGGCGCTGACTGGCGGACTGCTTTTATTACTCCTTGCCCTGATGGGAGTTACCGTTCTCAGCGTCAGGCGGTTGCTGCCGGAGCATTTCTTGCTTGGCTTTCTACTGATACCGCCTCTGGCCCTGAAAATGGCATCGACCGGCTACCGCTTCGGGCGTTACTACGCCGGCGACTCGCAGTACCGGCGCGCCGGACCACCGCAGCTGCTCATGCGGCTCATCGCACCGATCGTCGTGATCTCCACGCTGGCCGTATTCGCGACGGGAATCGAACTCTGGCTGTTCGGTCTGCGCTTCGGCAGTATTTGGGTCGAGGCCCACAAACTCAGCTTCGCGATCTGGCTGCCGGCCACGGCTATACATGTCCTCGGCTACCTGAGTCGAACCGGCCGGTCTGCCGCCGAGGAGTTCTCAGCGTTCAGTCCACGGAGCGCGATCACGCGGCGATCGCTCGTGGTCGGAAGCCTGATCGCCGGTGTGGTACTCGCCGCTGCCAGCCTGACCTATGTGACCCCATTCATCTTCTTCAGGGATGGTTAGTAAGGCACAGTGAGCTCTGTCCTGGTCATCGAGGATGAGGTGAACCTGAGCCGCATCCTTGTGCGGGTGCTGGAAGAGGAGGGGTTCCATGCCCTCGTGGAGCACCGAGGGGACAGCGGCCTGGAGGCGGCCATAGCCAACGCGCCTGATGCAGTGGTGCTCGACCTGTCGCTGCCCGGTATCGATGGGCTTCATGTCTGTCGCGAGCTTCGTGCCCGGGGTATGCGGATGCCGGTGATCATGCTCACTGCACGGGATGCCGTGCCGGATCGCGTCCGCGGCCTTGACCACGGCGCCGACGACTACCTGGTGAAGCCATTCGCTATTGAGGAGCTGATCGCTCGGATCCGGGCTCAACTGCGACGCGCCGGCGAGCCGGCCGAGAGGCTCGTGGTCGCTGACTTGGTGCTTGAACCAAGCGCGCGTAGAGTTCGCCGAGGTGGTCGCGAGCTGAGCCTGACGGCTCAGGAGTTCGATCTACTGGAGTTCCTCATGCGGCACCGCGGGCAGGTAATGAGCCGTCAGCGGATCCTCGACCATGTCTGGGGTTACGAGGCAACGCCAGTGTCCAACATCGTCGATATCTACATCCACTATCTCCGCGACAAGGTCGACAACGGCCATGGGGCAAAGCTGATCAAGACCGTGCGCTCGATCGGCTACGTACTGCGCAAATGATCTTCGGCAGCGTCCGCAAACGACTGTTGCTGACGAACGTGGTCGTGATGGCGGCAATCCTGATCGCACTTGGCGGAGGAATCCTGCTCGCGATGGACCGCCTTCTGGTCGCCCAAGAAACGTCCACTGTCGAGTCGGATCTTCAACGCGCTGTGATTGAGCGCCATGAGCTCAGCCAGGACGAGTTTCAAAGCCGGCACACGTTCTTCACGTCCGGCACGTTTTTTGTCATCTGGGACACTTCTGGCAATGTAACTTTCAATCCTTCGGGCGCCGTAATTGATCCGCTCCGATCAGCGGCGATGGATGCTCTGAGCGGCCATGCCGGTACGGTCCGAGTCAACCTGAAGGCAAATGAGCCTGCATTGATCGCCTCTCAGGTCACCACTGACCAGGGCGGGTCGAGTGTTGTGTTGCAGGCAGGCCGCAGCCTAGTGCCTGTGTTGTCGGTTGAGCGCGAAGCGCTGTTGGTGATGCTAGGGGCCGGGCTGGCAGCTGTGCTCGTCATCGTCCTCGCCGGTTGGTTCTTGACCGAACGAGCGCTGATCCCGATCAGGCAGGCCATGGATCGACAGACCCGGTTCACCGCGGATGCCTCGCATGAGCTGCGAACGCCGCTTACCATCATTGACGCCGGGCTGCAGGTCTTGAAGCGCCATCCAGACCAAACCATCGGTCATAACACCCAGTTGGTCGATTCGATATCAAGCGAGACCCGGCGCATGACTCGGCTGGTCGATGACCTCCTGACGCTGGCCCGCGCCGACGTCGGTCAGTCCCAGCTTCATTTAGTTCCAACTGACGTTAGCCAGCTGGTCGTCTCAACCGGCGAGGATTTACAGGCGCTCGCGGCCGGCCGGGGCGGTCGCCTGGACGTCCAGTCCGAACCGCGAATCGAGGCCCACGTCGATCCGGACCGGCTGCGCCAGCTGCTGGTGATCTTGGTCGATAACGCACTTCGTCACGGCGAGCCTGGCGGAACGGTCGAGGTCCGATCCGCCAAGGTTGGTCTTGATTTGCGCTTGGAGGTATCTGATCGCGGGCCTGGCATCCCGGCCGAGCAGCGCAGCAAAGTGTTCGAACCCTTCCACCAGTTGGATGGCAGCCGCTCAAGCAGCGGCACCGGGCTTGGTCTCGCGATTGCCCGTTGGATAGTCAGCGCGCACGGTGGCACCATCAAGTTGGCAGACAACGAACCAGGTCTCGCGGTCCGGATGTTGCTTCCGCTACGCGGGTTGATCGAGGACGCAAATGGTTCACCGGCACGTCTCGGGAGCTCCCTGAAAAAGGCCGTTCGAAAGCCGAAACCATCTTCGACCACCTGACCGCGTCCTTGGCTGTGCGCCGCCGTGAAGAAGTGATGGGGATGCCCGTTACTGTTCACGTGGTTGACGACCTGGCCAACGACGAAGCAATCGACGCGGTCTTCAACGACTTCACCCTGCTTGACCGAACCTTCAGCCCATTCCTCGCTGATAGCGCGGTGAGCCGGATCAACCGGCGGGAGCTTCGGTTGGAGGACGCCGGTCAGCTTGTGAACCAGGCGATCGACCTTTGCCGTCTCTATGAACATGCGACGGCCGGCTATTTCTCGGCCTGGATCAACGGCCGCTTCGACCCATCCGGGTTGATCAAAGGCTGGGCGATTGACCGCGCCTGCTCGATCCTCGACCGCAACGGCTTCCGCGATTATTTCGTTGACGCGGGCGGCGACGTCCAGACGCGCGGTCGAAACGGCAATGGGGGCCTATGGCGGGTCGGAATAAGACACCCGATTGAGCGGGACAAGGTCGCGCGCGTGGTCCTGGCCAGCGGTTTGGCGGTCGCCACGTCGGGCACGTACGAGAAGGGTGAGCATATCGTCGATCCGCACAGTGGCAAGCCCGCCAACGCCTGGCTCAGCTTTACCGTGGTTGGACCAGACATCCTGCAGGCCGATGTCTACGCGACGGCGTGTTTCGCCATGGGAATCGCTGGACTCGACTTCGTGGCGCGGGTTGACGGATACGACGCGTATGCCATCGACCATCAGCTCCGCGCTCGCTACACAGCAGGATTTGAAGCGCTTTCCGAGACAGTTGCAGGTTAGCGGGACATTGTCCTGAGGCCTCTGTTGCTCGCCGGCAGCGATTGATCAACTGCGCGCCCTACAACGCGATCCCACCGACGAGGCGACCTACCGCGGCGGTGACCACCATCGCGAGTCCGCCACCCACGCAGACACGAACGGCTGCGCGGAGCATCGGCGCTCCGCCTGCGCGCGCCCCTGCGATGCCAAGCGCCACGAGAGCCAGTAGAGCGCTGACCACCACCGCCACAGTCCGAGCAGCGGTCGGGACCACCAGGAGGGCTGCAATCGGCAGCACGGCGCCCGCCGTGAAGCTCAGCGCTGAGTACAGCGCCGCCTGGACGGGACGAGCCGGGACGGCAGCCATGCCGAGCTCGTCACGGGCATGGGCCCCGAGCGCATCAGAAGCCGTGAGCGCGTCGGCGACCTTACCGGCCAACTCGATTGGAAGCCCACGGTTCACATAAATCTCGGCCAACTCTTGCTTCTCGCCCTCTGGCTGTGCTTTGAGCTCTCGGCGCTCCTGGTCGAGGTCGGCCCGCTCCACATCTCGCTGTGAGCTAACGGATACGTATTCGCCGGCCGCCATCGCCATGGCTCCGGCGACCAATGCGGCTATCGCCGCCGTAAGCACGAAGCTCGTTGGGGCCCCAGATGCAATAACGCCGATGGCAACGCTCGCAACCGAAACAATTCCGTCATTTGCACCGAGGACTGCGGCTCTTAGCCATCCAGCGCGCTGCCCTCTGTGACGGACTCTCGTGACGGTACCCACCGCGCGCAGTCTATCCACGGGCGATGAGACCCCGGCTGTCCCACTCTGCCAATATACCCATAGGGGGTATACTTGAGAGATGCCCGGTTATACAAAGGACAAACAGAAGATAGCGACCCGATTGCGGCGCATCGAAGGCCAGGTGCGTGGCATCCAGAAGATGATCGAGGAGGACCGCTACTGCATCGACGTGCTCACACAGGTCAACGCGACCAGGGCCGCGCTCGAAAGCGTCGCATTGAAGCTGCTCGCCGATCACACCGAGCATTGCGTGAATGAGGCGATCCGGTCAGGCCGGGGAACTGAAAAGGTCCGAGAGCTCAACGGCGCGGTTCAGCGCCTGGTGAGGAGCTAACCGGATTGTTAGTGGTCGGCGCGATCCTGCACGCCTTGCAGATCTCGTTGTTCATGCTCTGGGAGGTCTTCTGGCCTCTCGCCTTCGGATTCCTGCTTTCGGCGATGGTTCAGACAGTCGTTTCGAAAAAGACGGTGGCGAGCGCGCTTGGCAAGCCCGACCTCAAGGGGTTCGTCCTGTCGCTCGGATTGGGCGCGGCCAGCTCCTCGTGTTCCTACGCAGCGGTCGCGCTGGCGCGAGCCCTCTTCCGCAGAGGGGCCAGCTTCGTCAACGCGATCATCTTCGAGTTCGCGTCCACCAACCTCGTCTTCGAGCTTGGGCTGGTCCTGCTGATCCTCCTGGGCTGGCAGTTCGTCGCCGCCGAGTTCGCGGGCGGCCTCCTCATGGCGGTGATCCTCTGGATCCTTTTCAAGGTGACTTTGAGCCAGCGCATGGTCGACGGGGCCAAGCAACAGGCAGAGCGCGGTGTGGTCGGCTCCGCCCACGAAGCCCATGGCGAGATGGACATGTCCATCACGGATGGGCCATTTCTTTCGCGGCTCTTCTCACCGCGAGCCTTCACGGCCATCTCGCATACCTTCTTCATGGACCTGAACGCCCTGTATGTCGACCTTGGCGTGGGCTTCCTCATCGCCGGCGCGGTTGCAGCGTGGGTGCCCAACAGCTGGTGGCAGGCGTTTTTCCTGACCGGCAACCCGACCCTGAACGAGTTCTGGAGCCCGTTGATCGGTCCGGTCATCTCGATGCTCAGCTTCGTCTGCTCGGTCGGAAACGTACCCCTGGCGGTGGTGCTCTGGAACGGCGGCATCAGCTTTGGCGGGGTGATCAGCTTCATCTTTGCCGACCTGATCATCCTGCCGATCCTGAACATCTATAGGAAGTACTACGGCGGCCGGATGTCGCTCTACCTACTCGCCGTCTCCTATGTTGCGATGGCGGTCGCCGGGTTCCTGGTCGGCGGCGCGTTCCAGCTCTTGGGATTGGCGCCGACCAACCACCACGTCACCGTTTTCGAAACCCAGCCGACCTGGAACGTCACGACCTTCCTCGACATCGCCTTTCTGGTCCTGGTTGCGGTGTTGGCCTGGCGTTTCGTCACCACCGGTGGCATGGAGATGATGCGCGCTCACGCACGCCGCCCGGAGGAAGGGGCGACGATGGTCCGAGACCCTGTGTGCGGGATGAGCGTCGACCGGTCCACCGCCAAAGAAAAGATCGACCATGCGGGCGCCACGTATTACTTTTGTTCGGCGGGCTGCCGATCACAGTTCGAGAAAGATCCTGCCCGGTATACGGCCCAGGTGGCGCAGGTCGGCCATCCTGCCCAGGTGGGCCATTCACACACGACGGCTGCAATGCCAGGAGGCGAGATGGAGAGACAAAAATCAGCGATCGATCCGGTCTGCGGAATGACCGTTGACACGGACCGTGCCGAATATCGCTCGTTCCACAAGAGCGAGACCTATTACTTCTGCTCCGCGGGCTGCAAGGAGTCCTTCGACTCGGACCCTGGCAAATACATCGCCCACCCGGCGCCTGAACAAATCTCCTAAGTTCGCGCGGCGCCGGCGCAGTCCGGACAGATGCCACTGAAGAGCAGCTGGTGGCTCGTGATGGTGAAGCCGGTGTCGCTCTCGACTGCTGAGGTCGCGTTCTCCAGGATGCAGCCCGGCACACCGACAACCCGACCGCAGGAATCGCACCGGATGTGCTCGTGGTGGTCCTCTCGAAGCTCGAAATGCGCTTTGCCGTCGCCCAGGTCGATCTTGTCCACCAGGCCCTCGCGCTCCATTCCCGCCACCGCCCGGAAGACGCTCGAGTAGTCGGCGCCGCCCAGCGAGGCGCTGACAGAATGCTGAAGCTCGTCGATCGACCAGACGTGCCGGCCGGGGGTGGTGAGGAGGAGCCTGACCTGGTCTCGTACGGGGCTTGGTGGTGCCATCACCTCTAGAGTACCAAGCGCAAGGACATTGCGCAATCGGGTTGTGCAATACTCTTGCACAATGCTCGGCAGACTGCTTTCGCCGCTTGCGGTCCTGCTTATGGCAGCCGTCGCAAGCGCCTGCACAACCGGTGGAACTGGGGCGACCCCAGGCGTCATCAACGTCATGGCCGGCGAGAACTTCTGGGGTAGCATCGCCTCCCAGCTGGGAGGCTCCAGGGTGTCGGTTCACAGCGTTGTCACCGACCCGAACGCCGACCCGCATGAGTACGAGAGCAGCACAGCTGATGCTCGAGCCTTTGCCGACGCTGACCTTGTCATCTTGAATGGCGCGGGCTACGACGTCTGGGGCCAGAAGCTGCTCGACGCCAACTCGAGCAGCCATCGCGCTGTGCTCAACATCGCCCAGCTCCTGGGACTCAAGCCCGGCGACAACCCTCACTTCTGGTACAACCCCGCCTACGTGCTGACCGTCGCCGACACGATCACAGCCAAGTACAAGACGATCGATTCGGGCGACTCATTTTTCTTCGACCAGCAACGCAGCGCGTTTACGAGCGCGCTCAAGCCGTACACGGATCGGATTGCAGAAATCAAAACCAGATACGCAGGCGCGGCCATCGGGTCCACGGAAAACATCTTTGTGTACATGGCGGGCGCGCTCGGCCTCGACCTGATCTCGCCTCCCGAGTTCATGAACGCGGCGGCCCAGGGCACCGACCCACCGGTATCTGCCCTCGCCACCTTCCACGACCAGGTCGCCGGCAAGCAGATCAAGGTGCTCGTGTACAACCTCCAGGCGTCGAGCGCGCTGACCGCAAGCCTCAAACAGTTGGCGCAGCAGCAGAACATTCCGTTGGTCGGCGTCTCCGAGACAGTTCGGCCGGCCGGCGCGACGTTCCAGGACTGGCAAACGGCGCAGCTGACCGCGCTCGAAGCGGCGCTTGCGTCCGCGTCTTAAGCGATGAGCGATCCCGACGCGGCGATCGTCGCCCGCGGCCTCGCGGCCGGGTATGGATCGAACGCCATCTGGTCTGATGCCAACTTCTCGATCCCCTCGGGATCGTTCACGGCAGTCCTGGGTCCGAACGGCGCCGGCAAATCGACGCTGATCAGGCTGATCCTGGGCCTGCTGCACCCGATGGCCGGGAGGCTCGAGGTCTTCGGAGAAGCGCCCCGCCGCGGCAACGCGCGGATCGGCTACGTCCCTCAGGGTTCGACCTTCGATCCCGAGCTCTCGATCCGCGGGCGCGACTTCGTCGGACTCGGTGTTGACGGGCACCGATGGGGCGTCAGGCTGACCGGCCGCGCGCAGGTGGCGGCCGCCACCGATGTCTCGATCGCCGCCGTCGGCGCCGAGGGTTATGCGGACCGCCAGCTTGGCCGCTTGTCGGGGGGAGAGCAGCAAAGGCTTCTTCTCGCGCAGGCGCTCGTGGGCCAACCCAACCTGCTGTTGATGGACGAGCCGCTCTCGCATCTCGATGTGCGCAACCAGGGCGCGATCGTCCATCTGATCAGCGAAGTCGCCCGCCGGCGGCATCTCACAGTGCTGCTTATCGCGCATGACGTGAACCCGCTGCTGCAGCACATCGACCATGTCCTGTACATCGCGCAGGGCAAGCTCGCCATGGGTAAGCCCGCTGACATCATCACGTCGGAAACTCTGTCGGCGATCTATTCAGCGCCAGTCGAAGTTTTGCGTGACAGGCTCGGGAGGCTATTCGTGGTCGGCCTCGAGGAGGAGGTCAGCCACCCGCATGCATGAGCTGATCCCGATGACGATTGCCGCGGCAGCCACGGACCCGAGCTGGAACCCCTTCGATGACCTGGCGCTGCTCTTTCACTACGAGTTCATGGTCCACGCGTTCGAAGCGGGCACCGTCGTCGCCATCGTCGCGGGAGCGATCGGCTACTTCGTTGTGCTGCGGGGATCGGCTTTCGCCGCGCATGCGCTTTCACACATCGGTTTCGCGGGCGCGACTGGTGCGGTGGTGCTTGCGCTGAGCCCGATCGTCGGTCTGCTCGCCTTCACGCTCGGCGCCGGCATCGCGATCGGAGCACTGGGCAACCGGCTGCGCGGGCGCGACGTCACCATCGGCATCGTTCTCGCCTGGGCGCTCGGTCTCGGCGTGCTTTTCATCTCGCTCTATCGCGGCTACGCCACCGAGGCCTACGCGCTGCTCTTCGGCCAGATCCTCGGGATCAGCACTGCTGACGTGATCGCCACCCTGGCGGCCGGCCTGATCACGATGGCCGCATTGGTCGCGTTGTACCGTCCGCTCCTGTTCTCGTCGGTTGACGAGGACCTCGCCGGCGCCAAGGGGGTGCCTGTTACCGCGCTCTCGATCGCCTTCATGGCGATCCTGGCGGTGGCGGTGAGCGAGGCCGTGCAGGTGGTCGGCGTGCTGCTGATCTTCGCCCTCATAGTCACGCCCGCGGCGATCGCCGTGAGGTTCTCGAGCCGGCCGCCGATCGCCATCGGGATTGGGATCGTGCTGGCGCTGGCCTTCACGTGGTTCGGCCTGGCGATCGCCTTCTTCTCACCGCACCCGGTCAGCTTCTTCATCACAACCCTTGCTTTCGCCACCTACCTGGTGGTGAGGCTGTCGGAAGCGCTGCGCTCGCGCTTGCGTCGACTCAGCCGCTGAGGATCACCAGGTCGAGCTGACTCAGTCGCTCTGGGTCGGCCAGCAGGTCAACCGCCGAGGTGGGAGACCACCTTTCCCAGGCTCGAGTGTTCGAGCTTCACGTCTAGAGCGGTGAGGTGGGTGCCCACCCACTCGCCGCTCTTCTGGACGACGCGCTCCAGGGTGTCCTCGTCGAGACACGCGGTCATTGAGATGAGCTCGTTGGAGTCGGTCGCGACCAGGTGATAGCTGAGGAACCCAGGTTCCTTGCGCAGGTGATCGGTCCAGCCTTCGTCGACCATCTGAATCACTTCGTCGCGCTGACCTTCACCTATCCGGTATCGCCTGATGCTCATGAACATTCGTTTTTGCTCCTTACTGCTGGCCGCCGATTTGTCTGCTCCCGGAATTTTGCGCCTACTCCCATGTGTGCTGCCTCAGTAGTCGTTTTCTGACCGCCCCGCCGGGGCCAGTCATCTGTCGTCAGGGTGGCCGGTGTTGCCAAACGCGATTCGGTCTCGGACCACCGGCGCGCGGCCCAGGAGGCGGGCACGCTGGACGGCGTCCTCGCCAAATCGGTCGCGGATGGCGTCCATCGCGGTCTCCAGGCGTGCGTCGCGTGGTTTGGACGGAGCCGCGAAGAGATCCATCTGGCCGGGGCCGGCATCGCTAAGGCCCGCGAGCCCTACGCCCAACGTTCCGACCGGGCGCCGCATGTCGCGCGCAGCCAGGAGCTTCAACGCGGCTTTGTAGATCTCGTCGCCCGTTGAGATCGGCGCCGCGAGCTTCGATTGCCTGGAGAAACGATCGACGTCCGGCCGGAACACGACCCCGACGGAAACGACGCTCCCCAGCCGCCCACCCGAACGCAAGCGGCGACCCACCATGTCCGACAGGCGCATCAACAGCTCCTCGAGCTCAGCTTGTGAGGTGGTTGCGCGAGCGAGCACGTGCGAGTGGCTGTAGCTCTTGCGAACAACGCTCTCGAAGGTGCTCACCTCGAAGCCGCGCAGCCGCTGGTGCCAGCCGTTGCCGACGTCGGACCGCATGCCAACAAGGCCGAGCCGGGCGGGCGTGGCAAACAGGAAATCGATGACCGTCTGAATCCCCGCCTTGCGGAGACGCGTGGCGGTGGCCTCGGCGACCCCTGACAGGTCGGTGAGCGCCAGCCGCTCGAACACGGAGACGAGGTTGGTGTGGTCGATTCGCTGGAGCCCATCGCGCTTGTCGAGGTTGGACGCTTGCTTGGCCATCCAGATGGAGGTCGAGATCCCGACCGAGCACGTGACGCATTCCCCGATCTCTTCGCGGATTGCACGCTTGATCGCGCGGCCGACGCCCTCGGGGCCGAGCTTGACGAGGTCGGGAGTCCCGGCCAGGTTCATCGAAGCCTCATCGATCGACATCCGCAGCACGTCGGGGCTGTGCCGCAGCATGATCTCGATCAGGGTGTCTGAGGCGGCGCGATATCGCGGCGGGTTGGGCTCCCTCACGATGATCCGCGGGTAGATGGCCTTGGCCTCGAAGACCCGCATCCCTGTCTTGATGCCGAGGTCTCGAGCCTCTCGAGACGAAGAGACGATGGTGGCGGCGTCGGTGGCATAGGCGGCGATCGCCAGCGGCCTGCCCCTGAGCTTGGGATCGTGTTGCTGCTCGATCGAGGCGAACGCGCAGTTCAGGTCGATGACGACGGTTGTGGGTGCGGCCTGGTTGAGCCCGAGATTTGCCGGCGCCGCTCCCATAGCGAGCAAATGTTCGCATACCCAACGAAATCCAGCCGACGGTGAGCGCGTTGATCCAGAAGGGCCTGGTCTACAGGCCGGAGAGGGCGAGGATCGCTTTCACCGCCCCGATGTTCGGAGCCTTCCTGCTTCGCACGCCTAATTGATAAGGATTGATAAGGCGATCCCGGTATCGAATTGAAGGCCGGCAAGTGGACCAAGCTCCCGCCCCTCTCCCCGCCCCTCTCCCCTGAAGGGGAGAGGGAGACGTTTGGCGCTTAGAGCTCGGCGCGCACCTTGGCCGCCGCCTTTGCCAATGCAGAGAGCTTGGCAAAGGCTTTGGCGCGTGGGAGGTATTTCATCCCGCAGTCTGGCGCCAGGATGAGGCGGTCGGCATCGACGAACTTCAGCGCGTTGCGGATTCGTCCGACCAACGTCTCAACGTCCTCCACCGGGCTGTCGTCAGCGAGGTCGATGACGCCGACGATGAGCCGCTTGTTGGCCAGGCTCTTCAGTACCGACAGGTCGACTTTCTGCTGCGCAGACTCCATCGAGATCATGCCGACGTTGACGTCTGCGAGCTCCTCGAGGAACGGGTAACCGTTGGGACGCGAATGGACGATGTGTGCGTAGCCGAAGCACGTGTGCAGGGCTGTGTCGCCCGTGATTCCCTCGAGCGCCCGGTTGATCGCTTTGATCGCGAATCGCTGTGCCTTTTCCGACCTGGCCTGCAGGTAAGGCTCATCCAGCTGCACGACGTCCGCGCCCGCCGCGAACAGGTCGCGTACCTCTTCGTTGACGGCCTCAGCGAGGGCCATCGCGAGGGCTTCCTCGTCGTGGTAGTAGTCGTCCTGGGCTTGCTGCGACATCGTGAACGGCCCGGGCAGCGTGGCCTTGATCTTGTGGTCGGTGTTCGCGCGCAGAAACTCGACGTCCCTCACCTCGATGGCGCGAG
>Ga0207929_1000127_pt1 | contig 21129 bp, 20 predicted proteins | sample NGESurdeep072012_FD_184466 | JGI IMG/M metagenome (GOLD analysis project Ga0207929, IMG submission 184466) | Arctic peat soil microbial communities from Barrow, Alaska - NGEE Surface sample 53-1 deep-072012 (SPAdes) | ecosystem: Environmental > Terrestrial > Soil > Wetlands > Peat ... | reverse complement strand
GTTCCCGGGGCCGTTAGCTCAACTGGCAGAGCAGCGGACTTTTAATCCGCGGGTTCCGGGTTCGACCCCCGGGCGGCCCACCCCCTGACCTGCGAAGATCCAGCGATGTAAGATCAACGATCTTCGTTCGGCAGCCACACCAGCAGCCACGCCAGCGAGCACGCGGTCCGGCGGCAGTCCCTCTGGCCAGACCGGCGGCGTAGGAGCCAGCGCGCAGGGAAGTATCGGCACCATCGACACCAACCAAAATCGATCGTCGGTGCCGAGCTCGTACACGCCCACGGTATCGAAGCGCCAGTATCCGCTCATGGCGTGACGCGCACATCCGGGTGGGGCGGGGGGCGGAATCGAACCCGCAGTCATCGTGGGAACACGACCAAGCCAGCGGGTGCGCGCGACCGCCGCCCTGAGGCATCGGCGCACGTCATTGCCCGTGGCCATTAGGGCGGCCCCGCTGGTGGCCTAGGCGGTGATCTCGATTTCGGTCTTCCATCGCTCGTATGCCTCGCGATCGACCTCGCCTGCGACCGGGCGTAGCAGCGCGGCCGCCGACAACGCCGTCGCCTCGACCAGCGTTGCGTGCCAGTCGACAGCTTTCCCGGCCGCGCATGCCGTCGCCAGCCGTGCCGTCAGGGCGGCGGCGCATGCGTCCCCTGCGCCCGTCGGGTTGCCGCTGAGCACGGTCGGCGGCCGAGAGCGCAACACGGCATCCTTTGTCACCGCGACCATGCCCTCGCTGCCGAGCGTGACAACCAACGCGTTGGCCCCCTCACTCACGAGGTGACGTGCAGCCTCCACGACGTCGGTGAGAGTGGGCAGGTCCGGGACGCCGACCGCGATGGCAAGCTCCGCACGGTTCGGATTTAGCACGGCGCCTGTCTTCGCGGCGAGTGCCAACATGACCGCGGTATCGACGACGGCCGGAATACCGTGGTCGTGGGCGAGGGACGCCAGCCGCGCCACCGTGTCGTCGGGAAGCCCAGGTGGCAGGCTGCCGGAAATAACTAGTGCCGTCGCACCGCCGACGAGAGCACGAACGTGCTCGATCAATGCCTTGGCGTCCGCCGCAATGAGTCGCGGGCCCGGCTCGTAGAACGACGTCGTCGCGAGACCGTCGTGGACGACGACAGTGCGCCGCGTGTGTCCGCGACCGCTGTCATCGAGCTGGAGAAAGGCCTCGGGTACGTCGAACTCCTGCAGCGCGGCCGTCATGGCTCGGCCTGTCGCGCCGATCGTGAGCCCCGTCGCGAGGGTGCGGTGTCCAAGGGAGGACAGGATCCGGGCGACGTTGATGCCCTTGCCGCCAGGCCGTTCGTGTACCGCACGTACGCGATGCTCGCCACCCAGCTGCAGCTTGTCGACCTCGTACGTCACATCGAGCGCCGGGTTCGGCGTGACCGTGACGATCACTTGAATCCGGTCGAAGCTATCGAGCTCACGAAGTAGCGCTGCCCCGCGATGAAAAGCAGCAGCACGGGAATCTGGCTCATCAGGGTGCCCGCCATGAGGATCGGCCAGTTCGTGAAGTGCGCGCTCTGGAACGAAGCGAGCCCGACCTGCACGGTCGCGACGCGGCGCGTGCCGGTGAGTCGTTCGAGGAGGTCGACCACTTCGGTGGTGGTGCCGGATCGCGACAGGGCGACGACGTAGTCGTAGCTGCCGCGCGCCGGCATCTCGGAGGCGGGGTAAGCGTCGGCCTCGCCCCGGCCGTGCGACTCCCACAGCGCCGCCACCGTCAGGGCGACATAGAACGAGGTGCCACACCCGACGAAGGCGACACGTCCCGGCGGCAACTGCTGGGCGACGGCCTCGGCGCACGCCGCCGCCTTGCGCCACATATGCGGCTGCGACGCGATCTCAACCTCGGCGTAGCTAGGGGGGAGTGTCACCCTCATCCAATCGCGCACGTTCGTCCATCCGAAGTGTGCACTCTTGCACGTTTGGTCGGATGCGGACAAGCGCTTGCGCGAGAAATGGCTGCTGGACCGCTGATGATGCGCCTTCCGGGCGTTTGCTCCACGACTCTGCGCAGTTGTGCGCACGTTGGGCCGAATTGCCGGCGGCGCATCCATATGCTGTGCGCATGCGCCAGGAGGACAGGTTCGGACTCATCCTCGAGCGGCTCGGCCAGCACGGCTCGGTGGGCGTGCCCGAGCTGGCAGCCGAAATCGGCGTCTCGCAGGCCTCGATCCGGCGCGATCTGCACGTTCTCGAGCAGCAACAACTGCTCAAGCGAACACACGGCGGTGCAGTCGCGTCCGGGGTGCTCTACGAGCTGCCGATGCGCTACCGCGGCGGCCGCCAGCAGGAGGCCAAACGGCTCATCGCCCAACGAGCGGCGACCTTGATCGGTGAAGGCGTCCAGTCGGTCGGACTGAGCGGAGGGACGACGACGACCGAGGTCGCGCGCGCGCTCGCCACCCGCGACGGCTTGAAGATCGTCACGAACGCGCTGAACATCGCCTCCGAGCTCGCCGTCCGGGCCAATATCAACCTGGTCGTGTCGGGCGGCAATGCACGCAGCGAGTCTTACGAGCTGGTCGGTCCGATCGCCGAGCGCACGCTGAACGGGCTGAATCTCGACGTCGCGGTGCTCGGCGTCGACGGCATCAGCGTCAGCGGCGGGTTGACGACGCACCACGACGTCGAGGCGCAGACCAACAAGGTGATGCTCACCCGGGGCGCGCGGGTGATCGTCGTCGCCGACGGGTCGAAGGTCGGACGCCGAGCCTTCGCGCGAATCGGTGAGGTAAACGAGATCTCCGACTTCGTGACCGATTCATCGGCCGATCCCGAGGAGCTCGAACAGATCGCGAAGGCCGGCGTGACCGTCTACCAGGCGTGAGTGGGCTTGGTGCGAGGTGCGGCCGGGTGTGACGTCTCGCCGGCGTCCTCAGCGCTGAAGAGGTTGGCGCAGCGCCGGCGCGAGTAGGTCGCCGTGCGCCGCCACCATGTCGTTGCACAGTTGCCAGATCTGGTCGACGGAGAGCGTCGCCGCCGTTGCCGGATCGACCATCGCTGCCTGACGGAGGTGTTCGGGCCGCTGCTCGACGGCCGCGCGCACGGTCAGGTCGACCACATTCAGGAAGCTGCGATTGAGTGCGGCGCACTGCGGCGGGAGCTCGCCTACGTATACCGGTCGCGCGCCGGTGCCGTCGATGACGCCGGGCACTTCGACCGGGGCGCCCGACGGCAGGTTCGTGATGAGGCCGGTGTTCGGCACGTTGACCTGGATGAGGCGGGGCGCTCCGGTCACCATGCTGTGGATCACCTGCGGGGCGTACTCGACGGCCTCTTCGGGGGGTTCGTCGTAGCGGCCGGCCGCCATCTCGGCGCGAAGCAGCTCGTACTCGGCAACGTTGGCCGCACTGATGCCGACGTAGTCACGGATCGGGATCCGCAGCCTCGCGACCTCGGCCTCGTTGTGCAGATACCACGGCACGTATTCCGACGAGTGCTCGCTGGTCTCGGTCGGGTAGTAGCCGAGGCTCCGGTACATGTCCACGCGGACCCGCCGCAAGAGTTCGGGGTCGGCCGCGATCGCAGCGTCAAGCAGCGGGTAGAGGTTCTCGCCGGCGCGCTCGAACCGCAGCACCCAGGCCTGGTGGTTCACACCGGCGCTGGTGTACGCGACATCCACGAACGGGACGCCGACCAGCGCCGCCAGGCCGTGCACGGTCCAGTGCACCGAGTGGCACAGCCCGAGCACTTTCAGCCGTGGGGCAATCATCGAGAGGTAGCCGATGTTCATGGCCATCGGGTTCGTGTAGTTGAGCAGCCACGCGCCGGGGCAGGCCGCAACCATGTCGTCGGCGAGACCTGCCAAGAACGGGAAGGTGCGGAGCGCGCGGAAGATGCCGCCGATCCCGAGGGTGTCGCCGATCGTTTGCTTCAGGCCGAAGCGATCCGGGACGTCGAAGTCGGTGACCGTCGCTCGGTGGCCTCCGATCGCCACCATGTTGACAGCGAAGTCCGCCCCGTCGAGAGCCTTGCGGCGGTCGGTGGTGGCCGAGATCTTGAGGCGCGAACCGTGGTTCTGAGCGGCGCGTGCCGCCAGCGCCTCGGCGAGCGCAAGGCGGTCGGGGTCGATGTCGTGCAGCACGAGCTGCAACTCTCCGAGTTCGGGGAAACTGAGCAGATCTCGCAACAGTTGGCGGGTGAACTCGACGGAGCCCGCACCGAGGAAGGTGACCGTGACCATGCGCACATCGTGTCAGCGTGCGACGAATCGCGCAAGAACGCGCAGACATGGCGCGCGGTTGTGTACATATACTGAGCGACGGCTCTAGGCTCGGCGCGTGCACACCGACCCGCCGCGCTACGACCTCGTCGTCGTCGGCGACGCCAACCCCGATCTGATCCTTCGCGGCGACGTCGTCCCGCGGTTCGGGCAGTCGGAGCAGCTGCTGTCCTCGGCCGACCTCGTGCTCGGCGCATCGGCCGCAATCACCGCGCACGCGGCCGCTCGGCTCGGTCTGCGCACCGCGTTGGTGTCAGTGGTCGGAGCCGACGCGTTCGGCGACTTCGTCATCCAGCAGCTGGAACGCGCGCAGGTCGACGTTTCGTACATCGCCAGGTCCGCCAGCCCCACGGGCATCTCCGTAGTGCTGTCCACCACGGAAACCCGCACCACGCTTACCTACCTCGGCGCGATTCCGACGCTCGGCAGGGCCGACCTCGACGTCAACGTGATCGGCCAGACGCGGCACGTGCACGCGAGCTCGTTCTTCCTCCAACCTGAACTCGCGGCCGCGCTGCCGGAACTCTTTGCCCGCGCGCACGAGGCGGGAGCGACGACATCGCTCGACACCAATGCCGACCCAGCCGGCCTGTGGTCGGGCGTCGCCGAAGTCCTGCCGTACGTCGATGTGTTGCTGCCGAACCGCGCCGAGGCGATCGCGTTGGCTGCACAGCTGACGTCCGCCACGCCGGCCAGCCTCGAGGCGGCGGCCCGCGCGCTCGCGTCGCACGGCCCAATCGTCGTGGTAAAGGACGGCGCGGATGGCGCGCTCGGCGTCCGGGGTGGGGAATGCATCAGGGTGCCGGCGCCGACGGTCGAAGTGGTCGACACGACCGGTGCCGGTGACACCTTCAACGCCGCGTTCATTCAGGCGTGGATCAGTCAGCTGCCGCTGGAAGAGTGCCTGCGAATAGCTGCTGCCGTCGGTGCCCAAAGCACCACCTGGGCCGGCGGCCCAGGCCCGCTAGACGACGATCGCAGCTAAGGGACAAGCAACGATCGCGCAAGAGCCGCGCACATTGGACGCCGATCGGACAATCACACGGCAAGTACTTGGCAACCCTGGCTGCGAATCTCGTCCAGGAGGTCCTGTGCGGCGCGCGCGTCGGTGATGAGCACGTCGACCTCCGACATCGGGCAGACCTGGGCCAGCGCCACACGGCCGATCTTGGTGGCGTCGGCGAGCACGATTGTTGTTCTGGCCCGATCGTGCAAAACGGAGTTCACGCGCGCGCCCATCGGGTCGTACGTGGTGCACCCGGTGGCGTTCACGCCGTCGACGCCGATGAACGCGACGTCGATGTTGTAGCCGGCAAGGAATGTCTCCGCGCTGTGGCCGACAGTCTCCTGGCTACTGCTGCGCACCTCCCCGCCGGCTGCGAATACCCGCAGCTGCGGGTTGGCCACCAGGTGGGTCGCGACGTTGAGCGCGTTCGTCACGACCGTGAGCCCGTCGAACCCCTGTAGCAGGTGCGCGAATTCGGTCACCGTCGTGCCACCGGTCATGCCGATCACCATCGCGCCGTCGAGGAATGTCAGCGCCTGCTGGGCGATCCGGCGCTTCTCCCCGGCGTCCTGCGCGGTCTTGTAGCTCAGCGGTAGGTCGTTGAAGGACGCGTGGGTGCTCGCGCCGCCGCGCGTTCGGCTCACGAGGCGCTGCCGTTCGAGAAGGTCGAGGTCGCGGCGGATCGTCGCGTGTGACACGGCGAATTGCTCGGCGAGGGTCGGGACGTCGACGGCGCGCGCTTCGACGACCGCGGAGACGATCTGGCTGAGGCGTTGCTTGCGCTGCACAAGCCGGGAAGTTACCAGAAAGATGCGCACTCGACCAGCTAACTGCGCAATGAGAACGCCGAGTCTTGCGCATTCGCGCAACAATATGTCTGTTTAGTAACGATCAGTTGCGCAGTTGCGCGATATCCATTGACTGAATGCGCAGCTGCTGCAAGGCTCTGCGCACGCCAGGGCGACAACGCGCAATATGCGCACCGCTGCCGGCGACGGCACGCCGGCGCGGCCCGCTCCTACGGGCGCTGCGTACCAACTGCCATCGAGGAGGGCTCGGGACACATGACATCGATCCGACGACACCCCACGACCGCGGTATTGGCCGTCGGGCTTGCCTGCACGGGCATGATCGCGACCGCCTGTTCTGGAGGTGGCAGCAGCTCCGGATCGTCGAAGACCTCCGGTGTCACCATCACGGTGGCGCTGGCGACGACGCCCCCACCCAAAGCGTCCCTCGACGCCTTCACGGCGAGCACCGGCATCAAGGTGACCTGGACCAACACCGACTGGGACAGCCTGCAGACGAAGATCGCGGCGGCAGCGACGGCGAAGACCTACTTCGCCGATGCGACGGACGTCGACTGGTCGCGCGTTGGCGAGCTGGGCAAGTTGAACTGGTTCTACCCGATGGAGAAGTACATCGACACCAAGTCGTTGACGGCGGACATGCCGCAGATCACGTCCTTCACCGACGCCGGCCATGTCGTCGGGATCCCCTACGACGCGTCGTTCCTTGTGACCACCGTGAACAAGGCGCTCTTCGCGAAGGCCGGCATTACGACGATGCCGACGACGATTGCCGACTACACCACGGATCTGCAGCAGATCAAGGCCAAGAGCGTCGTGCAGTACCCGTTGAACATTCCGTTCGCTGCGGCTGAGGGACTGTCGACCTACTGGTACCAGACCACTGCCGCGTTCGGCGGGACGATTCTCGACGGCGCCGGAAAACCGCAGTTCGCGACGGCGGATTCGGCCGGCTACAAGGCCGCGCAGTGGATGGTCGACGCACTGAAGAACGGCCTCGTGCCTCCGGGCAACATCAACGTCGCCGACAGCCAGGGCCAGCAGACGCTGATGGCAAAGGGCACGGTGGCTTCCACCTTCGGCGACTACTCGGGCAACGTCGGCAGCCTCTACGACTTGCCGGATTCTTCGAGCGTCGTCAACCAGATCGTCTATCTGCCGACTCCGGGCGTCAGCGGCACGGCCCCGAACATGAGCAACCCTGATGGAATCGGCATTCCGAAGCAGGCAAAGTACCCGGCCGCAGCTGCCAAGTTCATCGAGTGGTTCACTCAGGCCCAGAATCAGGCCGACTTCGCCGGTGTCAGCGGCCCGGACAAGGTCATGACGGGGTACTTCCTGCCGTCGAGGCTCAGCGGCGTGAGCTTGCTGACGCAGAAGGGCACCCTGATCGCCGGTGCTCAGCTCGCGGACATGCTCAAGAACAGCGCCAAGCCGGTCTTCCCCGAAGGTGCGCCGTCCTGGTACCCGGAGTTCTCCCGCGCGGTGTACACCAACCTGCATGCAGCCGCGACCGGATCGATGAGCGTGGCCGATGCCATCAAGGCGATGGCCGACACGGCGAACAAGCTGTCGAGCGGCTCATGATGCGGCGCAGTTCACGAAGCCGGGTGGTGCTCGCGCGACGATGAGGGCGTCGACCCGCGTCGCACGGTCGCCGAACTCCGCGAACGAGCACGGATCTGGTCCGGCGGCGCAAAAGCGCCGCCGGCGCCGGATCGACGTGCTTCCCTATGCCCTGGTCAGTCCGCTCGCGTTGTTCATCGTGGCACTGGCCCTAGTGCCGGCGGGTTACACCATCGTCGCGTCGTTCTACAAGGTGCAGGCACTCGACCCGCCGACCAGATTCAGCGGCCTCGACAACTTCCGGCGCTTGTTCCGCGACACCGCGGTGCGCGAGAGCATCGGCAACACCCTCATCTATGTCGTCATAGGGGTGACGCTCTCGACGGTGCTCGGCATCGCGATGGCAGTCACCCTGCAGCATCGCTTCCGCGGGCGCTCTGTGCTGATCGCCGTGCTCATCCTCCCGTGGGCGCTGCCGGGCGTCGTTGAAGGGATTGTGTGGACCGGGATCTGGGACAGCAACACCGGGCTACTCAACAGCGCGCTGAACTCTCTGCACATCATCAACCACTATCAGGTCTTCTTGGGACAGCATCGACTGCTGACGATCTTCGCCATCGAACTGGTGCAGGTCTGGCAGATCACGCCGCTGTCGGCTCTGCTGGTTCTTGCGGCGCTCCAGAACATTCCGGGCGACCTTTACGAATCGGGAAACCTGGACGGAGCCTCGGCGTGGGCGGCCTTTCGCCGTATCACCCTGCCGCTGGCGCGACCGGGAATCGCGATCGCGATGGTGCAGGCGGTCATCGCGACCTTGAATGTGTTCGACCAGCCCTACATCTTGAATGGGGCGGCGCCCACAGGCGCGTCCTTGACCATGCAGACCTACTTCATCAGTTTCCAGAATCTCGACTTCGGCGAGGGTTATGCGCTCTCGCTGATCATCACGATCGCGACGCTGGTTGTCTCGCTCGGCGTGGTCAAACTCGTGTACCGGCCGGTGGAGTTCTGATGGCGCGAAACCACTGGCTGCGCCGGTTCGGGATTGTGCTCATTGTGGTCTGGTCGCTCACGCCCGTGTACTGGGCGGTGAACACCAGTCTGCAGACGGATGTCCAGGTGGCGTCGAAGCCGGCACACTACCTGCCTCCGACACCGACCTTGCGCAACTACCGGGCTGTGGTGAGCGGCGGCGGAGACATTCCCAACGCCATCCGTCGTTCGACGGTCAACATCTTTATCGAGTGCGGCGTGGCGACGATCATCACCGTGGCGCTGGCCACGCTGGCGGCTTACGCATTCGCGCGCCTGAGGTTCCGCGGAAGCAAGATTCTCTTCTTTGCAGTTCTCGCCACGATGGCGTTTCCGGCTTACACCACACTGATTCCGCTGTACAAAATCATGAGCACCTTCGGGTTGGTCAATACCTACACCGGAATCATCCTCGTCTATGTGTCGGGATTCCTGCCGCTGGCAACCTGGATCCTGCACAGTTACATGTCGAGCTTGCCGCTGGCAATCGAGGAGGCCGGGCGGGTCGACGGCGCCTCTCGCATGCAGGTCCTGTGGCACGTGGTGCTGCCGTTGGCCGTGCCCGGGATCATCTCCACCGCCATCATCACCTTCCTTTTTGCGTGGGCCCAGTTCCTTTTTCCCCTCGTACTTTCAAGCGATCTCTCGACCCAACCGCTCACGGTGGCCATCGCCGCACTACAGGGCCGCCACTTGGTGCCCTTCACCCTCCTGAGCGCAGCCGGCGTCTACGCGATCGCCGTCCCCGCCCTGATCGTCGTCACCCTCAACCGATACATCGTCAGCGGACTGCTCAGCGGCAGCGTCAAGTGAGGAAGCAAGCGCAGTGAACAAGACGCTGAAACGGTTCGCCGCATGACGAGTAACCCGCCGTACGACCTCTGAAGAGAAAGCCGAGACCGAGATATGGCAAGCCCAGTCAGCTTCGGACGCATTACCTCCGAGGAGATCGCCAGTCAGCCCGATTGCTGGGCTCGTGCCTACGCCCACGCGGCGTCCGGGCCCGCCGGGTTTCCGGCCCCAGGTGAACGCGTTCTGGTGATCGGATGCGGGACGTCGTACTACGTTGCCGCCGCGTACGCATGGCTGCGCGAGGAGGCGGGCCACGGTATGACCGATGCCGTCATCGCATCAGAGCTGCCGCCGTTGCTGCGAAGCTACGACCGCGTCATCGCCATCAGCCGGTCGGGAACCACTACCGAGGTTCAGCAGGCGCTCGCCAGATTGGATCCAGGCGTTCCCGTTACCGCGGTGCTTGGAGAGCTCGGCACGCCGATCGGCGATGTGGCGACAGACATTGTTGACTTGTCGTATGCCGACGAGAGCAGCGTTGTCCAAACTCGCTTTCCGACGACCCTGCTCACGTTGCTACGCACCAGCCTCGGCGCAAGCCAGGCCGCAATCGCGGAGCTGATCGATCAGGCTCGCGCGGTAATCGAGGCGCCGGCTTTCGAGGAGGCGCCACGGCAGCTCGTCGTGCTCGGTACCGGTTGGGCGGCTGCGCTTGCTCAGGAGGCTGCGCTGAAGTGCCGCGAATCGGCGGGTATGTGGGCCGAGGCCTACCCCAGCGGGGAGTACCGACACGGGCCGATCAGCGTCGCTGCGCCGGGCACGTTGGTGTGGGCATTGACCCCGATGACGGCGCTGCAGATCGAGTCGATCGAGGCCACCGGAGCAACGGTGCATCAGGGTCTAGCCGACCCGCAAGTGGAACTGGTGTCGATACAGAAGCACGCGGTGGCGTGGGCAATAGCAGCGGGGCGGGACGCCGACGAGCCGCCGCATCTTTCGCGCTCGGTCGTCACGCTGTGATTGCCAAGAACGGCTCGTCATGTCGGTGACCTCAACCGCAGCACTGGTCACCGGTGCGCGCAGCGTTGGGCGGGCAGTCGGCGCGTTCAACGTGATCACCCTGGAGCACGTCGAGGCGGTGATCCAGGGAGCGGAACAGGCGAGGCTCCCGGTAATCATCCAGATCAGCGAGAACGCCATCAAGTTTCACGGCGGTCAAGTCACACCGCTCGCTAGGGCTGCGCGCGCGGCCGCCGAACTCGCTACGGTCGATGTCGCGCTGCATCTGGACCACGTGACCGATCTCGAGCTGCTGTACCGCGCAGCGGACGCTGAGTTTTCGTCCGCCATGTTCGACGCCGGCGCCGCTGCGTATGCCGAAAACGTCGCGCGCACATGTGCCGCAGTCGAATGGGCCCATGCCAACGGCCTGTGGCTTGAGGCCGAACTGGGCTATGTCGGCGGCAAGCCGGACGCACCCGCCAGCGCGCACACCAAAGGAGTGCGCACAGACCCGGGCGAAGCGGAGACCTTCGTGCGGCAGACCGGCGTCGATGCGCTGGCGGTCGCCGTCGGCAGTTCGCATGCCATGACGAGTCAGACGGCCTCGCTCGATCGCGAGCTCATCAGCCGGCTCGCGGAGTCGGTATCGGTCCCCCTCGTGCTGCACGGTTCATCGGGGGTGGCCTTCGACGACCTGTCATACGCGGCATCCGCCGGCATGTCGAAGATCAACGTCGGGACGGCGCTCAATGTCGCGTACACGGGATCAGTTCGACAATCCCTCGACGCCGATCGTGTGATGGTCGATCCACGCAAATATTTGACTCCCGCCAGAGCCGCAACCGCGGATGTCGTGGCCGCGATCCTGGGCGTCATGAGCTGACGCGGCGCTCAGAACGCCCGCCACGGCCTCTGTCGTAGGAATCCATCCAGGTGGCGACGCCGACGGTCGAGGTGGCTGGCCCATAGCGTCGCCGCGATCGCGTCACCGAACCGGTGGATCGGAAACCTCACCAAGCGGTAGACGCGCGGCTGAGTGCACCGCTTGATCGGTCATGGCAATGCACAGTGGGTTGACTTCCGGCGCCGCGAGGCACACTGTCTTACTTATGCAAGTAACAGGCGAGGTCCAGCGATCCGAGGCGTCGCTTGCCCGACGGGAGCAGATCGTCGCGGCCACCGTCCTGATCCTGGCCGAGCTGGGGTACGGGCACTGCTCATTCGTCGAGATCACCAGGCGCGCAGGCCTGAGCAGCACGCGCTTGATCTCCTACCACTTCGAGAACCGTGACGAGCTGATGGCGCAGGTCGCCTCCCGGGTCCTGGACCAGCTCGGCGCTGCCGTGGAGGCCAGGGTCCGTGCCGCGGACTCCCCGGCCGCTGCGGTGCGCGCGTATGTCGAGGCGAACCTCGACTACATGGACGCTCACCGGGCCCAGATGAGGGCGCTCACGGAGCTGTTGTTCGCTGGCGCCTTGCGGGTGTCTGCCGAGCAGGGCACGGCAGGCGTCGACGCGTTGACGGCGATCATCGACGACGCCTGCCGGGCGGGGCAGTTCCGTGACGTGGACCCGCGGGTGGCGGCGGGAGTCGTGCAACGTTCGGTAGAAGGCGCCGCCATGCTGCTGCGCGATGATCCGACGATCGACCTGGCCGGCCACGCCGCGGAGCTGGTGCGTTTCTTCGACGCAGCCCTCGCCCCCTCCCCCCGCCGACGGGGCACCCGGTGACGACCTCGACCCAAACTCCTACCCCCGGCATCGGCTCGCAGGACGAGGGGCCGAGGCTGCCGGCGTTGACGTTCGCGGTCCTCGCCGTGACCCTGGCGGTCAGCGTCACGGCACTGCTGAGTCCCGCGCTGATGAACGCGTCCACCCGTGATCTCCCGCAGCTGCGCGCCGGTCAGTGGTGGCGGGTCGTCACACCGGTGCTGGTGCAACCGTCCGGCTGGGGCCAACTGGTATTCAACCTGCTCGGCCTGCTCGTCGTCGGGATCGCGCTGCAACGCCACGTGGGCTGGTCGAGCTGGTTGTCGATCTACGTCGTGGGTGGGGTGGGCAGCGTCGCCGTTGCCAGCGCCTGGAACCCCGCCGATACCGGGGGTGGTTCCTCCGCCGCGGTCGCGGCGTTGATCGGGTCGCTCGCCGTCCTACGGTTCGCGACTGGCACAGACGGGGGCCGGCTCGAGTGGCTGGCCGAGCTGTACTCGGTGTTCTTCGTCGCCTATCTGACCGCGTTCGCGGTGGGCGGTTTGGTGCCCTCCATCATCGTCGGCAACGCCTCGATCGTCCTCGTCGTCGTGGCGCACCGGGTGTCCAGCCCCACGACCCTGACCCGGGTATGCACGGGAGTGGTGATTCTCGGCGCCGTGGTCATGTGCGCTGCGAAGGACGACCATGGCGTCGGCATTGCAGCGGGCGCCCTGCTTGCCGCGATCGTGCTGGTGCACCGCAGGCTCCGTGACAGTTCCGGGGCATCGCGACCGGGGTGGCAGGTTCTCGTCGCGTGCGTCGGCGCGGGTGCCGCGTCTCTGCTCACCTGGGTCGCCTGGGTTCACCTCCTGGGGGTTCAACTGGTCGTGAGCACCGCCGCCGGTGGCACGTCGGAGGTCGGTTGGCCAGCCGCCGTCGCCGTTTCCATCAGCGCGTGCCTCGCGGCGTATCTCGTGCAGTGGACGCTGCATCGCCGCACCCCATCCCACGCCGAGGTGATCTGGCGAGGTGCGTGCGTCGGCGTCGCCGTCGTCTCCCTGCTCGCTCCGCTCCGCCTCGCAGTCGGGGCGTCGAGCCTGGCCGGACTGCTCAGCCTTCACCTCGTCTGTGCTGTCCTTACACTCGGGCTACTCGCCCCCGGCACCCAAGCCCGCCACGACGACGAACTGGTAACCCGCGCCGAACAACCCAGGGATCGAGCGCGCTCATGATCGGTCGTCTGCACCACCTCGTGATCGACACTCCCGACCCTCGCGCTCTGGCTGCTTTCTACTCCGAACTCCTCGGACTTCCCGTCACCTACGAGGCCGACGAGTGGGTGGTGATCGCCCCCGCCACCACGGCTTCCGGGATTGCCTTCCAACTCGCGCCCGACCTAGAGCCGCCCCGCTGGCCTGACCCCGAACGTCCACAACAGTTCCACCTCGACGTCATGGTCGACGACGTCCAGGAGGCAGAGAGCCGTGTCGTGTCTCTGGGCGCCCGCAGGCTCGATGACGACGAGGATGCGCGCAGGGTGTACGCGGACCCCAGTGGTCACCCGTTCTGCTTGATTCCCAGACCCACCTGGGCGCCGCCGATCAACGCCGTCCCGTTGTCATAGAGCCAGTCCTGACCGCACCGGTGTGCCCGGGTTGCCGCTCCGTAGCGCGCGTCAGTATCGCGATCGCGTAGTGGGGACTGGCCGCTTGTAACGGGATGTCGTACTCAGGAGGCGGTGAGGGGCGGGACAGGCCCCGTGGCGGTTCCGTTTCGGTAGCCGGAGGCGGTGACGAGCGTGGCCACTGCAGCCACGACGAGGCACACGCCGGCTCCGGGACCCGCCACTGTGCTCGGGCTGGTCGTGGTCGCCAACCCCACCGCCAGCGCGACCAAGGCGACGACGACCAGCGCGACCGCGAGAGGGACTAGGAGGAGCCCGGGGAACACCCGCGCCAGGGGAAGGAAGTGCAAACCGACGACCGCGCACACCCACACCGGAATCCAGGTCGCCGCCCCGGCGGCTCCCAGGATGAACGCTCCTGCGGCGATCAGGAGAAACTCCACACCCACGATCACGTTGTAGCGGGCCCGGACCTCCCGCTCCGCCATCGGAGTGCGTTGCCCGGTGGCCCGTACCGCGACCACGCCCCCGACCACCCCGACGAACGCACCCAGCGCGCTCCCCACGAGCAAAGGCACGGTCAGCCACGACGGCGCCTGCGCCTGCCCCCACCCGAACCACATGAACGCGAAGAATCCCTCGATGAGGGCGACGATGCCCCGGGAACGGTCGTTGGGCGTGCTCGCGACGATCACGCCATCGAGTGGAACACACTCGCCCGGGATGGACGACTCCGCTGACCTACCAACCGAAGTCAGTGCCATCCCCAGCACGCTGTCGCGCCAGAGCAGCGTGGCTAGATATCTGTGGTTGAGCAGCGGTGTCAAGCGGTGCTCGCGGTGATTGTCGACGGGCACGGTGACTGAAGTCGCGGGCCAGTGGTCGGTGTCGCGGCAAACAGACGCGACGCGCGGGCCCCGACAAGGCCCGAGCAGCGCGATCTTGTCCGTGCGGCCCCAAACGCGCGAGGGAAGTCGCGTTTCAGTGCCAGTTCTTGGTCACCCACACGATGGAGTCGGCAATGCCCTGCCTGCGCTCCGCGGATTGCCCCGAACCGATCGTTTCGGGGTTTGCTCCCCCCGCCGCAATCTTCTTTCCGACCTCGTCGAGCGTGTCGGCAGTCAACGCTGCGGCAGCCTTGATCTCCGCCGGTTCGTACTTACGCATGTCGGCCGCTGCGGCCCGGAAGCCGGCGCCGACGGCCTGCGGGGTGTCGGCATCGACCGCCGTCTTGAACTCCTTATATGCCGAGCAGAAGTCAGTTGCTCCGCCAGCGGAGACGTCAGCAGCGAACGCGGAGTTAGCAGCAGCGGGCGCCGAGTTCGCGGCGGCGGTCGAGACCGAGCTCGCGCTCGCGGACGTCGAGGCGACCGCGTTCGGCTGGGTCGCGCTACTACTCGCTTTCGCGTGGCCTCCAGAGCACCCGGCAACACCAAGTGCGGCGACGCCAAGCAGGGCTGCACAGATGGACAGGCGGCGATATGTCATGGGGAGCTCCTCAGCCTCGCGTGGCGTTCGTTCGCCTCGAACGCTACGAGGGCACGCCCGCTGGTCGCGCCGGGTAAAACCCTGGCAGAATTAGGCGTCGGCGGTCGTGACTCCCGCCGTTGGCCTGGTGAGCAACGCGCGCACCAACTCCGACCGACTGCGGACGCCAACCTTCCGATAGATGCGGCCGAGATGGAATTCCACCGTCTTTCCGGATAAGAACAGTGCGCCCGCAATCTCCTTGTTCGACTTCCCCTCGCCTACGGCCGCGGCCACTCGAATCTCTGCCGCGGTGAGCATGTCATCGCTGGCCGCACGCGCCCGCAGAGTTGCCCCAGACGTCCGCAGCTCCTCCCTCGTTCTGGCGACCCAGGGCGTCGCGCCAAGAGATACGAAGTCGGTCTCCGCCCACCGCAACTGGGCCCGGGCCTCTACGCGGTGGCCAAGCCGGCGCATCATCGCACCGGCGGTCAGCCGCAAGCGGGCCCGCGGGAACGCATACTCCACACCCTCAAGCTCAGCCGCGAGCGCCGCTGCCTCGTCCGCCAGCACTGCGGCGTCCGGCCCAATCGCGCACCTCGCGAGCAGCGCTCCGGCGCGAGACTCCGGCCGGGCGTCGTTGCCTACCCGGTCCAGGAGACTGGCGAGCAACACCTCTGCCTCCGTTCGTCGTCCGATCAAGGCGAGTGCAAGCGGAGCATCGAAATACTCCGGCTGAGTTGCGGCCACTTTGCCCGCACGTAGCAACTCGGCGAGCGACTCAGCCGGTGTCGTCAGCGCATCGAGATCACCCGCCGACATCGCGGCGAGCACGGCGCACCACAGCGCCTCGACCACACGCCACGGGCTTCCGACTTCCTCGGCCAGACGATGCGCCTCAGCCGCATGGACGAGTGCATCCGAGGTCTGACCTCGGGCTCCTTCCAAAGTCGCTACCTGTACGAGGGCGTCGGCAATATCGGCGACCCGGCCCGAGATGCGGGCAAGGTCTAGCGAATCCTCCGCGCGGCCGGCCGCGGCGTCCCATTCAGCGACAGAGAAATCGCACCATGCCAAGCCGCGGACTGTGGCGGCGAGCAGCCGAGCGTCTCCGGCAGCTCGCTGACGCGCGACCGCAGTGTCGATGGCCGTTCGCAACCGACGCGGGTGCCCTGACCACATCACCGCCTGCACCGTCATGGGCAGCAGCTCGAGATCGGTGACCAGCAGATCATGAGTCTCGATCAACGTAAGTGCATGCTCAAGGCATCGCCGTCCCTCCTCCGTACGTTCGGCGTTCAAAAGCACGAAGCCTTGGACGGCGTGAGAGCGGGCGTCCTGCGCGGGATCGGCAGCGTCCGCCGTCGCCGCAATCTGCTCGGCCAGCCAGGCCAACCGATCGGGATCATCGAGGTGCAGAGCCGGGTTGAACGCGCTGGCTAGTGCCCTGAACTCGCGTGCCCGAAACCCGGCAGGGCGCGCCTCGTCGACAGCACGCAAGAACCACTCCCAAGCGACGAGCGGCGACGACGTCGCGTGCGCGATCTGGCCTGCTGTGAACGCCAGCGACCAGCGCAGGTCGGCGTCTCGCAACCCGAGCAGTGACTCCTCGATCAATCGGGTCGCGGTTTCCGCGTCATCGGCAGCCCATGCCTCCAACGCCGCCTCCGCGAGCCGCCGTGCGGGGTCGCTCCCGAGCCGGGCGGCGGTCTCCCAGGCTCGAGCGGCGGCTTGATGAGCGCCTCGCGCCGCTGCGGTCGTCGCGACGACTTCGAGTGCGGTTGCCAGCCCTTCGTCTGGCCCAGTCGTGGATTCGACGCGATGCCACACCACGACCGACGGGTCGCCGCCCGCCGCCTCTATCGCGTCGGCGACGGCCGCCTGGATCAGACGTCGCTCTGCTGGCTCCACGGCCTGCGCTGCTGCGGCACGCGCGAGCGGGTGCCGCCAGGTAACGCCCGCTCGCGTCACCCGCAGCAAACCACTGGCCTCCACCGTTGCGAGCTGCCGGTAGTCGGTGCCCAGTTTGGTGAGCGCGTCGGCCAAGACGGTGGGCGTGACACCGCCAGCCACGGCCGCCGTGGCCGCGGCCAGTCGGGCAGCCGCAGGAAGCCCGACAATAAGACCGCCATACGCGGCCGCGGGGCTGGTCGACGGCATCGGGTCGGGGAGCGGCGCGGCTCCCCGCCGCTGGTCGACACTCAGCAGCGTCGCGAACTCCAGGAGTGCCAACGGGTTCCCGCCGGCGACTTCGGAGAGTCGTAGTGCGACCGACCGCGCAACCCCGTGGCCGGCCAGCAGTTCGACCGCTTCGTCCTCGCCCAGCTCCGGAAGGTCGTAGCAGTCGATGCCGCTCATGACATCGGCGTCCGCTCGAACGGCGAGAAGAAGCCCCACCGCGTCGTCCTGCACCCGTCGGGCCGCAAATCCGATCGCGTCGCGTGACTCACTGTCGATCCATTGGAGGTCATCGACGAGTACCACGACCGGGTTGTCGGTAGAGGCCATATCGAGCAGCGAAAGCAGCGCGGCTCCGACCAGAAGTGGTGCGGGCTGGCCGCCGACCGTGACCCCGAGCGCCAGGTCGATCGCGTCACGCTGTGCGGGCACGAGTGCGGCAAGCAGTGAGCGAATCGGCCGGACAAGTGCGTGGAGGGCGGCATACGGGAGATCGCGCTCGTCTTGTGTCCCGATGCAGCGCAGGATGGTCATGTCCGTGCGGTCCGCCGCGGTAGCTTCCGCGGCTGCGAGCAGGGCCGTCTTGCCGCTGCCGGGCTCTCCGCGCAACACCATTGCGGCACCGCGGCCCGCCTGAGCGCTGGACACGACCCGGCTCACCCGGGCGAGCGCCTCCCCGCGACCGACGAGCACCTCGTAAGTATAGGTGCGCTATCGAAGTTGAGCCGCTGAGCCGCTGATGTGGTGACGACCCTTACGACATCGGTATGGAACTATTCGGCTCGTGGTCATGAGCTTCGATCCCAGAACAGCTCAGGCTGTCGAGGACGTGGGTCCGGAGACCAGCGCAGACGACGTCGCGCGCCTGTGCGACCGGGCCGCTGACGCAACCGCGCAACTCGAGGCGTTGGGTCGAAGTGGTCGCGCTGCCATGTTGCGTGCGATGGCCGACTCTCTCGAGGCCGACCGCACCTTGCTGGTCGAGACGGCGGATCGCGAAACCGCGCTCGGTGCTCCGCGGCTGAACGGCGAACTCACGCGCACGACGTTCCAGCTGAAGTTCTTCGCCGACGTCATCGACGACGGCGCCTACCTCGAGGCAACCATCGACCACCCGGGCGACACCGCGATGGGACCTCGGCCAGACCTGCGCAAGATGCTCCGGCCGATCGGGCCGGTCGGAGTCTTCGGCGCGTCCAACTTTCCGTTCGCCTTCTCCGTTCCAGGCGGCGACACTGCGTCAGCACTTGCGGCCGGCTGCGCGGTCGTCATCAAGGGCCACGAAGCACACCCGCGGACGTCGCAGCTGTGCGCCGAAGCGCTACGCAGGGGTGCCGAGACGGCAAGCGTCAGTGCGGACGTCGTATCGCTGGTTCTCGGCCGCGACGCCGGCACGGCTCTGGTCCTCGACCCCAACATTCGCGCAGTGGGTTTCACCGGCTCACTCGGCGGCGGCCGCGCATTGCACGACCTCGCGTCATCCAGGCCGTCGCCGATTCCGTTCTACGGTGAACTTGGTGCCTTGAATCCCCTGGTCATCTGCCCTTCTGCTGCTGAGAACCGGCCAACCGAAATTGCCGCCGGGCTCGCCAACTCCTTCACCCTCGGCGTCGGGCAGTTCTGCACGAAGCCTGGCCTCGCGTTCATCCCCGCAGGTAGTTACGGCGACAAACTTGTGGCCGACCTCGCCGAAGCAGTGACCGCGAAGAGCGCGAGCGTGCTGCTCAATGCGCGAGTGCAGCAGGGCTTCGCCGACGGCACCGCTGACCTGCTGCGATTGCAAGGGGTGACGCAAGTCGCAACGGCGCAGCCGCCTGCAACCAATGACGGATGGTGGGGAACTCCACTGCTCTTGGAAGCCGATGCTGCGGCGCTCGCCGGCGCCGTCCTCGACGAGTGCTTCGGGCCAGTGCTCGTCATCGTTCGCTACGGAAGCGACAACGAGCTGTTCGATCTACTCAAGAAGGTCGGCCCAGCGCTGACCGCGAGCATTCACGCGGACGACGACGACCTGCCGTTGGCACGGCGCCTGCTGCAGACATTCGCGGGGCGGGTAGGGCGCCTTGTCTGGAATGGATATCCCACTGGTGTTGCCGTCGCCTGGGCGATGCACCACGGCGGCCCGTATCCGGCGACTACCGATGCACTTCACACGTCGGTCGGTGCGAGCTCGATCCGCCGCTGGCTGCGTCCGGTCGCCTATCAGGACGTGCCGGAAGCGCTGCTGCCGGCGGAGCTCATCGACGCGCCTGCGGCCGGGCAGCGAGTACCGCGGCGAGTCGACGGGCACCTCGAGACTTAGACGGGAAGAAGACATGCAGATCTTCAGATACGCGGACGGCGGCGAAGCCCGTATCGGCGTCATCACCAATGACGGACGCCGGTGGCGACTGCCGGTGCGATCGCTGGCCGAGTTGCTGCAGATGTCACTCGACGACTTTCGCTCAGTCGTCGAGGCACCCGGCGAATCAGTAGGTGAGTCAAGACTGCTGCCACCGATCGACGGGCGCACCGAGGTGTGGGCAGCGGGGGTCACGTACAAGCGTTCGAGTGACGCGCGGCAAGAAGAAAGCGTCGTCGCCGATGTCTACGCGCGGGTGTATGACGCAGTGCGGCCCGAGCTGTTCTTCAAGAGTGCTGCCTGGCGCGTCGTCGCGACGACGGAGCCAATCGGCGTCCGGCCTGATTCTGAAATTAACGTGCCCGAACCCGAGCTGGCGCTGGTGATCAACGCAGCCGGCGAGACGATCGGCTACACGATGTGCAACGACGTTTCGTCGCGATCGATCGAGGGCGAGAACCCGCTCTATCTCCCACAGGCGAAGGTCTATACCGGCTCGTGCGCACTCGGGCCGACCATCCGTCCGAGCTGGGAGATCGCGGATCCTTACGCGCTCGCGATCACGGTGCACGTCAAGCGCGACGGCAATGCAGTGTGGGAGGGCGAAACGTCCACCTCGCTGGTGCATCGACGCTTCGACGACATGGTCGAGCACCTGTACCGCAACTACACCTTCCCCGATGGTGCCGTGCTCACGACCGGAACCGGGCTGGTGCCAGACATCACGTTCAATCTCCGGCCCGGTGACACCGTCGAGGTGGCTATCGACGGCATTGGCACGCTCGTCAACGACGTGCTCCACGCCACCGACGCGCACTTCGGTTGGCTCACCCCTGACCCAGCGCGCAACCCGCGAGCACCTGCGTAGGCGTCCACCGTGGTTGTGTGGACGACGAGCGAGCGACTAGCCTCTGCCCGACGCCGACGTCAGGACACCACCGCGGATGCCGGCCCACTTCCCTCGCCGGTGGCACCGAGAAAGTGAGCGACCAATGTCTAAGGTCATCATCCTGGAGTTCCCGACCACAACAGCCGACCAGTACCTCGGCGTCAACAAGGTTCTCGGCGTCAACGGGCCGACCGGCGAGGGTGACTGGCCGAAGGGGCTCATCAGCCACCTCGGTGCATTCGGCGCTTCCGGGCTCGTTGTCGTCGAAGTGTGGGAGTCGGAAGAGGCGCAAGCGGAGTTCATGGGACGCCTCGGTCCTGCCCTCGGCGAGGTTGGCGTGCCCGAGCCCACCCGGATGGAATGGCTGTCCTTGGAAGGGCGCTACAACGCCTGACGCTCAACCCGCCACCTCCACCTGCTGAGCAGCGGCCTTCTTCGTTGCGCGGTGACTTGGGTCCCGTCGCCGGGTGCCTTCTGACCATGTTCGAGCCT
>Ga0207929_1000126_pt1 | contig 21173 bp, 20 predicted proteins | sample NGESurdeep072012_FD_184466 | JGI IMG/M metagenome (GOLD analysis project Ga0207929, IMG submission 184466) | Arctic peat soil microbial communities from Barrow, Alaska - NGEE Surface sample 53-1 deep-072012 (SPAdes) | ecosystem: Environmental > Terrestrial > Soil > Wetlands > Peat ... | reverse complement strand
ACTCCGACAACACCTGCCCGCACTGCCTGATCGGGATCCAGTCGGCCTGTTCAACGGGCGGTTTCTGGGGCGGACCCGACCGCGACGGGCTGATGGCCGACGGCGGCCAGGGCGAGTACGTCCGCGTGCCACTGGCCGACGGGACGCTCGTCTCAACGCGCGAATCCCCCGACGCTGCAATGATTCCGTCGCTGCTTGCCCTTTCCGACGTGATGGGCACCGGCTGGCACGCCGCCGTGGCGGCACGTGTCCGGGAGGGCGACAACGTCGTGGTGGTGGGCGACGGCGCGGTGGGACTGTCGGGCGTTCTTGCAGCCTCGCGGATGGGTGCCGAGCGCGTGGTGGCGATGTCCCGGCACGAGGCCCGGCAACAGCTGGCCCGCACGTTCGGTGCCACCGACGTCATCGCCGAGCGCGGTGAGGCCGGTGAGGCTGCGGTCCTCGAGCTCACCGGCGGTGTCGGCGCCGACGCGGTGCTGGAATGCGTGGGCACCGGTCAGGCGATGAACACCGCTCTCGCTGTTGCCCGGCCGGGCGCGACCGTCGGCTACGTCGGGGTGCCTCATGGGGTCGAGCTGCCTGTGCGCACAATGTTCTCCCGCAACATCGGCGTCGCCGGCGGTGTGGCGCCGGTGCGGCAGTACCTTCCGGCCCTGCGCGACGACGTGCTGTCCGGCGCGATCGAGCCGGGCAGGGTGTTCGACCTCGAGCTGCCGCTGGACCAGGTGGCCGAGGGTTACGCCGCCATGGATGAGCGCCGCGCCATCAAGACGATGCTGCGCCCCTGAGCAGGTCGCTTACCGCGCCCGGCAGATCGGCCATGTCGATGATGACGACATCGGCCTGCTCCAGGTGGGCAGCGGGGGTGATCCCGCCGGCATAGCCGATCGCCTTCATCCCGGCCGTCTTGGCTGCCGCAATGCCGTAACGGCTGTCCTCGACCACGACGCAACGGTCCGGCGTGAGCCCAACCTGCTTCGCGGCATACAGGAAGAGATCTGGCTCCGGTTTGCCCCGCTCGACCTCGCTGTCGCTGAAGATCCGCCCGTCGAAGAAGTCCCACAACCCCGTCTTGCCCAGCGTGCGACGCATCTTGGGGTGAGACCCGCTGGAAGCCACGCACGTCTGGAAGCCTTCAGCAGCAATGGCTTTGATCGCCTCGACAATCCCAGGCACCGCTTCGAGCTCCTTATCGAAGACGCGGCGGTACTCCGCATTCCAAGCCTCCTCCCAGTCTGCCGGCACCGGTCGGCCGAGGTGCGCCTCGATGTCGGCGAGCACGTCGGCGTTGCTCTTGCCGAGATGCCGGTCGATCACCTCGGTTTCGGTGATCGACCACCCGAGCGCGCCGACCGCCAGGACGTCGATGGCCACGGCCAGCCGTTCACTGTCGACCAGGACCCCGTCGCAGTCGAAGATGACCAGGGCGTCCGCGAGCGAAGACATGGCGTCAGACCTCACAAGGCCTGCTCCGGCGCATAGGCTGACCGGCGTGCCAGCGGACCAGGTCGGACGGATCGAGTTCGTGCCCGACTCGGACGGCCGCGGCGTGACCGTGATGATGGACGGCAGCCCCCAGTCCCACGTCGACCTCGCCGATCCCGGCAACCTCGGCTTCGAGTACATCGCCCACTTCGCTGCGGTCATCGACACTCTGCCAGCCGGTCCGCTGGCCGTTACGCACATCGGCGGCGCCGGCCTGACGCTGGCCCGCTACGTCAACGCCGAGCGCGCCGGATCGCCGCAGATCGTTCTCGAGCCGAACGCCGAGCTGACCGAGCTGGTACGCCGGGTGCTGCCGTTGCCGCGTCAGCACCGGATCCGGGTGCGTCCGGTGGACGGCCTCACCGGGATCGCTCAGCTCGCCGACGCGAGCGCCGACGTCGTGGTGCTCGATGCCTATGCCAACGGCCGGGTCCCGAACGAGCTCACCACCGTGGAGTTCCTCACCGATGCCTCCCGGGTGCTTCGTTCGAGCGGGACGATGCTGCTGAACATCGCCGATGAGCCCAACAAGGCTTTCCTGCGACGCGTGTATGCCGGACTGGTCACCGTCTTCGGGCAGGTCGCCCTGATGGGCACCCACGAGGTGCTCAAGGGCAAGCGCTTCGGCAACACGGTGGCCGTTGCCTCGAGCAGCCCGCTGGACATCGCCGCCCTACGCCGGCAGGTCGCCAAGTCGCCGTTCCCGACGGGGCTGCGTGACGGGGCACAGCTGGCGAGGCAGTTCGCCGGGTCGGTCGCGTTCACGACGGTGGACAGCGCACAGTCGCCCCCACCCCCGCCGGTCAAGGGCTGGCGCGTCCGCTGAGCAACCTCAGCGCACACCAAGCTCCGGCAGGGCATGCTCGGCGGACCACCCCACCGCCTCATCTTGGCCGTGTTCACCTCGAGGCGAAGATGGCCGGCAGTGTGGAGGTATGGGCCGTGCGGAGCTCATCCAGCGGCAGGGTGAACTGACCCTGCACGTCCAGCGCCCTGGCCTCGTCGTCGACCACGCCGATGCGGGCATGGGCGAAGCCGCGAGCCGTGCACATGGCGGTGAAACGAACCTCCTCGGTGCCAGGCACGGCAACGATCGCCCGGCCGGCCGACTCACTGAACAGCAGCGTGAAGGCGTCCACGCCGTCGCGCTCGCAGACCTCGTCGAGCCGGATCCGGGCACCAACCCCGTTGCGCAGGGACGCCTCCGCCAGAGCGACTGCCAGTCCACCCTCGGACAGGTCGTGTGCGGCATCGACGAGACCGTCGCGGGAGGCGTCGACCAGGATCTCGCCGAGCCGGCGCTCGCGGTCGAGGTCGACGCGCGGTGGCAGACCGCCGAGGTGGTCGTGCGCGATCTGGGTCCAGGCCGAGCCGCCGAACTCGTCGGCCGTGGTGCCGAGCAGGTAGATGACCTGACCGGGCGCCTTCCAGCCTGACGGCGTCCGCCGGGCCACGTCGTCCATGACACCGAGCACCGCCACCACGGGGGTGGGATGGATCGCCACGTCGCCGGTCTGGTTGTACAGCGACACGTTGCCGCCCGTCACCGGGATGCCGAGCGTCTTGCAGCCCTCGGCGATGCCCCGCACGGCTTCGGCGAACTGCCACATGACCCCCGGGTCCTCGGGCGAGCCGAAGTTCAGGCAGTCGGAGATGGCCAAGGGCACCGCACCGGCAGTCGCGACGTTGCGGTACGCCTCCGCGAGGGCCAGCTGCGCACCGGCATACGGGTCGAGCTTGGCGTATCGGCTGTTGCAGTCGGTCGAGATCGCCACACCACGGCCGGTCTCCTCGTCGACGCGCACCACGCCGGCGTCGTCCGGCATGGCAAGAGCAGTGTTGCCCATGACGTAACGGTCGTACTGGCCCGTGATCCAGGACGTGTCGCACAGGTTCGGCGACGCCATCATGGCCAAAAGCGCGGCCTTGAGCCCCTCTCCGTCCACTGGGCGAGCCAGGTCGTCAGGAACGTTGCCCTGCAACGCATCCAGGTATGCCGGTCGCTGCATCGGGCGGTTGTAGATCGGGCCGTCGTGAGCAACGGACCGCGGCGGTACGTCGATGATCTGCCCGTCCTGCCAGAAGACCTCGAGGCTCTTGCCGTCGGTGACCTCGCCGACCACCGTTGCCTCGACGTCCCAACGCCGGGCGATCGCCATGAACTCCTCGAGCTTGGCGGGCTCGACGACGGCCATCATCCGCTCCTGGGACTCGGACATGAGGATCTCCTCGACGCGCAGCGAGGCGTCGCGCAACGGGACCCGATCGAGCCAGACGCGCATGCCGCCGTCACCGTTGGAGGCGAGCTCGCTTGTCGCACAGGACAGTCCGGCGCCGCCGAGGTCCTGGATGCCGTCGACCACGTGCGCGGCGTACAGGTCCAGGCAGCACTCGATCAGCACCTTCTCAGCGAAGGGGTCGCCGACCTGGACCGCCGGTCGCTTGGCCGACCCGTCGGCGTCGAACGTCTCGGACGCGAGAACGGAGACGCCTCCGATGCCGTCGCCGCCGGTCTTGGCGCCGAACAGGATGACCTTGTTGCCCACACCCGAGGCCTTGGCGAGGTGGATGTCCTCGATCCGCATCTTGCCCACCGACAGGGCGTTGACCAGCGGGTTGCCCTGATAGCAGGAGTCGAAGACGACCTCGCCGCCGATGTTGGGCAGCCCGAGGCTGTTTCCGTAGCCGCCGATGCCTGCGACGACGCCCGGCAGCACCCGCAGCGTGTCCGGGTGGTCCAGGGCGCCGAAACGCAGGGGGTCCATGACGGCGATCGGGCGCGCGCCCATCGACATGATGTCGCGGACGATGCCGCCGACGCCGGTCGCTGCACCCTGGTACGGCTCGATGTATGACGGGTGGTTGTGGCTCTCGATCTTGAATGTCACGGCCCAGCCGTCCCCGATGTCGACGACCCCGGCGTTCTCGCCGATGCCGACCAGGAGCTTCTCCCTCATCGCCTCTGTGGTGTTGTCGCTGAACTGTGCGAGGTGCACCTTCGACGACTTGTACGAGCAGTGCTCGGACCACATGACGGAGTACATCGCCAGCTCGGCACTGGTGGGACGCCGGCCGAGGATCTCGCGGATGCGGTCGTACTCGTCAGCCTTGAGTCCGAGCTCGGCCCATGGCTGCTCGACCTCCGGCGAATCCGCAGCAGCCGCAACGGTGTCGAGGGCGGACTTCATCACGGAGGTCATGCGTTCACCACTGACTTCAGGACGGACGTGAAGAACTTCAGACCGTCCAGCGAGGGACCGTAGCCCGCCTCGATGGCGTGCTCGGGGTGCGGCATCAGCCCCACGACGTTGCCGCGGCCGTTGGTGATGCCGGCAATGTCTCGATAGGAGCCGTTGGGGTTTCGGCGGCCTTCCTCGACGACGTAGCGGAAGGCCACGCGGCCCTCACCCTCGAGCTCTTCGAGGGTGCGCTCGTCGGCGACGTACTGCCCCTCCTGGTTCTTCAGAACGATCGTGATCTCGTCACCCTGCTCGAAGTCCGACGTCCAGGCGGTGGTGGCGTTCTCGACGCGCAGACGCTGGTCGCGGCAGATGAACGTGCGATGGTCGTTCTGGATCATCGCCCCTGGCAGCAGGTGGGACTCGCACAGGATCTGGAAACCGTTGCAGATGCCCAGAACCGGCAACCCAGCCTGTGCGGCCGGGATCAGCGCGGACATGACCGGCGCGAACCGTGCGATGGCACCGGCCCGCAGGTAGTCGCCGTAGGAGAAGCCGCCGGGCAGCACCACCGCATCGACATCGTGCAGCGAGTCGTCACCATGCCACAACGAGACGGCCTCGCCACCGACGACGCGAATCGCCCGGCGGGCGTCGTGGTCATCGAGCGAGCCCGGGAAGGTCACGACGCCGATCCTCATACCTGCGACTCCACCCGAACGCTCACCACGTCCTCGATCACGGGGTTGGACAGCATCGTCTCGGCAGCCTCACGGGCGGCGGCCAGCACCTCGTCCGTGACCTCACCCTCGACGGTGAGAACGAACCGTTTGCCCTGGCGGACATCGGTGAACTGGTTGAATCCCAGCCGCGGCAAGGCAAAGGCGACGGCCTGCCCTTGGGGGTCGAGAATCTCGGACTTGAGCATCACGTCGACGACGACGTTTCCCATGCGAGGTGCTCCTCAGATACGGGGCCTGGTCAGCCCGAGTTTAGGCGAAGGTCCGCCCGGTCAAAGCCTCAAAGGCCTCGATGTACTTCGACCGCGTGGCTTCGATGATGTCGGCGGGCAGCGCCGGAGGTGCCTCACCGGACGACCTGTCCCAGCCGCTGGCGGAGGTGAGCCAGTCGCGGACGAACTGCTTGTCGTACGAAACCTGAGCCCGGCCGGGATGCCAGGAGGCGGCCGGCCAGAACCGCGACGAGTCCGGAGTGAGCACCTCGTCGGCGAGCACGATCGACGGGTTGCCCTCGCCATCAGGTCGGCACGCGTCGAGCCCGAACTCCACCTTGGTATCGGCCAGGAGGATGCCGCGATCAGCAGCAATCTCGTTACCGCGCTTGAGGATCGCGATGGTGAGGTCACGCGCATGGGCCGCGAGCGGCATACCGATCTGGGCTTCGACCTCGCCGAACGTCATCGGCTGGTCGTGCTGACCGATCGGCGCCTTGCTCGTCGGCGTGAAGATCGGCGAGGGCAGCAACGAGCCGTCCTGCAGCCCGGCGGGCAGGGGAACGCCGCAGACCGAGGAGGTCTCGCGGTACTCGACCAACCCGCTGCCGGTCAGGTAGGCCCGTCCGATGCACTCGACCGGCACCATGTCGAGCCGCTGCACAAGGACCGCGCGCCCGGCCACGGCCTCCGGCACCTTGGTGGAGATCACGTGGTTGGGGATGATGTCGGTCAGCTGGTCGAACCACCAGAGCGAGAGCTGGGTCAGAACCTTTCCCTTGTCAGGGATCTCGCTGTCCAGGATGTGGTCGTAGGCCGAGATGCGATCGGTGGCAACGAGCAGCAGCTGGTCCCGGCGGGCCGCGCCGGTCGCGGGGTCGATCGGCGCGTAGAGCTCACGGACCTTGCCCGAGTAGAAGTGGGCGTAACCAGGCAGTGCGAGCAACCCCTTCATGGCGCGACCGAGATCTCGCCGCGCTGGGCCGCGAGCGCGATGTCGGTGCGGTGGCGCGAGCCCTTGAGCCTGATCCGGTCAACGGCGCCGTATGCGCGGTCGCGCGCCTGGGCGAGATCGCCGCCGGTCGCGACCACGGACAGGACGCGCCCACCCGCGGACACGAGGCAGCCGTCCTTGCCGAGGGCCGTTGCCGCGTGCAGGACGTAGGCGTCGGCGGCGACCTCTGCCAGGCCTTCGATGACGTCACCGGTGCGGGGCGACTCGGGGTAGCCCTTGGAGGCCACGACGACCGTCACCGCGTGCTCCGGACGCCAACGTAGAGCGGCGATCTCGTCGAGCTTGCCGACGGCTGCGGCATACAGGAGCCCGCCAAGGGGGGTGACCAGACGAGCGAGAACCACCTGCGTCTCCGGGTCACCGAAGCGGGCGTTGAACTCGATCACCCTCAGACCGCGCGAGGTCAGGGCCAGCCCTACATAGAGCAACCCGACGAAAGGCGTCCCCCGGCGGCGCATCTCGTCCACGGTCGGCTGCGCGACACGGTCGACGACATCCTGCGCCAAAGAAGCCGGGGCCCAGTCCAACGGTGAATATGCGCCCATGCCACCGGTGTTGGGGCCTTCGTCATTGTCCGCGACGCGCTTGAAGTCCTGCGCTGGGGCCAGGGGCACCACGGTGGTTCCGTCGGTGAGGCAGAACAGCGAGACCTCCGGGCCGTCGAGGAACTCCTCGACGACGATGCACCCATCCTGCTTGGCCAGGCACTGAGCCGCGTGCGCCAGGGCCTGGGCCCGGTTGTTCGTCACGACAACGCCCTTGCCAGCGGCCAGGCCGTCGTCCTTGACCACGTATGGCGCCCCGAGAGCGTCAAGCGCGCCGACCACCTCTTCGACGGTGGTGCAGACGTGGGCCAAGGCGGTCGGCACACCGGCAGCTGCCATGACGTCCTTGGCGAATGCCTTGCTTCCCTCGAGTCGGGCCGCCTGCGCCGACGGGCCGAAACAGGCGATGCCGCGCTTGCGCACCGCGTCGGCCACCCCCGCGACGAGGGGCGCCTCCGGCCCGACGACGACCAGGTCTGCGCCCAGCGCGGCGGCCAGAGCGGCGACTCCCTCAGCGTCCAGGAGACCTTGCGGCAGATCCCGGCACAACGCGATGGACGCGATGCCCGGATTGCCGGGTGCGGCGATGACGGCATCGACCGACGGGTCGAGGGTCAGAGCCCTGACGATGGCGTGCTCACGAGCCCCGGAGCCAATGACGAGAACCTTCACGGGTGGTAAGCGTATACGTGGACATCAGCGCGGGCTGAGCAGCCTCCGACGTGTGCGCGACGTCCCCGGGAGGCAGGGGGGTGCAGCTCCCGGGGGCGTCGCGACCAGCGCGTGGTCGCCCGGTGGGGGGACCTGCGACACTTCGCGCCCGGCCGGTCAAACCGGCTGTGAACACTCTCGCAAATTCAACGACCGTCGTAAACCCCCTGGCTGCCTGGATCTGCGCTTTCGCCCTCGTCAGCCGACCGGTCTGCCCGCGGGACGCACCGCAGACTAGACTCGTGCGTTCGCATGGGGGACGCGCGTTCCGGCCCTTCCCTGGATGGCCAACGTTCCACAACACGACTCAGGCGGAGCATTGAACGATTCGGATCAGCCGATTGACCCTTCGCCACGCCCTGGCACCCCCGCGACCCCGGACGCCGTCGCGGCCCAGATCGCCGTCGAGCAGGCCCATGTCGACAAGGTGTACGGCGAGCTCACCAAGGCCACGCAGCGCGCCCTGTTGATAGAGGCCGAGGGCCTCGCGCGCGGCCGGACCGACCGCACCGGCGACGTCCGCGACGAAGAGATCACCGGCCTGTTCGAGCGAGATGCCCTGGTGTTCAATGCCAACAAGCGACGCGCGACGCTGGAGACGCAGTACGAAGGCCTCGTGTTCGGACGGCTGGACCTCGATCAAGACACCTCAGAGGATGCCGACCGCGAGATCCGCTACATCGGTCGGCTTGGCGTCCGCGACGACGAGTACGAGCCGCTGGTGATCGACTGGCGCGCGCCGGCCGCCGCACCCTTCTATCGCTCCACACCGATCGAGCCGATGGGCGTCCTGCGACGAAGAGTATTGCGCTGCAAGGGTTCTGACGTGATCGGCATCGAGGACGACCTCATGGTTACCGAGGCGCCCGAAGACCTCGTGGTCGTTGGCGACGGCGCGCTCATGGCGGCCCTGACCCGCACCCGCGGCGCCCGGATGCGCGACATCGTCGCCACCATCCAGCGTCATCAGGATGAGGCGATCCGAGCCCCTGCCCGCGGAGTCACCGAGATCACCGGGGGCCCCGGGACGGGCAAGACCGTGGTGGCCCTTCACCGGGCGGCCTACCTGCTGTATTCCGATCGCCGCCGTTACGAGTCCGGCGGCATTCTGGTCGTGGGACCCTCCGCGGCCTACACGGCATACATCGAGCGCGTCCTGCCCTCGCTCGGCGAGGACACGGTGACCTTGCGGTCCCTCGGCGACGTCGTCGACGGGGTGACCACCGAGCGCCTCGACACCCCGGCGGCGGCGGCCATCAAGGGATCAATGAAGATTCGGCGGGTCCTGGCACGGGCCGCCCGGGACGCCATCCCTGACACACCGACCCAGCTGCGCGCCTTCGTCGCCGGCCAGGCGATCCGGCTCGACTCCGCCGAGCTCGACCGCGTGCGAACCCAGGTGTTGCGCATCCACCAGCGCAACGTGGCACTCGACACCGCAACTCAGGCCCTGGCCGAGGCCGCATGGGCCGGCAACGGCCTGGGCGAGCGCTCGGTCTTCATGGACAAGTTCCTCGACCACATGGACGTCGAGGCCTTCGTGCGCCAGTGGTGGCGACCGCTGGACGCACGCGAGGTGCTGCTGTGGCTGGCCGATCCCGAGCGGACCCGGCGTTACGCGGCAGGGGTGCTGAGCGATACCGAGGCCACGATACTGAGCGACTCGATCGCGGCCGCGATCGACACCGGGACGTGGTCGGTGGCCGACGTGGCGCTCATCGACGACATCGCCTCGCTGCTGGGGCCGATGAAGGAGCGCGAGCAGGAGGAGCGCGGCTTCTACGAGATCGAGGAGCTCGACGACGACTCCGGGCGCGGCGCCTCCGAGGTCACGACTCGCGACGATGTCGCCTGGCAAGCCGTCCAAACGGGGTACGAGGTCACTCCCCACACGATGCTCGAGCGGCTGATGAAGGGCCGGCTGGACAAGCCCGACCAGTACGCACACGTGCTGATCGACGAGGCGCAGGACATCTCGCCGATGCAGTGGCGGATGTTGGGGCGCCGCGGTCGCTGGTCGTCCTGGACCGTCGTCGGCGACGCGGCGCAGGCCTCCTGGCCCGATGCGGCTGAAGCGCGTCAGGCTCGTGACCAGGCGTTCGGCAGCCAGGTGCGCTCGCTTTTCCATATGGACACCAACTACCGCAACGCCCGCGAGATCTTCGACTACGCCGCCGACGTGATCCGGGCCGAGGTGCCCGACGCCGACTTCCCGCTGGCCGTACGCGAAACCGGCGTCCTGCCGATCACGACATCGGTTGCGGCCGAGGGCATCACCACCGCCGTCGCCGATGCGGTGGAGGCGCTGTTGGGCGAGGTCGAGGGGTCGGTTGCCGTCATCTCCCCTGCCCGGTGGGCCACGTCACTGTCGTCACTCACGTCAAGGATCGGCGACTCAGCGGATCGCGTCAGCCTCGTGGGACCGATGTCGGCCAAGGGCCTTGAGTACGACGCCACCGTCATCGTGGACCCCGCCGAGATCACCGCGGAGTCGCCCGGCGGCATCCGGGTTCTGTACGTCGCCCTCACTCGCGCCGCGCACCGGATGACCGTCCTCGAGGTGTCCGACCCAGCCCGCTAGACGCACGGCTTGGCACCCGTGCTCAGTTCAAACCGGTTTCAGCGCCCGATTCGTCGCCCGCAAGCGGCCTGAAGTGAGCAAAGCGGCCTGAAGTGAGCAAGGGTCAGCCGAGCATGGAGTGGCGCTCGATGATCTCGTCGCGGCCAGGGCCGACCCCGATCGTCGACACCCGGGCGCCGATGAGCTCCTCGACCCGCAGGATGTAGGCGCGGGCGTTGGCCGGCAGCGCCTCGAACGAGCGGCAGGTCGAGATGTCCTCCGACCAGCCGGCGAGGTACTCGTAGATGGGTCTCGCGTGGTGGAAGTCGCTCTGGCTCATCGGCATCTCGTCGTGCCGCACGCCGCCCACGTCATAGGCCACACAGACCGGCAGCTGGTCGAGCCCGGTGAGAATGTCGAGCTTGGTGACCACGAAGTCGGTGACGCCGTTGATACGTGTGGCGTAGCGCCCGACCACGGTGTCCATCCAACCGCAGCGGCGGGGCCGGCCGGTCGTGGTGCCGTACTCAGCCCCGGTCGTACGCAGGAACTCTCCCTTGTCGTCAAGCAGCTCGGTCGGGAAGGGACCCTCGCCGACCCGCGTGGTGTAGGCCTTGAGGATCGCGATGACCCGGTCGATGCGGGTCGGCGGCACGCCGGTTCCGGTGCAGGCGCCGGCCGAAGTGGCGTTGGAGGACGTGACGAACGGGTAGGTGCCGTGGTCGACATCGAGCAGGGTCGCCTGGCCGGCCTCGAACACGACCGTCTTGCCCTGGTCGAGTGCCGTGTTGAGCAGCAGCCCGGTGTCGACGACCATCGGACGCATGCGGTCGGCATACTTCTTGAGCTCGTCGAGCACGTCGTCGACCTCGACGGCACGACGGTTGTAGATCTTGACAAGCATCTGGTTCTTGACGTCGAGCGCGGCCTCGATCTTCTGCCGCAGGATCGACTCGTCGAACAGGTCCTGCACCCGGATGCCGACGCGCGACATCTTGTCGGCATAGGTCGGACCGATGCCGCGACCGGTGGTGCCGAGTCGGCGGGATCCCAGGAACCGCTCGGTGACCTTGTCGAGCACCCGGTTGTACGACGCGATCAGATGGGCGTTGGCGCTCACGACCAGCCTGGAGGTGTCGATCCCCCGGTCGTTGAGCGCGTCGATCTCATGGAACAGCACGGCGAGGTCGATGACGACGCCGTTGCCGATAACGGGGGTGCAGCCCGGGGTGAGGATGCCCGTGGGCAGCAGGTGGAGGGCGTACTTCTCACCGTCGATGACGACCGTGTGGCCGGCGTTGTTGCCGCCGTTGAACTTCACCACATAGTCGATCTTGCTTCCCAGCAGATCGGTCGCCTTGCCCTTGCCCTCGTCGCCCCACTGGGCACCGACCAGCACGATCGCCGGCATGCGGGCCTCCTTACCTTGGCAATGAATCGACCAAAGGCTAGCGGCACACCCGCAACGGCACCCAACCGCGTCGTCAACCGGACGTCGGATGGCGGCCGGCATGCAGCAGTCCCCGGCGCTGGGCCGCTGCTCCCAGCTGGAATCGGGTGTCTGCACCGAGGTCGTCCATCATCTTGGCCACCCGGCGGCGCACCGTCCGCAAGCCCCATCCCAGGTATCGCGCGACCGCCTCGTCCTTGAAGCCGCTCGCGAGCAGCGACAGCAGCTGCCGGTCCTCGGCGATGTCCGAACGGATTCCCGGCATCGGAAGGGCGAGCTCCCAGGCGTAGTCGAACATCGCGGTGAACGCCGCGATGAGCATGGGGTCGCGGATGATGACGAAGTCGGACTCGACGGACCGCCATTCGGCCGCTGCCAGGACGACCTCGCCACCAAAGATGGCGAACTCGCTCGGCGGGGTCTCGCTGACCCGCTGCTGCTCCCCGAGATCTGCCCATGACTGCGCCCACCGCCGACCAGCCGCGTCCTTCAGAGCGGCAAAGGGGTAGATCGCTCTCTGCTCGCGACCGCCAGCGAGCGCCGCCTGACCCGTGCGTGCGGCTTCGTGGTCCAGCCCGGGCCCCACGTCAAGACTTCGGATGCTGGTGCGGATGAGGCCGCTGGTGCTGCGCAACGTCTGCTCGACGATGCTCGCGGCCATCTGGGGCGACACGATCTCCCAGGCGGGCTGGGTGAGCGCCCAGCCGCCGGAGGAACCCGCCGCTCGATGCTCGGCGGTGAACTTCCCGATGGAGGCGCGGGCGTCCGACAGCTCGCGCCGACGCAGGTCGAGCTTGGCCTCCTCGTTCCCGACCAGACGTTCCAATGCCGATCGTGGGTGTTCGACCAGCACGAGGCCATCGGCCGTCTCGCGGACGAGCCGGGCGAGGATGAGGGACTCGAGGGCCTCGGTGGCCAGGTTGAGACTCCATCCGAGCGCGGCGGCGTACGGCGCCAGCCTGGAGGGACCCGAGCGCAGAATGCGCCGATAGAGCTCCTCGGCGTCGGCGGAGACCTGAAAGACGGACAGGTAAGAGCTCACCGCGAACCCACCTTGCCGTGGGCGGTTCTGGTGCGGTCGGTCGGTGCAGTCGAAGCCATGTGTGGCAGGTTACGGCCATTGGCAGGTTATGGCCACTCCCAGGGATCGCGGCAGTGCATGATGTACCCGAACCAAGGGTGGACGTGGCAACAGGGGACGCACCGCCCGAGGTCGCGGCCACCCTGCTGGTGACAGTGGGATGGCTACCGCAGGGGGCGGTGCCGGGAGTCGGGATCAACTGGTCCCAACATCCCGGCACCACTGCATTCCGGGGCACCGGATCACTCAAGGGCACAGCATCGTCCGATCGGCGAGAAGCCCTACAGGCCAAGGTCCTTGGCGATGATGACCTTCATGATCTCGCTGGATCCGCCGTAGATTCGCGAAACCCGTGCATCGGCATACATTCGGGCGATCGGGTACTCGAGCATGTAGCCGTAGCCACCGTGCAGCTGCAGGCAGGCGTCCATGACCTCGGCCTGCACCTCGGTGATGAACAGCTTGACCCGGGCGGCATCGGCCACGGTGAGAGTGCCCGCGTCGAGCTCCTCGAGCGCCCGGTCGACCATGTGCCGTCCGGCCTCGACCTTGGCCGAGAGCCCGGCGAGGACGAACTTGGTGTTCTGGAAAGAGGCGATGGGGGTGCCGAATGCCTTGCGCTCACGGGTGTAGTCCAGCGTCAGGTCGATCGCCCGCTCACTCGAGGCCTGGGCCGAGACCGCGATGGACATCCGCTCCTGCGGCAGGTTTGCAGTCAGGTACGCGAACGCATTGCCTTCTGCACCAAGGCGATTGGCAGCCGGCACGCGGACGTTGTCGAAGAACAGCTCGCCGGTGTCCTGCGACTTCAGACCCAGCTTGTCCAGGTTGCGGCCACGGCTGAGGCCAGCCATGTCTGCTTCGACGACCAGGAGTGTCAGCCCGGCCCTGCGGTCAGACTCGGAGCGTGAGGTCCGTGCCACCACGATGACGAGGTCGGCCTGCACACCCCCGGTGATGAACGTCTTGGCGCCGTTGAGGACGTAGGAGTCACCGTCCGGAACCGCGGTCGCCGAAATGCCCGCAAGGTCGGAACCGGTGCCGGGCTCGGTCATCGCGATCGCCGAGACCGACTCGCCCGAGGCGAAGCCGGGGAACCATCGCGCCTGCTGCTCAGGGGTCGCAAGATCCAGGAAGTACGGGAGGACGACGTTGAGATGCAGCTGCAAGGCGCCCGCGACCGCGCCCGTGCGGACGACCTCCTCGGAGAAGATCGCGTTGTAGATGAACGATCTCTCACCAGCCCCGCCGAAGTCCTTCGGAATCTGGATACCGGTCACGCCAAGGCCGCCGAAGTCGACGTACAGGCTCTTGGGGACGCACTTGGCGGCCTCCCACTCGGCCACGTGCGGAACGACTCGCTCGATCAGGAACGCACGTACCGACGCCCGAAACGCTTGCTGCTCATCGGTACTCGCACGACCGCGCATGAACTGCCTTCCGGTGTACTGCCTTCCAATGTGAAGAGCCTTCAGAGACCGAGCGCGTCAGCTCCTTCGGCGGAAGAGTCGCGCAGGAACTGTGCACACCGCTGCTGCTCGTCGATCTCACCGATCTCTCCGGCTGCGCGGCTCAGCGCCGCCAGGGCACGCAGGAATCCCTGGTTGGGCGCATGCGACCAAGGCACCGGCCCCTGGCCCTTCCAGCCGCCGCGGCGGAGGGCGTCAAGCGACCGGTGATAGCCGGTGCGCGCAAAGGCGTAGCCCTCGATCGTGCGGCCTTCCTCGAGTGCGTCCTCGGCCAGAGTGGCCCATGCCAAGGGCGACGACGGGTATGCCGCGGCGACCGCCCGCGGATCCTTGCCGCCTGCGAGGTCGGGAGCCGCCGGGTCGGGAGGCAGACGCGTCTCGGGGATACCCAGCAGGTTGTCCATCAGACGTGGGTGCCTGCACTACGCAGGTTCTGGCAGGCCTCGACGACCCGGGCCGCCATGTGCTCCTCGGCCTTCTTGCCCCAGGCCCGCGGGTCGTAGGCCTTCTTGTGGCCGACCTCGCCGTCGACCTTCAGGACGCCGTCGTAGTGCGTCATCATGTAGCCGGCGACCGGACGGGTGAAGGCGTACTGGGTGTCGGTGTCGACGTTCATCTTGACGACGCCGTAGTCGACCGCGTCCGAGATCTCCTGGGGAAGGGAGCCCGAGCCGCCGTGGAAGACGAGGTCGAACGGCTTGGCGTCCGCCGCCAGCCCACGCGACTTGATGACGGCATCCTGGGCGTTCTTGAGGATCTCGGGACGCAGCTTGACGTTGCCCGGCTTGTAAGCGCCGTGCACGTTGCCGAAGGTCAGCGCGGTCATGTACCGGCCGAACTCGCCCAGACCCAGTGCCTCCACGGTCGCGAGCGCATCCTCGGGGGTGGAGTAGAGCTTCTCGTCAATCGCACCCGTGACGCCGTCCTCTTCGCCACCGACGGCGCCGACCTCGATCTCGAGGATGATGTGCGCGGCCTTGCACAGGTCGAGCAGCTCGCGGGCGATCGTGAGGTTCTCGGGCACCGGAATCACGGAACCGTCCCACATGTGCGACTGGAACCACGGCAGGCCGCCGGCCTTCACCCGCTCAGCGGAAGCAGCGATCAGCGGACGGACGAAACCGTCCAGCTTGCCCTTGGGGCAGTGGTCGGTGTGCAGCGCGATGTTGACGTCGAAGTTCTTGGCAACCTCGTTCGCGTACGCGGCGAGCGCGATGGAACCGGTCACCATGTTCTTGATCGTGGAACCAGAGAGGTAGTCGGCCCCACCGGTCGAGACCTGGACGATGCCGTCGCTGCCGGCCTCGGCGAACCCGCGGATCGCGGCGTTCAGCGTTTGCGAGGACGTGACGTTGATCGCCGGATAGGCGAACGAACCTGCCTTGGCGCGGTCCAGCATGTCGGCGTAGACCTCGGGGGTCGCAATGGGCATTGGTGACTCCTCAAACTCGAGCTCGTTGGTCAACCGCTCGACACGCGGCAAGGCCTGGTTACTGCTGATCCTTTCACGCCCCCTGCCCAACCTCCGACCCGCATCCCACCCAGTGGCGGAGGACCCTGTCTCTGCTTTCGACCGCACCACCGCGGGTCGCTCAGAAGGGCGGTGGCCCGGGGTCGCGTGGCCGGGTCAAGGTGGTCGGCCAGCTGCCCATCCGTGCCTCGCCGATCACCTCGATGACACTCAAGGGCGCCTCACGGAGTCTGGCCGAACTCGTGGCGCCGCACCCAGGCGTGCATTGCGATCGCTGCCGCCGCACCGGCGTTGATGGACCGCGTCGACCCGAACTGAGCGATGTTCAGGATCGCCACCGACGCCTCCCGCGCCTGCGGCGAGAGCCCCGGGCCCTCCTGTCCGAAGAGCAGGAGGCAGTGCCGCGGCAGGTCGTAGGTCTCGATCGGCTGGGAGCCGGGCAGGTTGTCAACACCAATGACTGGTATTCCGCGCGCCCCACCGCCCGCTGGTGCAGCCGCGGCCCATTCGACCAGATCCTGGACGCTCGGGTGGTGGTACTCATGCTGGTAACGGTCGGTGACCATGGCGCCCCGACGGTTCCACCGGCGCTTGCCGACGATGTGAAAAGCCTTGGCGTTGAAGGCGTTCGCGGTCCGGATCACCGACCCGATGTTGAAGTCGTGACCCCAGTTCTCTACACCGACATGGAAGTCGTGCCGCCTGGAGTCCAGGTCATGCACGATGGCCTCGTGACGCCAGTAGCGGTACTTGTCCACGACGTTGCGGCGGTCGCCCCCGGAGAGCAACGACTCGTCATACAGGGACAGCTCGGGCTCTGCGGGCCAGGGACCCACCCACGGTCCGACTCCTATCTCTGTCGACGCTCTGTCTGTCAAGGCTCTGTCTGTCAAGGCTCTGTCCGTCACCGCTTCTGGCTCCCATCCGACCTTCCCCAAGTATGCGGTGGAGTAGGTCGCAACGGCCCTGCGGCATACCCTCTGACCTGTGATGCACACTCTCGGGCCCAGCTGGCTCAACGCCGAAGAACTGCTCAAGCAACTGGGGCCGTCGGCTTTCTGGGTCAGCCTGCTGGTCATCTTCGTCGAGTGCGGGCTGTTCATCTTCTTCATGCCGGGCGACTCGTTGCTGTTCACGATCGGCCTGGCGATCCAGAACCCTCAGCAGCTGATCGACCTGCGCATCAACATCGTCGTCGCCTGCACCGTGCTGACCGCTGCCGCTTTCCTGGGCAACGTCGTGGGCTACGAGATCGGGCGGGCGGTCGGCAGCCCGCTGTACACCCGGGGTGGGCGCCTGCTCAAACCCGAGCACTTCGACAAGGCGCACGCCTTCTTCGAGAAACACGGCAGCAAGGCGATCGTCCTCGCCCGCTTCGTCCCGGTGGTCCGCACGTTCATCACCGCCGTGGCCGGCGTCAGCAAGATGAACCGCAGGCGCTTCTTCTCCTACAGCTTCATCGGCGCCCTGGGGTGGGCCACGGGCGTGACCCTGATGGGCTACTTCCTGGGCCAGATCTCGTTTGTCCGCAACCACATTGACGTCATGCTCATCCTGATCGTGGTGCTCTCGCTGGTCCCGGTGGCGGTTGAATACCTGCGCCACCGCAGCAAGGCCAAGACCGCCCTCTAGACCGCTGGCGAGTCCTCGCGCGGCTCGATCAAGGCCACGCGCAGACTCGGCGGGGCCGGCTTGGGCCTGCGGGGTTCGCGGACGCCCGCGGTGCCGTCGTCACCATCGCCGAGGTCCCAGGAACCGAGAAGCTTCAGCGACCTGCGCAGCAACCTGTGACGCCGCACCGTGGACTGGTGCCCCGCCTCCAGGTCGACTCCGGACTCGATCAGCCCACTGCGAACCGACTGGTATGCCGCCTGCGCGCTTCGGGCTCGCAGCGTGCGCGCGACGCGGAGACCGTGCGCGACATCGATCGAGACCTCGTAGCGAGCCATTGACCCATCGTGCGCCCCAAGGCGTCGTCTGGTCCAGACCCTGGACAGAGAGCTCAGGCGGTCGGCGGCGCAGCCGGCGGGATCGAGTCCTGAGGCGTAGCTGGCGATGCGGTGACGGCAGGTGCGGAGGCGGCGGTGCCGAAGGACACGCCGGGCACTTCGCGCTCGGCGCCCTCGGACTCGAAGTACTCCGCACGGCCGATCGTGGCCAGTCCCGCGACGATGTTGCTCGGGACGGTCTCGACCTTGGTGTTGAGCTCACGCACGTTGGCGTTGTAGTACCGGCGACCGGCCGCGATACGGTCCTCGGTCGAGGTCAGCTCCTGTTGCAGCGCAAGGAAGCTGGCGTTGGCCTTGAGGTCCGGGTAGGCCTCGGCAACGGCGAACAGCCGGCCGAGGGCCTGGCTCAGCATGCCCTCATTCTGAGCTGCGGCAGCCGGCCCCTGACCACCGGACATCGCGGCCGACCGGGCCTGCATGACGCCCTCGAGGGTGCCCCGCTCGTGCGCGGCATAGCCCTTGACCGTCTCCACGAGGTTCGGGATGAGGTCATGGCGGCGCTTGAGCTCGACGTCGATCTGGCGCCACGCCTCCTGTACGAGGTTGCGCAGCTTGATGAGGCCGTTGTACATGGCGACTGCCGCGAGGACGAGCAGCAGGACGATGACGCCGATGATGATGAGCGGTAGCACGTTGTTCTCCCCGTGGTAGGTAGTGCTGTCGATGGTAGCCGGATGTCACCCGCGCGAGCCTCGCCAAGTCCTCAGGCCAGGCCGAGCTCCTCCAGGCTGTATGCCGCCACGTAGGTCAGGCCCTGCGCCTCCAGCTTCTCCCTCGCCCCGGTCGCGCGGTCGGCGATCGTGGCCACGGCGACCACCTCGGCGCCCTCCTCGCGGGCGGCCGCCACGGCGTCCATGGGTGAGGCTCCGGTGGTCGTCGTGTCCTCGACGATGAGCACCCGACGCCCCCTGATCGACGGCCCCTCGATGCGCTGCTGGAGGCCATGCGCCTTGCCGGCCTTGCGCACGACGAAGGCATCCAGGCGCCGCCCCGCCGCTGCCGAGGCGTGCAGCATCGACGTCGCCACCGGGTCGGCACCGAGGGTCAGTCCCCCCACGGCCTCGAAGTCGAGGTCCATGGTCAGCTCGTTCATGACCTGACCGACCAGGGGCGCGGCCTCGCCGTCGAGGGTGATGCGTCGCAGGTCGACGTAGTAGTCGGCTTCCCGTCCGGAGGACAACGTGACCTTGCCGTGCACGATGGCCTTGGCCCTGATGAGCTCGAGCAGACGGTCGCGCGGTGAGAGAGCTGCGGTGTTGCTGTCGGTGTCGGTCATGAGGCCGTCTATTCCTGGCGGCGACGGACCGAGGCGGCGCGCCCCGACAGAGCCCGCACCAACCCGCGCGGCGCCACCTGGGCCATACCGGCGATCAGCTTGTACTGCGCTCCGGGGATGGAGATGACCTTGCCGGCCTTGACGTCGTCCAGACAGTCACGGACCAGCCGGTCGGCCTCGAGCCACATGACCTTGGGCAGCCTGGACATGTCGACGTTGGCGCGCTCGTGCATCTCGGTGCGGGTGAACCCGGGGCAGAGCGCGGTCGCGGAGACGCCGGACCCTTCCAGCTCGTGGGCCAGCGTCTCGGTGAACGCCGTGCACCAGGCCTTGGCCGCGGCGTACGTGCCCATCGGGGCGAAGCCGGCCACCGACGACACGTTGATGATGGCCCCGCGGCCACGGTCCTTCATCGACAGGGCGCCAGCGTGCGACAGCACCAGGACCCCGCGGCACAGGACATCGAGCATGGCCTCCTCGTCGGCGAGCTCACCCTTGAGGAAGCTCTTGCTCATGCCGAAGCCGGCGTTGTTGACCAGCAGGTCGATGGGGCGCTCGCGATCTGCGACGCGGTCGGCGACGCGCCGAAGTGGAGCCCGCTTGGACAGGTCCGCGGCCAGGATCTCGACGTTGATCGAGTGCCGGGCACGCAGCTCGTCGGAGACGTTCTCCAGCCTGGCCCGGTGGCGCGCCACGATGACCAGATCATTGCCTCGCTCGGCCAGCTCGCGACAGAAGGCGAGCCCGATTCCGGAGGTCCCCCCCGTGACCAGTGCTGTGCTCATGACCGGCACTCTATGCCGCTCTCCTAAGGTTGGTCCCGTGCGCATTGCAACCTGGAACGTCAACTCCATCCGCTCACGGGTCGACCGCGTCGAGGCGTGGCTCCGACGCAGCGACTGCGACGTGCTCGCGATCCAGGAGACCAAGGCCAAGGAGGCGCAGTTCCCGATGGCGCAGCTGACCGCCCTCGGCTACGAGGTGGCCCATCACGGGCTGAGCCAGTGGAACGGCGTCGCGATCCTCTCGCGGGTCGGTTTGACCGATGTCGAGGTCGGCTTCCCGGGCATGCCCCCGTATGGCGACCCGCCGGCTCCCGAGGCGCGCGCCATCGGTGCCACGTGCGGCGGCCTGCGGTTGTGGTCGCTCTACGTCCCCAACGGTCGCGCACTGGGCGACCCGCACCTCGCCTACAAGCTGGACTGGCTGGAGAGCCTGCGTCGTGCCGGTGGCGGCTGGCTGTCGGCGGATCCGTCGGCCCAGATCGCCTTGATGGGTGACTGGAACATCGCCCCGCAGGACGAAGACGTCTGGGACATGGCTGTATTCGCCGAAAGCACCCACGTCTCACCGCCAGAGCGCGCGGCATTCCGGGCGATCGTCGATGCCGGCTACACGGACGTCGCCCGTGCGCACACCCCGGGGCCGGGCGTCTACACCTACTGGGACTACAAGCAGCTGAGCTTCCCCAAGCGCCACGGGATGCGGATCGACTTCGTCCTGGGCTCGCCGGCCTTCAGCTCCAGGGTTCAGGGCGCGGCGGTCGACCGCGAGGAGCGCAAGGGCATGGGCGCCAGTGACCACGCGCCCCTCATCGTCGAGCTCGCGGACCGCTGAGGGCAAGGGCGATGCAGGCCGCGACGAAGGCCGCTACGGCGCCGCCGAGGAACACCGTCTGCACCTGCACGACGCCTGCGGCAGCCAGCGCCGCCGTGTCCTGCTGGTTGGGCAGGGCGGCTACCGCGGCGTAGTACCGGTGCAGCCCGATTCCGGTCAGCAGCGCGAGCCCGAGACCTTTGGCCTGCGCATCGGGATGGACGGCGAGGCGTTGTACGTACCCGGTCCGTTCGGCGCGGCCGAACAGGCCGTAGCCCCAGATCCTGTCGCCGCGCGCGACCCGGAGGTGTGATCGAGGAGTCGCGCGCGCAGCCTGCTGGAGGCCGCTGTCGTCGAGTTGCCAGAAGTCGTCG
>Ga0207929_1000124_pt1 | contig 21264 bp, 18 predicted proteins | sample NGESurdeep072012_FD_184466 | JGI IMG/M metagenome (GOLD analysis project Ga0207929, IMG submission 184466) | Arctic peat soil microbial communities from Barrow, Alaska - NGEE Surface sample 53-1 deep-072012 (SPAdes) | ecosystem: Environmental > Terrestrial > Soil > Wetlands > Peat ... | reverse complement strand
TCAACTCGAATCCGGCATGATCGCAGCCGAGATACACGCGCATGGCGCGGAGTCTGCCACGCCCCGCGTGCGCTCGGCTCACCACCCGGCGGGCGGGCGATGCGGCCAGTTCGACGCGTGCGAGGATCGGATGGTCGTGACGATCAGGCTCATCTCGGGTGCCGCCCGTGGGGGAACGAACGTCGGAGGAGAGGCAGCCGATGGTGGGGCACAACCTCAGCCGCGATGAGGCGGCCGAGCGGGCGCGCATCATCGGCCCGGTCGCCGGCAACGGAGACCCTGTCGACGCGCTCGAAACACGCGTGCACCTTGACCTCACCCCAGGCGCGGCCAAACCGGACCGATTCGTGTCGACCACCACGGTGCGTTTCAGCTGCCACGAGCCCGGCACGGCCACGTTCATCGACCTCATCGCGGCCGACATTCGGTCAGTGACACTCAATGGCGTCGAGCTCGACGTCGTCGACCGCGTTCCGAGCGCGCGGTTCGACCTCCCTAACCTGCAAGCAGCCAACGAACTCGAGATCGTCGCCGAGTGCTTCTACATGCACACCGGCGAGGGCCTGCACCGCTTCACCGATCCCGTCGACGGGCGCGTGTACGTGTACACCCAATTTGAGACCGCCGACGCTCAGCGGGTCTACGCCTGCTTCGACCAGCCCGACCTCAAGACGACGTTCGAACTCGAGGTCGACGCGCCAGCCGGCTGGCACGTGGTTTCGGTTACTGCACCCGACGTCATTCCCGCCGAGCTTGCAGCCGACGGGCTTGCATCCAACGAAGCATCGGGCACGACGGCGTCCGGTCATTGGCATTTCCCACCCACCCCGCCGTTGTCGACGTACGTCACATCCGTGATCGCCGGGCCGTATCACGTCGTGCGCGACGTGCATCGCGGGCATGCTGGCGACATTCCACTCGGCCTGTACTGCCGTCGTTCGCTGGCGCCGCACCTCGACGCCGACGACATCTTCGTGGTGACCAAGCAGGGGTTCGCCTTCTTCGAAGAGGTGTTCGCCCGGCCGTATCCGTTTGGCAAGTACGACCAGCTGTTCGTGCCCGAGTTCAACGCCGGCGCCATGGAAAACGCTGGCTCCGTCACGTTTCTTGAGGACTACTTGTTTCGGTCGCGGGTCACTGACGCGGCGTACGAGAGTCGCGCCGGCACGATCCTGCACGAGATGGCGCACATGTGGTTCGGCGACCTCGTCACCATGCGGTGGTGGGACGACCTGTGGCTCAACGAATCGTTCGCCACCTATATGGCCAACCTCGCGACCGTCGAAGCGACCCGCTGGCCGCACGCCTGGACGACGTTCGCCAACGAAGAGAAGACGTGGGCGTGCAGACAAGACCAGCTCTCGACCACCCACCCAATTGCGGCCGACATCATCGACCTCGAGGCGGTCGAAACCAACTTCGACGGCATCACCTACGCCAAGGGTGCGTCGGTGCTGAAGCAGCTTGTTGCCTGGGTCGGCAGCGACGCCTTTTTTGCTGGCCTGCGCGGGTATTTTGACGCCCACTCATGGGGCAACAGCACCTTGCACGACTTGCTGCGATCGCTCGAGCGGGCGTCGGGCCGTGACCTTTCGGCGTGGTCGAAAGAGTGGCTCGAAAGCGCCGGCATCAACACGCTGCGGCCAGAGATTGAAACCGACGACAACGGCGTGCTGACCTCGTTTGCGGTGCTACAGGAAGCTCCCGCCGAGCATCCGACCTTGCGCTCGCATCGCCTCGCCGTCGGGTGTTATAACCGCACCCCTGACGGACTCGTGCGCACGCAGCGGGTCGAACTCGATGTTGTCGGAGCTCGTACCGAGGTGAAAGAACTCATTGGAACTCGCCGTCCGGATCTGGTTCTGGTGAACGACGACGACCTCGCCTACGCGAAGATCAGGCTCGACGAGCGGTCGCTGCTCACCGTGACCGAGGCGATCGCCGAACTCACCGGGTCGCTGCCGCGCGCACTGTGCTGGACGGCCGCATGGGACATGACCCGCGACGCCGAGATGGCCGCCCGTGACTATTTGCGCCTGGTCATTCACTTGCTCGACAGCGAGACCGATATCGGCGTGCTGCAAAGCGTGCTGCGGCAAGCCAGGCTGGCGGTCGAGCGGTGGTCGGCGCCCGGCTATCGCGAAACCGGTCTCGACGCGCTCGCGGTGGCCTGTCACGCCCACCTGCCGGGCGCCGAGCCTGGCAGCGACGATCAGCTCGCGCTCGTACGGGCATTCGCGGCGAGTGCAGATTCGGCACAGCACCTTGACGTCGTCGAAGGGTGGTGGTCCGGTAACGACGTGCCGCGCGGTCTAGCGGTCGACACCGATCTGCGATGGACGTTGCTCGCTCGACTCGCTGCCTACGGTCGCGTCGGCGGCGCCGACATCGACGCGCAGCTCGCCACCGACGACACTGCAGCCGGACGCCGACATGCGACCGCCGTGCGCGCGTCACTGCCCGACGTGGCGTCGAAAGAGGCAGCGTGGGCGACCATCATGCACGACGTCGACCTGCACAATGCCGAACTCGGCGCCATGATCGCGGGCTTCCATCAGGCAAACCAAGTCGAGATTCTGCAGCCCTACACGACGAAGTATTTCGACGAGATCGCCGACGTGTGGCAGTCGCGCACCAGCGACACCGGGCGCACGATCGCCGAGGGCATGTTCCCGTTCCTTGCGATCGACGAGTCAACCGTCGATCTCGTCGACGACTACCTCGACCGCGCGCAACCGTCGGCAGGGTTGCGGCGAATCCTGTTGGAGCACAAGGACGCGTTGACGCGTGCCCTTCGCGCACGGGCGCGAGATCGGTAGCGCGTCAGTCGCTGTCGTGCTGGTGCAGGACCGGCGGCCGAGCCGCGGCTTGCGCCATCATGCGGAGTCCGTTGGTGATGCCGCCGGTGAGATCGCCGCCGGCGAATGAGGTGGCCATCGACAGGCTGGCGAGTCCGGCGGCGCGATCGTCGAGCCGACGACGGGCGGTCTCGCCGGTCACGACCTCGACCCGACGGGCCTCCGGTTCGATCAGGACCAACACTCCGCGATCGGCCTGGTCGGCCAACGCGGCATGCAGCTGCATGGCATACGGCCGCGGCTCGCCGTGCACCCGACCGACGTAGACCGAGAACGTCAGGCCGGTCTCGGCTTCGGCTGCGGCGATAGCCTGGCGCACCTGCAGTGCCTGGTGCGCGGTGAACGCTTCACCAGCGGGCACTTGCGCCACCGCCTTCGACAGTTGCCGGCGGCAGCGAGGTGATGGCTTCGGCCGCGACTTCACCACCAGCGGGTTCACCGAACCAGCGCGACGCCGACGCCCACGAGCGTCCGGGACGATAGCGCGGGCCGCGCACCATCGACGGCAAGACAACCAAGAACGCGATGATGGCGGCCACTGCAACCGGTGCGCCGACGAAGATGGCGAACGTTTCCGCTGCCGACAGCTTGCCACCGGGAGTGCCCCGCTCCCCGACGGCGGCGACCGGGCCGGCCGCGAGCAGCAGGGTTGCGATGCCGCCGGTGGCCGCTGTCGTCACGGCGGCGGCGAGCCGTACGAACGGCCGCGGGCGTCCTGGGGCGTTCACAAGTGCCTCGCGAGGTCGGATGAAGATCAGCTGCGTGGCTGATCGCCGGACGACGCCACCGTAACGGATCGGCTGCCGCCGGCGACCACCTGGGCCAACCGGCGCGCAGTAGGTGCTGCCATCAGATCGTCGAGGAGCACCGGCCGCCCGCCGGCGTCCGCCATCGGTACTCGCCAGTTCGGATACTCATCGACGGTGCCTGGCTGATTGATCGGACGCCGGTCACCCACGACGTCGGGCAGGTACACGCCGATCAAGCGCGCCGCGGTCGCCCCGAGGTAGGCGTGCAGCGCTTCGATCACGGTGTCAACGTGCGCATCGAGATGTATGCGTAGTTCGGCGGTCGAACTCCACGTCGCGAGCAGCGACGGGCTGATCAGGCCGGCGTCGCCGAGTGCACGCAACCAATGAAACCGCTCGGCTTCGTCAGCGGCACGTACTTCGTCGACCGGTCGTTCGAGCAGGCCAAGCTCGTTGCGCAGCTCAACGTGCTGGCCGGTCAGGTAGCCAGCGGCCGGCGGGATGTCGTGCGTGGTCACACTTGCCAAGCAAAGCTCGCGCCACGCATCGGGCGGCAACGGGCGGCCTTCGTGATCGTGTTCGAACCACAAGATCGAGGTGCCCAGGATCCCCCGCGACCGCAGGTAGTCGCGCACCCACCATTCGATGTTGCCGAGATCTTCGCCCACAAGCAGTGCGTCTGCGCGATGCGCTTCGAGCAGCAGGATGCCGACCATTGCTTCATGGTCGAGCCGCACGTAGGTGCCGTCCGCGGGCAACGCGTCGTCGGGCACCCACCACTGTCGGAACAACCCGAGAATGTGATCGACGCGCAGCCCACCGCCATGCGCGAACGACGCCCGCACGACGTCACGAAAAGACCGAAAGCCTTCAGCGGCCAGCGCACTCGGCTGCCACGGCGGCAAGTTCCATCGCTGCCCTTGCTGGTTGTACACGTCTGCCGGCGCACCGAGCACGACACCGTCGGCGAGCACCGACTGCAAAGCCCAGGAGTCGGCACCTTCCGGGCTGACGCCGACCGCGAGATCGTTCAAGACTCCAAGGCTCATGCCGGCCGTGGTCGCCTGCGCTTGCACGTTGGCCAACTGCTCAGCGCATATCCACTGCAGCCAGGCGTGAAACTGCACCCGCTCGGCAGCTTCGTCGCGAAACGTCAAAACCGCAGCTGAGTGCAGGTCGTGCAGGTCGGTCGGCCACTCGCGCCATGGCAAGCCGAACCGATCGGCCAGCGCGCACCAGGTGGCGTAGTCGATGAGCGCGGCGCCCTGCTCTTCTTGATATGCAAGGAATTCCGCGGCCCGCGCTGAATCGCTGCGCGACTCGAATGCGCGCTCGAGCACGCTGCGCTTGGCCGCCCAGATGGCGTCGCGGTCGATGAGCTCGTCAAGGTGGTTGCGCGACATCAGTGGCTCTGCGGCCGCCGCCACTTCGGCGGCGGGCAACGCAGCGACTTCAGCGACATCGTCGACGCACAGGTAGATCGGATTGACGAAGCGTCGACTCGACGGGTAGTACGGCGACGGTTCCATCGGTGGCACAGGGGCGGCCGCATGCAACGGATTGATGAGCACGAAACCGGCGCCGAGCTCGCGCGCGCTCCAGGTGATCAGCTGCGCCAGGTCACGAAGGTCACCGATGCCCCACGACGTCTGTGAACGCATCGAGTACAGCTGCACCATGAAGCCCCACTGCCGTTGCGGCGCCACCTCGAGCCGATCGGGGACGACGATGAGCTGAGCAGTTGCCGTCCGCTCGCCCGACGATGCGTGCAGCTCGTGATAACCGAGCGGCACGTCGTCCGGTATGTCGAACGTGGCTTCGCCGGTGAGCACGCCGTCGACCATGCGCGGATCGATCCACACCATCTGCTGTGCCAGGTCGAGGCGGCTGCCGTCTTCGAGTTCAAGCACCACCGAAACCTGGTCGCCGTGCGGTACGTGCACGCCAAGCCGCACCGGCGAGCCCACACGCGTGACGACGTACACCGGCAGCATGCGCCGCCACGCATCGTCGTGCCGTTCGTCGGGTGAACTCGCGGCGACATCGGGATCGACGCCCAACGCTCGCAGCACCGACGTCACGGCCGCTGGCGAGACGGTGCGTTCGCCACCCCGCCAATCGTGAAACGACGTAGCGACGCCGTGCCGGTGGGCGAGCTCGGCCAACCCCGGGTCGATGCCGGTCACCAGCAGTCCGGGTGGTGCACCGACCAGGGTCGAGCGGCTTCGAGTTGGCCGGCCAAGGCGAGCAGCCCAGCCTCACCTGCTTGTCGGCCGGTCAGCATCACGCCGATAGGCAACCCGGTCTGGCCCCACCCCAGTGGCAAGGTGATGGCCGGCTGCCCGGTGAGGTTCGCGACCGCCGTAAAGGGCGTGAAGCGTTTCTGGTTCTCGAAGTCGCGAGCCGGATCAGCGTCATCACGTAGTGCCCCGACAGCAACCGGCGGCGACGCGAGCGTCGGCGTCAAGACGGCGTCGTACTCGAGGAGGTCGACGATGATGCGTCGGGCCGCAGCCTGCAATCTCGCCAACGCCATCGCGTAGGCATGGCCTGACACCTGTGCACCACGTTCGCGCAGCCATTGCGTAAGCGGTCGCAACGACGCGCTGCGGGCCGCCGGCACCGGCGTCATCGTCGCCAGCACTGACCACACGAGTTCGAAATCGGGCACGAGTTCGCGCCCGTCTGGAGCGACGACGTCGTCGACTTCGTGCCCGAGTTCGAGGAGCACTTTGGTCGCGTCGTCGTACGCCGCCAGGCACTCGGCATCGACCGGAGTCTCAGTTATCACCGGGTCGGCGTACCGGGCGACTCGCAGCCGTGACCGCGGGCGATCGACCGCACCGACGAAGCTGTCACCGGCGGGCAGCGGCGGAGCCCAGTACGGGTCGCCGGGCATCGCGACGGCAGTGGCGTCGAGCCACGCAGCCGCATCGCGAACGGTGCGCGTCAGCGGCCCGTGCCAGGCCAATCCGCTGGAGTCGCCCGACACCGGACCGTTGCTCACCCGCCCTCGGCTTACCTTCAAACCGACGAGCCCGCACGCACTCGCCGGAATGCGGACCGAACCGCCACCGTCATTTCCCTGGGCGAACGGCGCGAGTCCGGCCGCGACGGCAGCACCGGCACCCCCGCTCGAACCGCCCGCCGATTTCGACAGGTCGTACGGCGTACGGGCCGGTGGCGCGACGTCTGGTTCGGTATATGCGGGCGCACCGAACTCGGCCGCATTCGTCTTGCCGAGAATCACCGTGCCGGCTCGTCGCAGCAAGGTGACCACATGCGCGTCGACCGTTGCCACCCGATCGACGAACGCGGCCGAACCGAGCGTGCACCGAACACCAGCCACGTCGGTGAGGTCTTTGATCGCGACCGGCACGCCGAGCAACGGCGGCGCCGATTCGGGGGCTTCGAACAACGCACGTTCGGCCGCGCGAGCCTGCGACCGCGCGAGCTCGGGCGTCACGGTCACGTATGCGCCCACGGCATCGCTCAAGCGCTCGATGCGGCCGAGATAGTGCTCAACCAGATCGGACGGCGAAACCTCGTGAGCACGGACTGCGGCCGCCTGTTCGAGAGCGGAAAGGTCGTGCAGGTCGGCCATGCGGCGAGACTACGCGGTGGCAGATTGGTCAATCGGTCGACCGAACCCGGTCGATCCTTCGCCGTCGAGGTAAGGGATCCACTTCGGATCACTGCGACCGGTGCCAAGGATCCGCCAAGCCACGCCGCTCGGTGCGCGTGGGGCCTTACGCAACCGCCAGCCGAGCTCGGAAACGGTTCGATCAGCCTTCACGTGGTTGCACCGACGACAGCACGACACGACGTTGTCCCACGTGTGCGCGCCACCGCGACTGCGCGGCACCACATGGTCGAGGCTGGTCGCCGGCGCATCGCAGTACGCGCATCGCCCACCGTCGCGCAAGAACACACCGCGGCGGGTAAGCGGAACTACCGTGCGATACGGAATCTTCACGAATCGGGTCAGCTTGACGACCGCAGGAACCGTGATGGCGGCAGTTGCACTGTGTGCCACTGCATCGCCGGCTTCGAGCGGAATTGCTTTCGCCGCAAGCACCAGCAAGAGCGCGCGGCGATCGGGTACGACGCCGATGGGCTCGTACGTTGCGTTGAGAACAAGCGCGTAAGCCATGTCGGCTATCTCCGCCTCCTCGCCGCCTCGTCACCGATTTCGTGTGTGCGCAAGCACACAGCAGGAGCATGTGCGCACAGTCTCGCGGGTCGATCGGCTCGGCGCCAGCAATTCAGCTGCCCACCCGCGGGTCGAGAACGAATCGAGACCTAGCGCGGCCTTTGTCGGCCGACCGGTCTGCGCCTGGTTAGGGTTGCGGCATGGATCAGCCGAGCTACCCGACCGCGCACCGGGATGAACTGGTCGAGCGGTTGCCCGCCTCTGCGCCCACGTTCGACGTCGCCGACCCGTATCGCTGGCTCGAAGACGCCACCGCCGGTGAAACGGTCGAGTGGCTCACGGCCCAAGATGCCCTTGCAAGCGACCAACTGGGCGCGATCAAGGGCCGCGCCGGCCTACGCGAACGGCTGACCGCACTCTTGGCCGCCGGCGTAGTCACTGCCCCGGCGTGGCGCCGGGAACGGCAGTTCTTCATGCGCCGCACGGCCTCGCAAGAACACGCCGTGCTGATCACCGTCGACCCCGACGGCACCGAACGCGTGCTGCTAGATCCGATGCTGCTCGACCCCAGCGGTTCGACCACCCTCGACGCGTGGCAGCCGTCGAAAGAAGGCCGACTGCTGGCATATCAGCTGTCAGCGGGCGGCGACGAAGAGTCGATCCTTCGGGTCATCGACGTCGACAGCGGTGCCGTCATCGACGGACCAATCGATCGCTGCCGGTACTCCCCCATCGGCTGGCTACCTGGTGGGCAGGCGTTCTACTACGTCCGTCGACTTGCGCCCACCGATGTGCCGGCCGGTGAAGAACAGTTTCATCGCCGGGTGTGGCTGCACCAGCTCGGATCCGACGCAGCCACCGATGTCTGCATCTTCGGGGCCGAGTTCGACAAGACCACGTTCTTCTCCGCGTCGGTGAGCATCGACGGGCGTTGGCTGGTCGTCAGCGCATCGCCCGGCACCGCGCCGCGTAACGACCTATGGTTGGCCGACCTCACGACGTCCGACCCGGCGGCGCCGGTGTTGACGGAGGTGCAGGTTGGCGTCGACGCCCACACGTCGTTGCATGTAGGCCGTGACGGTCGGGCCTACCTGTACACCGACCGCGACGCACCACGGGGTCGGCTGGTCGTCACGACGCCGCACGACCCGAGCATGGCGACGTGGCGCGATCTGCTGCCCGAAGACCCTGAAGCGGTGCTCGAGGATTTCGCGATCCTCGATGGCGACGGATTGGTCCAGCCTCTGTTGCTCGCCGCATACACCCGGCACGCCGTCGGCGAACTCACGTTGCACGACCTCGAAACCGGCGAGCGCATCGGCGACGTGCCGCTGCCCGGTCTCGGCTCCATCGGCGGGCTGTCCGACCATCCGGAAGGTGGCACCGACTGCTGGTTCGGTTACACCGACCACGTCACGCCCTCGAGCGTTTTCCGGTTCGATGCGATCAGCCGGCAGACCACACCGTGGGCGACTGCGCCCGGCACGGTCGACGTGCCCAAGGTGCATGCCCGCCTCGTCGACTACACCTCGCGCGATGGCACCACCGTGCGCATGATCGTCGTGTCGCCCGACGCCGAACCCGAGCAGCCGCGGCCCACAATTCTCGGCGGCTACGGCGGATTCGGCGTTTCGATGAACCCCGGATATTCGGCCACCATGCTCGCCTGGGTCGAAGCCGGCGGCACCTACGCCGTCGCCAATTTGCGGGGCGGCGGCGAAGAAGGCGAGAGCTGGCACCGCGACGGCATGCGCGACAACAAGCAGAACGTGTTCGACGACTTTCACGCCGCTGCCGACTGGCTGGTCGACAACGGCTGGACGACGGCCGCACAGCTGGGAATTTCCGGTGGCAGCAATGGCGGGCTGCTTGTCGGAGCCGCGCTCACCCAGGCGCCGCAACGCTATGCGGCCGTCGCTTGCTCGGCGCCGTTGCTCGACATGGTGCGCTACGAGAAGTTTGGTCTCGGTCAACTGTGGAGCGAGGAGTATGGCACCGCCGATGACCCGACCGAACTCGGCTGGTTGCTGAGCTATTCGCCGTATCACCACGTAGCCGACGGGGTGGCGTATCCGGCCGTGTTGTTCACCGTCTTCGACTCCGATACCCGCGTCGATTCGTTGCACGCACGCAAAATGTGCGCCGCGTTGCAGGCCGCCACCGCTGGTCCGAAACCCATCGTGTTGCGCCGCGAAAGCGATGTCGGCCATGGCGCGCGCGCGGTCAGTCGCAGTGTCGATCTCTCCGCCGACACCCTGGGTTTCCTAGCGACGAATACCGGTCTGCAGCTACCGACCTAACCGAGCGTCAATCGGTCATTGCGACGGGCCAGCTCTTATTGCGACGGGCCGAGACGCATCAGCATCGACGCGCCGCCACTCGGTGACGTGCCGACGTCGAAGCGACCACCCGACGCCTCAGCCGTGCGCCGCACGATGTCGAGGCCAAGCCCGGTCGAGCCTCCGGCACTACGGCCGCGGTCGACCGACCCCTGCCCGATGCCGGGGCCCTCGTCGGCGACGGTGATCCACGCGTCGACCCGGCCAAGCTCGACCGCTACCGACATGCCGGTGCCCTCCGGCGTGTGCGCAAACACGTTCTCCAGCAGCGCGTCGACCGCGGCGCCGAGGTCTTCGGCCGATACCCGTACCGAACGCGGCGTGGCCGGCAATCGCAGCTCCACTCGGCGTCCTTGGTCTTCTGCCAGCACTGACCAAAAGGCGACCCGGCCTTTCACGACCGCCACCACGTCGCAGCCCGGCGACGAACGCGTCCGCACGCCGCGCCGGGCCTCTCTGATGACGTCGCCGACAGAACGCTCGAGCGCGTCGACGTGTTCGGTCAATCGGGTCGCTTCGGCCGATTCGGGCAAGGCCTCGGCCGCCAACTTGACCGCCGCGACTGGCGTGCGCAGGCGATGCGAGAGGTCGGCAACCTGCTCGCGTTCGTCGTCGAGCAATTCTCTGATGCGCTGCGCCAGCCGGTTCATGGCGACGCCGACTTCGACCACCTCACGGGGACCGGCGACAGGGGCCCGCGCCAGCAATTCACCGGCCGACAACCGGTTCGCCGTCGACGCGAGCGCGGCCACGGGTCGTACGGTCCACTGGGCGAGTCGGTCGGCGATGACCATCGCCACAATCAGAATCGCGATGCCGACCATCACCAAGATCACGACGGCCGAGAACACGCCTTTGTCGTACAGCGACGACTCGACAAACGTGCGGACGACGATGGGCCGGCCTGGCTTGTCGGTGATCGGGTGCCAGATCTCGATGCCGCCGGCGTACCGTGCCTGCACTTCTCGCAGCTCGGTGCCGTTTGGCCCGACAGCTCGCTGCCGCGCCGCCGAGTTGGCGTCGGGCGGTAACGGCCCCACCCAACTGCCGTCCCCGAGTTGCACCGACACGACGATGCCGGCGGGTGGGTGCGCAATGGCGCTGGCGCTGGCGATCTCGGCGCGGGTGAGCTCGCCCGTCTGGACCGCGTTCACCACGGTCTGTGACTGCTTCAGCCCGTCATTGAGGGCACGTTGGTGGGCCAGGTTGCTGACCAGGACCGACAGCGGCACGAGAAACGCGACGATCACGAGCGAGGTGGTCGCCGCCGCCAGAATGAGCAGCCTCCTGCGCACCGGTGCGGCTAGCTTTCAGGATCGGTCGGGCCGACCAGCTTCACTCCGACGCCACGCACGCTCAAGAGGTAGCGCGGTGCGGCTGCGGACTCGCCGAGCTTGCGCCGCAGCCACGACAAGTGCACGTCGACGGTCTTGTCGGCGCCGCCGTATGCCTGCTGCCAGATCTCGGCGAGCAGCACCCGCTTGCTGACCACCTCGCCTTCATGCTCGGCGAGGAAGAGCAGCAGGTCGAATTCTTTGCGGGTGAGTTCGAGCTTGGCGCCGTCGAGAGTCGCCTCACGCGTGCGCTGGTCGATGCGCAACCCGCCGACCACCACCGCCTGCGCCGGGTCTTCGCTGGCCATGCGGCGCAAGACCGCTCTGATGCGGGCCTCAAGGTGGTCGGAGGCGAACGGCTTGACGACGTAGTCGTCGGCCCCCCAGTCGAGGATGCGCACCATTTCGGCCTGGTCGTCGCGCGCGGTAGCCACGATGATCGGCACCTTGCTCACGGCCCTGACCATCTGAATCAGCTTTCCGCCGTCAAGGTCGGGCAGCCCGAGGTCAAGCACGACCAGGTCGGGCGCGGTATCGACCACTGCCTGCAGACCGGCCATCGCGGTAGGCGCCGACGCGACGGCGTGGCCGCGCTCGCTCAATGACCGCGTGAGCGAGGACCGGATCGCGGCGTCGTCTTCGATCAGCAAGAGGCGGGGCACGACAGTGACGCTACTCAATCTGGCGGCCTGACCGACACCGGGCGTGCCGCAGACCGCCCAGGGGCTTTGAGAGCCGTTTAACTCCGCAGCCACCCCGGCGAGCCGAGAATGGGGAGGTGGCACACGATAACGGCCCAGATGATTGGCCATCGGCGCACGACGAGGCTGCCAACGAGCCGCCCCGCCGCCGGGCCAGCGATGGCGGCCGCGTGTGGTTCGGCCGGCCGCTGACCCTCGCGTTCGGCTGGGTGCTCTCGTGTGTGCTGATCACCGCCGTGACCTTTACTGCGGTCGAACATGTCGGCCGCGAGGTGAGCGGCACCCAAGACCTGCTGAGCGCGCATGGGCCGCAGCCCAAGGCCAGCTCAACGCCCGCGCCGTCTCGACCACCGAGCAGCCCGGCCGCCGCCTCCGCGATCACCGCAGCGCCGATTTCTGGCAGCCCGCCGAATACGCTGCTCCCGAGTCCACGCGCCAGTCGATCGAGTAGAGCCGCGACCGCCCCGGTCAGCGCAACCCCGACGGCGCCCATCACACCTTCGCCGCCCACATCGTCGCCGTTTGTCGTGCCGGCGAACGCGATCGAGTACGTATTCACCTGTCAGAACGGCAAGGCAGTCGGTGGTGCGGTCTCGCCGTCGCCGTCGCCGACGGCCTCCGGCTCGAAGTCGCCGTCACCGTCGGGCTCACCCTCGGCGACGCCCACTAGCTCGCCGTCCGCGTCAGGCACATCGTCGGCCTCGCCGTCGGGCACCCTAACCCCCACCCCCTCCAGCAGCCCGTCGACGAGCAAGAGTCTGATCGACGTACCCGGGGGCACGATTCTGATTGCGTGTAGCGGAAATGTGATCGCCAATGCCAAGGCGTCAACGCCGGTCGGGTCGAACTACACGTTGAGCGTACGGTCGATCACTGCCCAGACCGTTGACGTGTTCTTCGCGAAGAACTGACCCTCAGGCGAGTGCCGCGTCAAGCGTGATCGTCGTTCCGGTGAGCGCTTTGCTCACGGGGCAGCCGACCTTGGCTCCCTCGGCGAACTCGGCGAACTGCTCGGCGGTCAGGCCTGGCACCGTGCCGCGAACCGTGAGATGGCTGCCGGTGATGCCCTCGCCGGGCTGAAAGGTGACGTCGGCCTTGGTGACCAAAGTGATCTCGGTGTGCCCGGCGCGCGCGAGCGCGCCGGAGAGCGACATCGAGTAGCACGACGAGTGGGCTGCGCCGATCAGCTCTTCGGGGCTGGTGCGGCCGTCAGCGGCCTCGGCGCGCGACGGCCAGTTGACCTCGAACGTACCGAGGCCAGACGAGTCGAGAGACACGGTGCCCTTGCCGCCGTCGCGAAGCGGGCCCTCCCAGTGCGTGGTCGCGGTGCGGGTCGTGGCCATGGTGGATCCTCTCGGTGGCGTGCTGGAGCCTGCGATTTACGAGACTGCGTGGCGTGCTGGGAGACTGATGAGTGTGACGGAGCCGATCGGCAGCAGTTTCTATGCCCGTGTGGGTGGGGCCGATACTTTCCGCCAACTCGTGCATCGTTTCTATCAGGGCGTCACCGACGACCCGCTGCTGCGTCCGCTTTACCCTGACGCCGACCTCGAGGCGGCCGAGACGCGGCTGCGCATGTTTCTCGAGCAGTACTGGGGTGGACCCAAGACCTACAGCGATCTGCGCGGCCACCCGCGTCTGCGTATGCGGCACGCACCGTTTCGCATCGGCCTCGCCGAACGTGATGCCTGGCTTCGGCACATGCGAACGGCCGTCGACGAGCTCGCACTCGCGCCGGACGACGACGCCACGTTGTGGGGATACCTCACGATGGCCGCCGACAGCCTGGTGAACAGCCCGGGCCACGGGGACGAGCTACCGGTGATCGGCCCGTAGGGTTCGGCTGTGACCAGGACCGCCCGGGTTCGCGAGGTGTTCGCCACACCCAACTTCGTGCGCCTCTACGGAACTCGGTTGGTGTCCGCAACCGCCGACGGCATTTTCCAGGCCGGCCTGGCCAGCTTCGTCTTCTTCTCGCCGGAAAAGGCCACCACGCCAGGCAAAACTGCGGCCGCGTTCGCAGCATTGTTGCTGCCGTATTCGATCCTCGGGCCCTTCGTCGGCGTGTTTCTCGACCGCTGGCGACGGCAACGGGTGCTGGTCGTGGGCAACGTCGTAAAAGTTGTGCTCGTGCTCGTCGTCGCCGCACTCGTGTTGGTCAACTCGGCCGGCGCAGCATTCTTCGTGATTGTGGTCTGCGCGTTCGGCGTCAACCGGCTGTTCCTCGCTGCGCTATCGGCCGCGTTGCCCCGCCTCGTCGACGATGCACACCTCCTCACCGCCAATGCGCTGTCGACGACGTCGGGATCTGTGGCCACGATCGTCGGAGTTGGGATCGGCGGAGCGATCCGCGTCGGCGCCGGCTCCACGCCGTCCACCGATGCGGCGATCGTGGCGCTCGCGGCGCTGGTCTACGGCATGTCGGCGACGGTGGCGGCCATGATGGGCCGCGATCTCCTCGGCCCCGACCTGAGCCAAACCACCAGCGCGGACGCCGACGGGCGGGCGCAGTCGCCGTGGCACGCGGCCACCACGATCGTTCGCGAGTTGGTCGCGGCCACCCGCTACATCGCCAGCCGTGGTCGGGCGGCTCGAGCGCTCGGCGCGATCAGCGCGCACCGGTTCCTCTTCGGGGTTGCCTCGCTCACGATCGTGTTGCTCGACCGCAACTACTTCGCCAGCCCGGGCAATCCGAACGGCGGCATTCTGGGGTTAGGTGCCGCTATCGGTGCCGTCGGTGTCGGCATTGTGCTGGCTGCCGTCATCACGCCCCCAGCGACGAATCGCGTCGGCACCACGACGTGGATCACCGTGATGCTGTTGCTGGCGGGGGTGGCCATCGCTGCCGGCGGGCTGCCGTTTCGGCAGGTGCCGCTGATTTTCGGCGCATTCGGCCTCGGCCTGTCGGCACAGAGCGTGAAGATCTGCGTCGACACGACGGTGCAAGAGGAGATCGACGACCGCTACCGCGGCCGCCTCTTTGCCGCCTACGACATGCTCTTCAACGTCACCTACGTCGGCGCGGCGGCGGTCGCCGCCACCCTGCTGCCGGCGTCGGGCAAGTCGGTACCGGTCATGGCCTGCGTCGCAGCCGGCTACGTGCTCGCGGCGGTGGTCTTCAGGTGGCGGTCGCGGATGCCGCCGCCCATGATCGAGAACCAAAAATCCTCAAGTGCGGCCCCCGTCCGGTCGTAATCGGTGGGGATAGGCATTCGGTTTCGCGTGCCTCGGCACGCCCGAAGAGTGGAGTGAGGCTGTGGAGCCGACCACGCTGGCAGCCATCGATTCGCCCGGCACATCGTCGTCCGTCGGTCTTGCCGTCGACCCGCACGCCGTCGGCGAAGCTCCGATCGACTTCGAAACCGTCGTCGACGGGCTGGAGAGTCGCCTCGCCGGTCAGACCTCAGAGCTGGTGCGCATGCGCAACCGCGTCCAGAGCGGGCAAGCCCTGCTCGACCTGCACACCGCGTGCACCCGCCAGCGCACGGTTGCCGGCACCGCGCGCCAGATCACTGCGGTCGCGTCCGCCATGACGGGTTCCGAAATCGTCGTTGTCAGCGTGTTCCAAGCAGTCAGCCAGCAGCCGCTCCTCGCCGTCACCCTCGGCGACGGCGTCGTCGACGAAGAGCAGATCGGTGACCTGGTCTGCGACATGGCGACCCAGCCCGACATGCACTGGCTGCGCACGGAGCATCAGCTTCGGGTCGTGAGCCGCGAAAACGCCAGTCCGTCGACCGCCTTGCTTCTCGCCGAGCTGCACGCCGACCGCATCTTGATCACCCCGCTCTTCGGACAAGGCGAGTTCGTGGGGTGCATCGTCACCAAATTGCCGGCGGTCGCCGGACTCGACCGCGACGACGCGACGGTGATCGACGGCGCCGGCTCGTTGCAGCAGCACGCCGGCGACCTCATCCATCTCGCGCTGGTGCTCGACGAACTGCGTCGTCGTGCGTTGCACGACGCCATCACCGGCCTCCCGAACTTGGCCGTGTATGAGCAGCGTCTCGTGCGGGCGCTTGCGCGCCGCGCGGCTGCCCAACCCGGCCACGCCGAAGTGACCGCCATCCTCGCGCAGGTCGTACAACTGGGCCGCGTTACGGAAATGCACGGCGCAACCGGAGTGCAAGAACTACTGCGCGAGATCGCCAACCGGCTCGGCGAGCTGGCTCCCGAGCACGACCTCGGTCACCTTGGCGCCAGCCACTTCGCCTTGATCGCCCACGGCGAGCCTGGTGCCGGCGTCGACCTGGCCCGCGCGGTCATCGAGGCGCTGGAAACTCCGTTCGAGGTCAGCTTCGGCACTGTGCGGGTTTCGTGTCACCTTGGTGTCGCCGTCGCTGGCGACGGCGAAACTGGTGGCGCACTCCTGTCGCGCGCGGAGACGGCCTCGCGCCAGGCCCGCGACCGCGACGAACGGCTCGTCGCAACCTAGCCGGCGGCTCGGCGGCCTAGCCTGTGGCGCGGCGGCCTAGCCTGTGGCTCGACGACGCTGGGCGAGGACGCTGATCGCGTAGCGCCGATCGAGGCGTTGGCCATCCCATCGTGTTGTGGCGGCGTCGGGTGCGGTATTCGGGTGGTCGTCTTCGATCGGGCGCACGTCTCGGCTGACCGCGTGAACGGGCGTGCTGAGGTCGCGCCCGTCGGCGGTGACGAACCGGAATTTGCCGGCGCCGAAGACGAGAATCTGAAACGCGCCGTCGTGATGGGCGACGTGATGCCGTTCGCATAACAGCAGCAGGTTGTCCAAGTCTGTGCGCCCACCGTGTAGCCAGTGGACGCGGTGGTGGGCGTCCAGGTTCTTGGTGTTCGGGCAACCCGGATGCGCGCAATGCCCGTGGTGTCGCAGCATCAGCGCCCGGTATTGGCGGTCGGTGACCAGCCGGTGCGACCGGCCGACGTCGAACAGGTTGTTCGCGCCGTCATGAACAACGGTGCGGACCCGGCCCGCACACACCAGCCGCTCAACGACCCGGTCGGGCAGCCCAGGCCCGCCAGCGATTCGCCCGGCCGGCCGACCGCGTTCCGCGGAACGCGGCACCGCCGTGGGCCCGCGTTCCGCGGAACGCAGGCCCGCCGCAGGCCGGCGTGGGGCCGGCACTCGGGCGGCGTCGAGATGGACAACCACCGCGGCCCGCTCATCACCGCGCAAGCCGCGGGGCGGGTTCTCCCCATCAGCCAGCGCAGCCAGGGCGATCTCGGCCAACCGCACCAGCGCATCAGCGGCGCTGATCCCCTCGGCTCGGGTAATCGCCTCGACCGCGGCGTCGACGATCGCGCCCCGCTCAGGATCCAGCCGTGCGCCCAACCGCCATCGGCTGTCGGCAGTCCAGGATCGGGTCACATACTCGGCGGGCTGCGTCTGGGTCTCGTTGTCATCGACGGTGCGCAAGCCGCGGACCAGCACCTCCAATTGGGCGGCCGTGCCGTACCGGGCTGCCTCGATCAGATCATCGACGAGCGCGGGCTCACCGGGCTCGTCAAGTTGGGGGACCCGGCTGATCGCGCGTGCCTGCGAATACGACAGCCGCCCCGCAGCCATCTCGGCGGCTAGCCGCGGATACTGCTTGAGCGACCGCGCGACGCGTATGTGCTCGACCGCGGTGCGATGCGCTATCCCGCACGCGTGGGTCAGCCACTGCGCCGTCGACGCCAACCCAAACTGCAGGTGGCCTTGCCGAGCGTCGAACTCGGCGACAAGCACCAACCAGCGCGATGTCGCCGCAGCAAGCCGCCCCGCCAAATCGACGATTTGTTTCCCGAGTTCGTCCAACGGCAACGCCGGCGAAGAATCGGCTGCCAACAAAGAAGAATCAATGAGCTCCACGCCCGCACGCTATGCGCGACCACTGACACTTTCGCAGCGCCGCATCAGTCGAGGTAACGACTGAGGTAGTCGCGTTCGGGCTCTGAAACTCGCCGTGGTCGGCCAGCTGCTAGGTCGAACGGCACCAACACGGTCAACGCCTGCGCGAGCACAGCGGGCACGAGCTGGTCGCGAATCTCGTAACGCAACGTGAACGATGACGACGTCAGCGCACCGGTCCACACGTCGACCTCGATCGGTTCGGGTCGCCACTCAAGTGGCCGCCGATAGTCGATCTCGTGTCGGGCGACCACGACTCCCTTGATGAGATCCGGGATGTGCTGGGCCGCCTCGCCGGCGAACAGCATGCCGGTTCGCGCTTCCTGCATGTAGGTGAAGAAGGTCACGTTGTTGACATGACCGAAGGCATCCATGTCGTCCCACCGCACCGGGCAGCTGAAGGTGAATCGCACGTACGCGCTCGCGTTTCCGGAGTCGGCGTTCTAGCCGCGGGTGAGCTTGCGGTAGGTCGCACGGTGCGGGCGGGCCGCATCGGCTCCGAGTCGCTCGACCTTGTTCTTCTCGTACGACTCGAAGTTGCCCTCGAACCAAAACCAGTTCGAATCACCTTCGTAGGCGAGGATGTGCGTCGCCACCCGGTCGAGGAACCAGCGGTCGTGGCTGGTGATCACCGCGCAGCCGGGGAACTCAAGCAGCGCGTTCTCAAGTGATGCCAGTGTCTCGACGTCGAGATCGTTGGTCGGCTCGTCGAGCAACAGCAGGTTGCCGCCCTGCTTGAGAGTGAGCGCGAGGTTGAGCCGGTTGCGCTCACCACCCGACAGGACGCCGGTGGGCTTCTGTTGATCGGGGCCCTTGAAACCGAACGCCGAGACGTAGGCGCGGCTCGGCATTTCGACGTGCCCGACCTTGATGTAGTCGAGTCCGTCGGAGACGACCTCCCACAGGTTCTTCTTCGGGTCGAGGCCCGAGCGGCTCTGATCGACGTAGGAGATCGTGACGGTTTCACCGATCTTGATGCTGCCTGAGTCGGGCTGCTCCTCGCCGATGAGCATCTTGAACAGCGTGGTTTTGCCGGTGCCGTTGGGGCCGATCACGCCGACAATTCCGTTACGTGGCAGCGAAAACGAGAGGCCCTCCATCAGCAACTTGTCATCGAAACCCTTGGTGAGGTTCGACGTTTCGACGACGATGTTGCCAAGCCGCGGGCCAGGTGGGATCTGGATCTCTTCGAAGTCGAGCTTCTTGAACTTGTCGGCCTCGGTGGCCATCTCTTCGTAGCGATCGAGCCGCGCCTTGCTCTTCGCCTGGCGTGCTTTCGGGTTCGAGCGCACCCAGGCCAGCTCGTCTTCGAGACGCTTGCGCAACTTCTGGTCTTTCGCGCCTTCGACCTTCATGCGGGTCGACTTGGCCTCGAGGTAAGTCGTGTAGTTGCCCTCGTAGGGGTAGGTGTGACCGCGGTCGATCTCGAGGATCCATTGCGCGACGTTTTCGAGGAAATACCGATCGTGGGTCACCGCGACCACCGTGCCGGGGTACTTCTCGAGGTGCTGCTCGAGCCACAGCACGCTCTCGGCGTCGAGGTGGTTGGTCGGCTCGTCGAGCAGCAGCAAGTCAGGCTGCTGGAGCAAGAGTTTGCAGAGTGCGACGCGGCGTCGCTCACCGCCCGAGAGCACGCTCACGTCGGCATCGGGCGCGGGGCAGCGAAGCGCGTCCATCGCCTGCTCGAGTTGGGCGTCGAGATCCCACGCGTTGCGGTGATCGAGCTGCGCCTGGAGCTCGCCCATCTCGGCCAGCAACGTGTCGTAGTCGGCCTCGGGGCTGCCGAGTTCTTCGGAGACCTCGTTGAACCGGGCCATCAGCGCTTTGGTCTCGGCTACGCCGTCTTCGACGTTGCCGAGCACGGTCTTCGTGTCGTCGAGTTTCGGTTCTTGCGCAAGGATTCCGACGGTGAACCCAGGCGTCATGTACGCCTCGCCGTTGCTCGGATGTTCGAGGCCGGCCATGATCTTCAGCACACTGGACTTGCCCGCGCCGTTGGGGCCGACAACGCCGATCTTTGCTCCGGGCAAGAACGACAACGTGACGTCATCGAGGATGACTTTCTCGCCGTATGCCTTGCGCGCTTTTCGGAAGACGTAGATGAACTCGGGCACGGTCGGCGAGTCTACGGGACGTCGATCAGCGCCCGCTCGTGCGCCAGCCCCCCGCCGTCCGAACTACATGTCGTCGAGGGTGAAGTTTCCTGCTTCGGTAGTGGGCGGGCTGGTCGAGGGCGGCGCGGCGGGCTGACCCGGTGCCGGGGCTGGCGCGGCAGCAGCCTGCGCCGCTGCGGCCTGCGCGACCTGGGCGAAATGCTCATCAAGCGCGACGAGCGCCGCATCGACCGCGGCCTGGTCGCCGCCGTGCCGCTGCTGGCGATAGACCGCTTCACCAAGGGTGCGGTGGAGCTCGTGTTCGGAGCGGCTCTGCTGTATCGCGCCGACCTTGGCCTGACCCTGTTGCACCGCGGCGGTCGCGGTGGCCTTTGCTTTGTCGAGGAATCCCATTACGTCACTACCCTCCGAACAGACTGCCGATTGGATTGCTTGCCTTCTCGTCGTGCCCCATGTGGGAGTGCTTGACGATGGCGTGCGCGAGCGAGTCGATGGTCATTGATTGGAGTATGACAGTGCCGTCGCCTTCGAGCGTGGCGAGGTTGAAGCCGTTGCCGCCAAGCAATCCGCTGACGACGGTCTGCGCATTCATGGCACCGATGCGCTCGACGCCGTACTTAACGGTTTCTTCAAAAGCGACCAGACAGCCGGTGTGCACTTGAATCTTGCCGCCGTATTTTGCCGGGTTGAGCTCGATGAAGTTACCCGCGCCGGCAATCAACAAGGTGCCGACGCCGGTGAACTTCTCGAGGATGAACCCCTCGCCGCCCTTGATGCCCTGCCGCAGTCCGCTGAAGGCGATGTCGAAGCCGACGCTGGATTCGGCGCCGACGAAGGAGTTCTTCTCGGCGAACCAGGCTTTCGTACCGTCAAGCTCGATCGCCCGCATCTCGCCGGGCAGGGTGCCGGCCAGGCTCACTAACCCGGCGCCGCCACGTGGCGTGAAGTACTGGAAGGCGATGGTCTCGCCCGCGAGCATGCGCTTGCCGACGTTCATCGCCATGCCCATCAGGCCGCCCGAGCCGCCCGCCTGATTCTGGCTGGCGATGTGCGTCTCGACGGCGACGTTGACCGTCTTCCAGAGAAACTTTCCGGCGTCGGCGTAGATGGTCTGCCCGTCAGCGACTTGGCACACGGCCATCTGCATCGAGTT
>Ga0207929_1000123_pt1 | contig 21481 bp, 20 predicted proteins | sample NGESurdeep072012_FD_184466 | JGI IMG/M metagenome (GOLD analysis project Ga0207929, IMG submission 184466) | Arctic peat soil microbial communities from Barrow, Alaska - NGEE Surface sample 53-1 deep-072012 (SPAdes) | ecosystem: Environmental > Terrestrial > Soil > Wetlands > Peat ... | reverse complement strand
ATCGCATCCGACCCATCAAGATCCAACGACGTCGGAAAACGCACATCAACAACGTCGAACCCAGTAATCACAGGCACAGAAAGACCTCGGATCGGTCGGTAGCTGAGGGCGCAATGATACGGGGGCGGTCGCTCAGAGGTCCAATAAGGGCGGGGTAACATCGGCGACGCCAAACGCGCCTGGCACCGGTGCCAAAAGCCACCCGAACTGCCCCGAAAAGCCGAGAAACCTGTATCAACCAGTTGCCACCGAAAGGAAACGCATGCGCGCGGTCACCTATACCGGAGCTCGGACCCTCGAGGTCGAGACCCGCATGCCGATCCCGCCCGGCTCCGGCGAGGTGCAGATCAGCGTCGACTACGTCGGCATCTGCGGCACCGATCTGCACATTTTCCACGGCGACATGGACGCGCGCGTCCATCGGCCGGCGATCGTCGGCCACGAGATGTCGGGTCGTATTGCCGCCCTCGGCGACGGCGTCAGTGGCTGGTCGGTCGGTCAGCCGGTCACCGTCATGCCGCTGATCTGGGACGGCACCTGCCCTGCCTGCCTGGCGGGCAACCAGCACCTGTGCCACAAGCTGACCTTCATCGGCATTGACTCCGACGGCGCCCTGCAGGGGTCGTGGAACGTACCCGCCAATGTCTTAGTGGCCCTCCCCGCCGACATCTCCCTCGAGCACGCCGCCCTGGTCGAACCCACGGCGGTCGCGGTGCACGACGTCCGCCGGGCCGAGCTGAGCCCTGGCGAGAAGGCCCTCGTTGTCGGCGGCGGCCCGGTCGGGTTGCTGATCGCGTTGGTGGCCCGGCGCGAAGGCGGCGACGTGCAGATCGTCGAGCTCGATCCCTACCGGCGGGGCGTGGCCGAGCAACTCGGGTTCAAAACCCTCGACCCCCGTGACGTCGACGTCGCACAGGTCGTCAACGACTGGACCGGCGGCGCGGGCGTCGATATCGCGTTCGAGGTGTCGGGTGCCGCGGGCGGGGTGGCCACGGCGGTCGATCACCTGTCGGTCCGCGGCCGGTTGGTGCTCGTCGCCATTCACAGTCAGCCGCGCGAGGTCAACCTGTTCAAGTTCTTTTGGCGCGAACTCAGCCTCATCGCGGCCCGCCTCTACGTCCGCGCCGACTTCGAGCGTGCGGTCGAACTGCTGGCCGACGGCACGATTCCGGCGGAGGTGTTGATCTCCAGCGTGGAGCCGCTCGACAACACCGCGGCGGCGTTCGCGGCCCTCGAGGGTGGCGGCGTGATGAAGGTGCTCATCTCCTGCCAGACCTGAGCCCCGCGGACCACTCACGGCCAAGAACTAGCGCGGCCCGCATCGCAAGCCGGTCGCCTCTCGGCGAGTAGCTCGTCGCGGCTTCGGCGAACCGATCCCTCCGCGCCGGCTTTTGTTGAGGCCCGGGGACACGGGCTAGCGATGCGGGCAGCACATCATCATCGGCCTCTGTCAGCCCCAACTGAAAGTGTCGACCACGACTGAAAGCCGATTGAGCCGCTCAGATCTGACGCACGGTCGCGAGCCCGCCTGCCTCGCTGTCAGGTCCGGAGCCGGCAACGATGACGCGGTCGATGTGCTCGGACGCCGTGGTGCGCGCGTCGTCTGACAAGCCGGGATCGGTGATCAGCACATCGGCTTGGTCGAGGTCGGCAAACGAGCTCAGCCCCACCGTGCCCCACTTCGTGTGGTCGGCGAGAAGCACCACCTGACGCGCACCGTGAATGAACGCCCGGTTGGTCTCTGACTCAGCGAGGTTGGGGGTCGTGAGTCCGGCGTGCGGATCCATGCCGTGGCAGCCCAGAAAGAAGATGTCGAAGTGCAGCGATCGGATGGCCAGGTCGGCGACCGGACCGACGAGTGCGTCGGACGGCGTGCGGATCCCACCGGTGAGAATTACCGTCGGGGCGCCCGGCGCTTGTTGGAGCACGTCGATGACTCTGATCGAGTTGGTCACGATCGTGAGGTCGCGAACACGGGTGATGCGTTGCGCAAGCGCGAAGGTCGTCGTGCCCCCGGAGAGCGCGATCGCTGTGCCCGGGCGGACCAATCGAGCGGCCGCCACCGCGATGGCCTCCTTCTCGGAAAGCTCGCGGGATGATTTTGCGACGAACCCGGGTTCCTCCAGGCTCGGAGTCGAGGCGACGGTCGCGCCGCCGTGCACTTTCTCGATCAGGTTGTGGCGGGCCAACACGTCGAGATCGCGCCGAACTGTCATGTCCGAAACCCCGAGGAGTTCGGTCAGTTCGCTCACGCGCACCCCGCCCGAGCGCCTGACGTGCTCGAGGATCATCGACTGCCGCTGCTTCGCGAGCACGGTGTTCACCCGGCCACAGTTGCGACCGAGGTTTCCCGCACAACAGCAACTCCGCCCGCGGCGACGTGCAGGATTCCGTCGGCCGGCGACCCGCTCAACAGCTCCACTCCGGCAGCTGGCATGTCGACCTCCCGATCGGTGTGATTGATGACGAACAGATAGCTCGCGCCCGCGCCTCGTCGGCGAATCGTCTCGATCCCCGCCGTATCGACGCCGTCGATGATAGGAGGCTCATTGGGGTTGCCCCGCGTGACCACGCCCGCGTCCTCGCAAATCCCTTGCAGCAGTCTCGTTGTGCTGGCGGCATCAAGAAACGTCGAGACGTAGTGGGCGACGCCGGCTCCGACGTCGCGACGGGTGATCGCCGGCGAACCGGGCAGTGGGCCGTCGACGTATGTCGTGACAACCTGTGCGCCAACGGGCGTCATCAGTTCGGTCCAGACCCGACCAATCCCGCCGTCCGCAAGGGTGACGGTCTGGTGCTCCAGCAGCGGGTAGAACTCTTCAACCCGGACGCCGAGGAGCTCGCGGAATGCGCCAGGGTAGCCGCCGAGACGCACGGCGTCATCGGGGTCAACGATGCCGCTGAAGAAGTTGCAAACAAGATGGCCGCCGGCTTCGACGTACTGGGTCAGATTCGCTGCGGCGTCGTCACTCACGAGGTACAGGCTGGGAACTGCGACAACCTTGTACGCGGAGAGGTCGGCGTGAGGGCGAACGAAATCGACGGTGACGTCGAGGTGCCAGAACGCCTCGTAGGTCGCCCGCACCAAGTCGAGGTAGCGGACGTCGACCGAGGGGTGGGAGTCGAGTTCGACAGCCCACCACGCAGGCCAATCCCAGACAACCGCGACGTCAGACTCGACCCGGCTGCCGGCGACCTCGGCGAGGTTCTTCAGATCCGCGCCTAATGCCGTGACTTCGCGCCACAGTCGGGTATCGGTACCGGCGTGCGGAAGCATGCCTGAGTGAAATTTCTCCGCGCCACGTCGCGACGCGCGCCACTGGAAGAAGCAAATCGCGTCAGCACCTCGCGCGACGTGCTGCAGGCTGTTGCGCTTCAGCTGGCCCGGGAGCTTCGCGAGGTTGCGCGGCTGCCAGTTCACCGCGCTCGTTGACTGCTCCATCAACATCCACGGATTCCCCCCGCCGAGCGACCGCATCAAGTCGGCAGACATCGACAGGCGGATGTGGTTGCCGGGCTCCGCACCCACGATGTAGTGGTCGTCAGAGACGACATCCTCGTGTGGCACCCAGCTGAAGTAGTCGACCGGCTTGAACGCCCCCATGAAGTTGGTCGTGATCGGCAGGTCTGGGGTGATGGCGCGCAGTACGTCGCGCTCCGCGATGAAGCAGGTGAGCAGTTCGTCGCTGCAGAACCGCTTCCAATCGAGGTTCTGCGTCGGATTGCCGGACGTCGGCGTCAGCCGTGGCGGAATGACCTCGTCCCAGGCGTAGTAGTGCTGGCTCCAAAACGCGGTACCCCAGGCCTCGTTGAGTCGGCCGAGGTCTCCGTAGCGTTCGCGCAGCCAGCGGCGGAACGCGTCAGCGCTCACGTCACAGAAGCATTCCGAGGTGTGGCAACCGTACTCGTTGTTCACATGCCACATGACCAAGGCGGGATGGGTCCCATAGCGGTTCGCCAACGCGCCGGCCAGCGCCGTTGACGCTGCCCGGTAAGCGGTCGAACTCGGGCAGTACGCCTGACGGCCGCCCTGCCAGAGGCGGTGACCGTCGCGGGTCATCGGGAGGCTCTCCGGATACCGATGCGAGAACCACGGGGGAGGCGACGCGGATGCAGTGGCCAAATCGACGCCGATGTGATGCTCGGCGAGAAGGTCCATGACCCGGTCGAGCCAGCCAAACTCGTAGCTTCCTTGCGCCGGCTCGAGCAGTGCCCACGAGAAGACGCCGACGGTGACCAGCGATACGCCGGCTTCGCCCATACGCAGCACATCGTCGGCCCAGATGTCTTCGGGCCACTGCTCTGGGTTGTAGTCACCACCAAAGGCGATACCCGGCACGCGCGGCCAACGGCGAGAACTGCCAGTGACCGTCATAGCTGCGTGAGCTTACACAGAACACGCCATGTTCACACAAGTGCAGCGGTTAGCTAACGACAGGAGCAACTGCACCTCGCTTGTCATGTGTTGGCGCTGCTCGACGTTCGCGACAACCTGCGCCTCACGGCCCGGAAGTCGCGCCCTCGCAACAATCCGAAAGGGTTTCGCATTCAGAATTGCGAGACCGAATCGCAACCTTCGCACTGCTTGACAGACCCTTGAGCGAGCGGTTGGCTGTGAGCGGTTCTGGTGATTCGCGCTCGAATCTGTTCTGCAATCGTGCGCGATCCCCCAGACATGCCCGTGATCACCCCCAACCATTGATGGAGGCACCATGTCGGACTCCGAGTCCGGTACTCCCGGCGCACAGTCGCCAATGAGTCGTCGATCCGTACTCAAGGGTCTGGCCGGAGCTGCCGGTCTTGCAGTCGTCCCCGGCGCGCTGCTCGAAGCATGCAGCAGCAAGAAGCCCGCCGCTGCGTCGTCAAGCTCGGCTGCGGCTGCGCCGTCGACCTCGGCTGCTGCCTCCTCGGCTGCGGCCGCGCCGTCAACCTCGGCCGCGGCGGCGCCGTCGAGCTCGGCGGCCGCCGGCGGCAGCATTACCTTTGGGTCGAACTACTCCGACGCCGCGACCAAGGCGGCCTTCCAGACCATCGTGGATGCGACCACGAAGCAGACCGGCGTCCAGGTCACGGTCAACACCACCGACCACAACACCTTCCAGAACAACATCAGCACCTACCTGCAGGGCACTCCGGACGACCTGGCGACCTGGTTCGCGGGCTACCGGTTGCAGTTCTTCGCTGCACAGAACCTGCTGACGCCGATCGACGACGTGTGGGACAAGATCGGCGCGAACTTCAACGATGCGGGTAAGTCCCTGTCAAAGGGCCTCGACGGCCACTACTACATGGTTCCGCTGTACAACTACCCGTGGGTTGTCTTCTACAACAAGAGCGTGTTCACCGCCAAGGGCTACACCGTGCCCGCGACGTGGGCCGACTTTATTGCGCTCGCGAAGAAGATGAAGACCGACGGCCTCATCCCGATCGCCTTTGCTGACAAGGACGGCTGGCCCGCGCTCGGCACGTTCGACATCATCAACCTGCGCACCAACGGATACGACTTCCACATCCAACTCATGAAGCACCAAGTGCCGTGGACCGACAAGCGCGTCGCCGACGTCTTCAACCAGTGGGCCGAGATCTTGCCTTATTGCCAGTCGGGCGCGACTGGCCGGATCTGGCAGGACGCCGCGAAGGCGCTGGAGAACAAGCAGGCCGGCATGATGTTCCAGGGCTCGAACCAGGTAGCGGCGAACTACGCCCCAGAGAACCTGGCCGACCTCGACTTCTTCGTCTACCCGACCATCAACACCGCGTACGGCACCGACTTCATGGACGCGCCGACCGACGGATTCATGTTGCCGAAGAAGGCCAAGAACGTTGCCGCGGCCAAGGCCGTTCTCGAGTACATCGGCAGCGCCGATGCCGAAGCCGCGTTCCTTGCCACCGACAAGTACGACGTCGGTCTGGCGAACGGCCTGAATGCGCCGACGTACAGCGACATCCAGAAGAAGGCTGTCGTCGAGATCGGCAAGTGCAAGAACGTGTCGCAGTTCATGGACCGGGACACGATCCCCGACATGGCGACGGCCATGATCAAGTTGATCCAGGGCTTCATCGACAACCCGAGCGCGTCGAACATTGCTGCGCTCCAGAAGAGCGCAGAGACTCAGGCGAAGACTATCTTCACTGCGTAGTGGCTGCTGCAACTGACGTTCGGACCCCGCCGGCGGCGACACCACCGCGTCGTCGCCGGCGAGGCATGCGTACGCTCTCCCGCCGCGACAAGGTTGTTCTGGGAGTACTTCTCGGCGTCCCGCTGCTGGTCGACCTGGTCTTCGTGTGGTTCCCCGCGTTCGCGACGATCGCGCTCTCGTTCACCAAGTGGAGCGGCGTCAACGGCGTCAACTTCTTCAAGCCCTGCAAAGCCGGCGGTCTGCCCGGCGTTCCGCACCCCGGTTGCTTCTTCGGCACCCAGAACTACCACCAGGCGTTCAACTCGGGCATCACGCCCGACTTTCGCCCGGCGGTGGAACACAACGCGATTTGGCTGCTGGTCTTCATCCTGATCGCTACGCCGCTCGGCATGCTGTTCGCCGTCGTGATCGACCGCGGCATCGCCGGCAGCCGCATCTACCAGAGCGTCCTGTTCTTGCCCGTCATGTTGTCGCTCGCGCTGATAGGCATCATCTGGGAGCTCATCTACTCGCAAAACCTCGGCCTGGTGAACACGCTGATCGGGCGCAACGGCAACGGCAACGCCATCGACTGGCTGGGCAACCCACATTTGAACCTGTGGTCGGTGCTCGTCGAGGCCACCTGGCGACAGGCCGGCTACGTCATGGTGCTCTACCTCGCCGGATTGAAGGCGGTCGACTCCACGCTGCGCGAGGCTGCGGTCATCGACGGGTCGAACGGCTGGCAGACATTCTGGCGGGTCATCTTCCCGGTGATGCGCCCGATCAACATCGTGGTGCTCGTCGTCACCGTGATCGAGTCGTTGCGCGCTTTCGATCTCGTCTACATCACGAGCAAGAGCAACGTGTTGCCCGGCCTTGAGCTGCTCTCGATCTCGATCACGCAGAACATCGTCGGCGAGACCCAGCGGATCGGATTCGGGTCGGCCTTGGGCGTCGTTCTGCTGGTCATCTCGCTGGTGCCGATCTCCATATTCCTGTACCAGAACTTCCGCGTTGAGGAGAAGCGATGACCGCGGCGACACCGACCGCACCGGGCGCATTCGTGTCGCGTACAACGGGCGCATCGCGACGCAACCGCCCTGCTCGCCGACCCGCCAGCATCGCCGCCCAGGTCTTCATGATCACGGCGACAGTTCTGTGGATCACCCCGGTTGTCTTCGCTCTCTACGTCTCGCTTCGCCCGGAGAAGTCGACCAACAAATACGGTTACGTCTCGATGCCGCACGGCGGTTTCACGTTCTCAAACTTCAGCAACGCCTGGACACAGTCGGACATGCTGCGCTTCTTTGAGAACTCGGTGCGCATCACCGTCCCAGCAGTGATCATCACCTTGCTGCTCGCGTCGGCGGTGGCGTTCATCGTTTCGAGGGTCTCGTTCAAGCTGAACATCGCGTTGCTGATCGTGTTCACGGCCGGCAATCTGTTGCCGCAACAGGTCCTGATCACTCCGCTCTTCCGCATCTACCTCGCGATCCACCTGCCGCATTTCCTCAGTAGCAGCGGCCTTCTTTACAACTCCTACTTCGGCCTGATCGTCATCAACGTCGCGTTTCAGCTGGGCTTTTGTGTGTTCGTGTTGAGCAACTACATGAAGACGATCCCGGGCGAGATGTACGAGGCGGCGGTCGTCGACGGCGCGTCGCTATGGACTCGATATTGGCGGCTCACCCTGCCCCTCTGCCGACCTGCGCTCGCGGCGATGGCGACCCTGCTCACAACCTGGATCTACAACGACTTCTTCTGGGCGATCACATTGATCTCGACAGGGAACAAACGGCCGATTACCTCAGCGCTGGCCAACCTCCAGGGTCAGTTCGTGTCGAACCAGAACATGATTGCCGCGGCGGCGCTGATCGCGGCGATTCCGACACTTGTGGTCTACGTGCTGCTACAAAAGCAGTTCATAGCCGGCCTTTCGCTCGGGTCATCCAAGGGGTGACTGCGCGCGCTGCTGCGTCACCGCACTGGGTCGTGCTTCGCAGTGACGGCGTCATGGTTGTCTTCGATGTCGGCGGGCCGCACCCGCCGCGCATCGTGCACTGGGGCCATGACCTCGGCATCTTGAGTGCAGCCGATATCGCTGAGCTGCCCGCCGCCGCATATGTTCCGACTGACGAAGACACACACAACGCCGACGTGCCGCTCACGATCTCGCCGACCCGAGCACAGGGTTGGTCGGGGTGGCCAGGTCTGGCAGGTCATCGTCACGGGACCGCGTCGCAGCCCCTATTTGTGCAAGCTGGGGTGGACACGGACGAGTCCGCCGGCGGACAGACCATGCGCTATCGCGGTACCGACGAAGCGGCCGCCTTGCGACTGGACGGCGAGTTCGTGCTCACAGCAGAAGGTGTGCTGCGGCACCGGCAGACGTTGACCAGCACCGCGGCGGCCGATGTTGGGTCTTATGTCGTTGATGATCTGCTAACGCTGCTGCCGGTTTCGGAGCACGTCGCCGAGGTGTTCGACCATGCGGGGAGATGGGGAAACGAAGCGCAGTCTCAGCGGCAACCACTGCGTCAGGGCACCTGGTTGCGCGAGCAGCGGCGTGGCCGCACCGGCCCCGATTCACCGCTTCTGTTGATGGTCGGCACCAAGGGTTTCGACTATCGCCACGGGCAGGTCTGGGGTATTCACCTCGGCTGGTCGGGGGACCAGCGCTATTTCGCCCAGCGGCTGAATACGGGCGCCGTGCTGCTCGGCGCAGGCGAGATCCTGGCGGCTGGCGAGGTAATCCTGGCTGCTGGCGAATCCATCACCACTCCCTGGGCTTACGCCGTCTACTCAGATGTGGGCATCGACGGCGCGTCACGTCGGCTGCACGCGATGCTACGGCGGCGACCGAGTCATCCGCAGCGCCCGAGGCCGATCGTGCTCAACACCTGGGAGGCCGTGTATTTCGACCACTCGTTCGACCGGCTGGCGGCGCTCGCCGACGTCGCAGCGCAGATCGGTGTCGAGCGGTTCGTCATGGACGACGGGTGGTTCGGGTCGCGCCGTGACGACCGGTCCGGCCTCGGCGACTGGTACGTATCAGCGCAGGTGTGGCCCGACGGTCTTGGGCCGATCGCCGATCATGTGAGGTCGCGTGGCATGGAGTTCGGGCTCTGGTTCGAACCCGAGATGGTCAACCTCGACTCCGACGTCGCACGGGCGCACCCCGAATGGGTGATGGGCACTCCGGGTCGGATGCCGCCGCCGTCTCGCGGTCAGCAGGTGCTCGATGTCTCCCAACCAAACGCGTTCGCGTATCTGCTGGAGCGACTGTCTTCGCTCGTTGGCGAGTACGGGATCAGCTACATCAAGTGGGACCACAATCGTGATATCGCCGATCCGGTGCATCGCGGGGGACCGCGAGCCGTTCGGCCCGCCATTCACGATCAGACCCTCGCCACCTACCGGCTCATGGCGCGACTGCGCGAGCGGCACCCTGGCCTGGAGATCGAGTCGTGTTCGTCCGGTGGCGCGCGGATCGACTTTGGCGTACTTGAGCACACCGACCGGGTTTGGGCCAGCGATTGCATCGATCCGTATGAGCGACTGCGGATCGTATCGGGGCTCTCGACGCTGTTGCCGTTCGAGCTAATCGGTGCGCACGTGGCGTCCGGCCGCAACCACACGACCGGTCGGACCCACGAGTTGTCGTTCCGGCTCGCGGTGGCGCTTTTCGGGCATGCCGGGCTGGAATGGGATCTCACGACCACCTCTCCGGAGGTACGCGAGCAGCTCACTACCTGGGTCGCGTTCGCGAAGTCGGTCCGTGACCTGCTGCGCGTCGGCGAGCTTGTACGAGTCGGTCGGCCCGCCGATCCTGAGACGCTGCTGTACGGCGTTGTCGGCCCTGACCGCGCCGAGGCCCTGTTCAGCCTTGTGCGGCTCCACACGGGTCCGCGGTACGGCACCGCGCCCGTCGTGTTCGCCGGCCTCGACCCGGATTTGCGTTACCACCTGCGACGGGTGTCGATGCCGGGCGAACGGCCTGCGGTGCACGAACCGGAACGAATGCACGACGGCGTGCGCGACATCGTCGTCCCGGGCGCGCTTCTCATGGGCGCGGGTGTGGCGGCGCCGGACCTCCATCCAGAGCAGGCCGCGATCTACCACCTGCGAGCGCAGAGCTAAGCCGGCTGAAACACTGAGCCACCATGCGGATCGTGACCTGGAACGTCAACTCGGTGCTCGCGCGGTTGCCGCGGCTGTTGCCCTGGCTGACCGCGACCAACCCCGACGTCGTGTGCCTGCAAGAGACGAAGGTCTCGGCCGAGACCTTTCCAAGCGCGGACGTCGAGGCGCTGGGGTACCGGGTCGCCTCGCACGGCCAGGGCCGGTGGAATGGGGTCGCGATTCTGTCCCGCGTTGGCCTCGACGACGTGCGGCCGGGCCTGACCGGCGACCCCGGCTACCCGACGTCCGACATTCTGGAAGCCCGCGCGATAGCCGCGACCTGTGGCGGCGTGCGGGTCTGCTCGGTGTACGTGCCGAACGGACGCGAGCCGGGGCACGAGCACTACGCGTACAAGCTGGCCTGGCTGGCGGCGCTCGAAACAGCCATTGCGGACGACGCGGCCGGGCCAATTCCGTATGCGCTGATGGGCGACTTCAATGTCGCTCCGACCGACTCCGACGTCTGGGATCCAGCCGCGTTCACGAATTCGACTCATGTGACGCCGCCCGAGCGGGCTGCCCTGGCTGCCCTGCGCGAGCTGGGCCTGCACGATGTGCTGCCGCGCCCGCTGAAGTACGACCGACCCTTCACGTACTGGGACTACCGCGCCGGCATGTTCCATAAGAACCTCGGCATGCGCATCGACCTCGTCTACGCCAACGCGCCGTTCGCCGCGGCGGTGGCCGACGCCTACATCGATCGGGAGGCGCGCAAAGGCGCTGGTGCCTCAGATCACGCCCCGGTGGTGATCGATCTGCAGCTCGATTAGCCCATTTGGCTTAGGGTCCCGCCGATTCGGTCGAGAAGACCTAGGTGACCCGCAGCTCGCGGGCCGATCGAAGGAGCTGACCCGCCGGTGGAACTGCGCGACTATTTGCGGATCCTGCGCAAGCGCTGGCCGATCATCGCCGTGCTTCTGGTGGTCGGCGGCGCCCTGGCCGGTGCCGTCGCCTTTCGGGCCACCCCCATCTACGCGGCCCGCACCCAACTGTTTGTGACCACCTCGGGTTCCGACAACACGACCGGCCTGCAAGAAGGCAACACCTTCACGCAGCAACGGGTGAAGTCGTACGCCGCGATCGTGTCGACTCCGATCGTGCTTGACCCCGTCATCAAGAGCCTGAAACTCACCTCGACACCGCAGGTGCTCGGCCAAAGCGTCTCGGCGTCCGCGCCTCTGAACACCGTGCTCATCAATGTCAGTGTGCGAAGCACGTCGCCGACGCAAGCCAAGCTGATTGCCGATGCGGTCTCGCTGTCGTTCACGAAAGTGGTGGCGCAACTCGAGACTCCGGCGAACGGCGGCACCTCACCGATCAAGGTCACTGTCGTCAAACAGGCCGACGTGCCGTCGGTGCCGGTTTCGCCGAACAAGAAGCTCGACATCGCACTCGGATTACTGCTCGGGCTAGCCATCGGTGTGGGCGTCGCGGTATTGCGCGACACTCTCGATACGACCATCAAGTCGACTGCTGACCTCGAAGCAGTCACCGACGCGTCATTCCTCGGCGGCATTATCTTCGACGCCGAAGTGCCGAAGCGACCGCTCATCACGCATGCCGACCCACAGTCGCGTCGGGCCGAGTCGTTCCGGCACTTGCGCACCAACCTGCAGTTCATCGATGTCGCCAACGCATCGAAGTCATTCGTGGTGACCTCGTCGATTGGCGGTGAAGGCAAGAGCACCACGTGTGCGAACCTCGCCTTGGCGCTCGCCGCGACCGGTAGCCGGGTGGCGCTCGTCGAAGGCGACCTGCGGAGGCCGAAGGTGGCCGACTATCTCGGCCTCGAACGGGCCGTCGGGCTCACCACCGTGCTCATCGGCCAGACCACGCTGATCGACGTCATGCAGTCGTGGGGCAACGGCCAACTGCAAGTGCTGCCAGCCGGCCGAGTGCCACCGAACCCGAGCGAATTGCTCGGCTCTGCTGCCATGCAGTCGGTAATTCGCCAACTCGAAGCGGCATTCGACTACGTGCTGATCGACGCGCCCCCGCTGCTGCCGGTGACCGACGCCGCCGTGCTCAGTCGCATCGCCGGCGGCGCGATCCTGGTCGTGGGGTCGGGCAAGATTCGGCGCGACCAGTTGCAGCGTTCACTCGACACGCTGGCCGCGGTTGATGCGCACGTGCGCGGAGTGATTCTGAACTTCTTGCCGAGCAAAGGCCCTGACGCCTACATGTACTACGCGTATGGCTACGACGGCACCAAGACCAAAGACGCCTCAATGGGCAATTGGATTTCGGACGTCAACTCCGCGGGTGCGCCGACCATGTACATGGCGGCGGGGCGGCGCGGTACTCGTCGTAGCGGCGGACGTCGCTAGCAGTTTGCCAAACGAGAAAGCGCTTCGGCGATGGCTGGCGCCTCCGGACCGATCTGTCGCGTCCAACTCTTCCTCGGCCCGGCGGATGGGCGTCACCGCGAGTGGCTCAACGCCGCCCGGCGACGGGCGCAAGCATCGGAGTGTTGGTGTCGCTATAGCAACGCAAACACGCCGAAGGTTCAAGGGCGGACGGCGGGCGCGGGCCGAAGCATGAACAGTGACCGGGAATTAGGTGACCCAGAACTAGTAGGCGCCGCGCGAGGTGAGCACGACCTTGACCGTCTTGGCCATGATGCTCAGATCTTTCACGAGCGACCATTCGTCGACGTAACGAACGTCGAGGCGCACGGCGTGATGCCACGGCAGATCTGATCGACCACTCACCTGCCACAAGCCGGTAATACCCGGCTTCACCGCCAAGCGCCGGTAGTGCGCGTGCTCGTACTGGTCGACTTCAGCCCGCACTTGCGGCCGCGGCCCGACGATGCTCATGTGACCGCGCAACACATTGAAGAACTGCGGCAGTTCATCGATCGAAGTGCGCCGCAAGAACTTGCCGACCGCAGTAACGCGGGGGTCACAACGAATCTTGTAGAACGGCCGGTAGCCACCGTTTCGCTGCATCAGCTCGGCGACCTCGCGTTCGGCACCGGCACCCATCGACCTGAACTTCATCACCCGAAACGCGCGGCCGTTGAGCCCGACGCGCTCTTGTCGGAAGAACACCGGCCCTGGCGAATTCAGCTTCACCGCAAGAGCGGCGACGAGCATCAGCGGGGCGAAGACGGCGATCGCGACGAGGCTAAACGTGATGTCGATGACGCGCTTGAGCACCAACGCCGCCATCGGCGTTTCGCCAGCCCTGCGGTGAACGGCATGCTCCGGGCGGCCGAACAGGGCAATGTCGAACGACCGAAGTTCAGTTGTCGTCATGGGATGTGCCTCAGCCAGCCACGAACGGCTGGTGCGCGACGGGGTGTATTCCGTTGTCCGTCGGAATGCCGATCTGGCGTCGGCGCCACACGGTGAACACACGGAAACCGGCGAACAGCAGCAGCGGAATCGCGGCCAACAGCGTCAACGTCGTGCCGGTGAACAACTTCTTCTGCGGCTTGCTCGCACTGTGCGACGCGGCCGCAGCCGCAGCAGCGCGCGACAAGACGTTCACCGTCGAACTCGACGAGCGATGGGAGACGGTGCCGGTAGCGGTGATCGTGGCCATACCCGATTGCGCCAGCACGACGACGTGGCTAAACGCTCCAGCGGAGTCGGCGAAGACTTGGGTAGGTTGCTCTTGTCTGAGGAAGCCGGCCGTTTGAATGACGTAGCCCGACTTCTCTACCGAACCGGCGGCTTTCGGTTGCGATCCGTACGACACGTTGAGGTCGACTGGCTCGTTCGCCTCGAAGCCGCTGCCGGACGCGGTCACGTGCCCGCCGGCGGTGACGCTGCCAGACGAGACGACGAGTGAGACGTTCACCGCCGCATACGTCGTCGGAGACGGCGAAGCAGGAGCTGAAGCGGGGACCGATGCAGTGACGGACGGCGACGGGCTGGCCGCAAGAGCAACAGCCGGCGACACAAGAACCAGCGAGAAGATCGCGAGTGCGGGAGCTGCCAGGCGGCGGTGCGTCACGCGGATCCTCCGAGCGGTTTGCCGATGATGTGTCTGTTTTCGGCATCTGCACAGATGGTCTGGTTGGCCTTTCGATCCAAACGTTTCTAGCTGTTAAGGCAACGCCCAACGGCCGAATGGAGCAGCGGCGTTACTGCCATTGGCGTAACGCGAATCGTCGGCGCGATGCCATGTGCGCGAGCGTTCGAGGACAACACTCCTGACACGACGCCAACGTCGAGCACTGTCGTTTGCCCAGGTGCTAAGTCGACGGTGATGATGCCGACCGCGCGACCTGACTCGACACCCGTACCGAGGGCGGCGGTCGCGCCGTCGGCGGTCGCGGTCAGCACCGCCCCACCGGACGGCGCATACACGTAGACCTGGGTGCGAATCGTGCCGCGCGCAAGACCGGGCGCGCCAATACCCACGACGTACGCGGGCAACGAGGTGGCCGCCGTTGCCGGCGCAGTCGACGTCAACGCGACGCGCACGTGGTAGCCGGCTCGCGTCGCCGGGCAACTGGCCCCGGAGACGTCGACCTTTGCGCGCAAGTAGTAGTCGAGTTTCGCGGCGGTGCCATCGTTGAAGAACACACCGATCGTCGGCTGCCCAGGCACGTCCGCGACCGGCAACGCGCCAGCGAGTGGAGTGCTGCGCAGCTGCTGCTCTTCGGCCGGGTGGGCGCTCCACACCGACAGTCGGCCGCCGTCGGCCGCGCTCGCCAAACTCTGCACGACCGCACGCGGATCGCCCTGCCCACCGGCGAGTGCATCGAATACCGCCTTCGCCGCCCCACCGAAGAACGCGTCTTGGGCAAGCGGGTCAGGCACCTCGCGGTAGATGTCCGACATCAACAGCGCGGCCGCATTGTCTGAAGTCAGTTCCTGGCCGGTGACGGTCGTGACGGGTCCGGTTGCTTTCAGCAGGCCTGCCAGCGCCACCGGATCGGTCGCGAGCACACCGTCGAGGGGCACGCCGTACGCCTGCTGCAACATCGACGCGGCCAGTTGGGCCGCGGCCGGGTAGTTCGGCGTCAACGTCACGTCTTGAAAGAAGCCACCAGCCCGGTTGGTGAAGACGGCAGCGACGTCCGCGGGCACTGGCACTGCGGTGCTGCGGCCGTTCACGTCGGCATCAGACCCCTGGTTGACGATCGCGACCCGACCGTGGTCAGCCCGCACCATCACCCACGAGCCGGCGATTCCGCCGTCCGCCCGTAGTTCGGCGTTGGTCAAGAACAGCACCGCGTACGTGCGTGGGCCGTTCGCACCGAGCATGGCCGGCAGCAGGGTGACGGCCTTGGTCGCGACGGCGGTTGTGTGCGCAGCCGACGCGAGCTCCGTGCGCATGCGCGCCACCGCGTCGCGCACCGGCGGCACGAGGTCGGACGTCGACAGCGCGCCAATCGTCGCCTCGATCCGTCGCACCGCCTGATCGGCCGATGTCACCGGCTTGGCCATGGCTTGAAGCGCGGCTAGATCAACCTGGCCGCCGTGCGGTGCGAGCCGACGGAGGTCGAGTGTGGACGCCTGCACCAGGGGCGGCAATGCGTGCGTCGCAAGGTCGTCGATCGAGGCGGCCATTGTCGCCACCGTCGACGTGTTGCGTCCGACGAACGGCACCGCGGCTACGACATGCCAGACCGGATCGGAAGTCTCGGTGCGGGCTGCTTTGGTGTTGCTCTGCAGGCTGATCAGGGTGGTGCGGGCGGCCGCGGTGTCGCCGGCGTCAATCTGCGTCTGGAGTTGCGAGACCTCCGATGCGGCGCGCATCAAGTGGTCTTTCGCTTGGATGCCGCGCCAGACAAGCCAGCCGACCGCCGCGATAGTTACAACGACGAGAGCGAGCACCGACCGCACGATCGACTTCCGCATGCTTCGGCGCGGGCGGCGCCTCGAACGGCGGTGCCGCGACTCGGTTGGTGGCGACGGCTCAACCGAGGTAATCATGCGGTGCGGGCCGACGAATGAGCTGGCGACTCCTCGAACTGGGGCCGCCTGATCTGAGGTGCTGGTACCAGCGCCTTGAGCATCGCCGCCGCACCACTGCGCAATTGCTCCCAGGCCTCCTCGTATCGAGCATCAGAACCGAGGTAGGGGTCAATGACATCGTCGTCGGCGGGGTCGACGAGAGCGGCTAGGCCGCGACTAGCAGCTAGCGCCGCAACGAAGGCGCCCAGCCGAGCAGCGGGGTCGAGCGGGGCCCGATCTCCCGGCGGCAGGTCAACGGTGAGTCGGGCGAGTTCGCGCAAGGTGAAGGTGCGGCGAACCGCCGGCGGGTGCAGCTCGGCGACGGCAGCTCGGTGCGCGCGGGTTGCGACGATCACCAACCCGGCGTCCGCAATGAGTTCGCGGGTCAACTGGCGGGCGGCGTACGGGCTCGAATCGGCGCCCGCGGCGGCGAGCCGCAGCAGCAGTGGGTCAGGGATCGATTGCCCCACGAGGGCGCGCGTACCCGCACTCGCAAGCCGCAACCCGGTCGAGCCGGACGCCGCCGCCGGCCAATGCCGGGCAATGCCGAAGGCAAGCAAGCGCTCGAGAACGGGTGACCGACACAGGTTGCCGGTACATACCGTGAGAATGGTCGGGTTGCTGTTCATGTGGGGTTGCCGCTCATGTATCGGTGTCTTCGGCACATCGCCGGGTCAGCTGGACCGCTGGGGCCCCGTGCTCAGACTGCGGATTTACCCGGCAGACTGAGGTCGTGCCCCGCCTGCTGATCGTGCGTCACGCCAAGGCGGCTACAGCTGTCCAGGGCGCCAACGACCACAGCCGCCCACTCGCTCCGGCCGGCGTGGCCCAGTTGCCCCACCTCGCCGCCGCCGTCGTCGCCGCGCTCGCCGCGCCAGCGCCCGCCAGCCCCGACTCCGCTCGGCGCGACTCCGCCCGCCTCGACCCCGCCCCCCTCGACCTGGTGCTCTGCTCACCGAGCGCCCGCACCCGCGAAACCGTGGCCGGCCTCGTGCAGGCCGAGCCCCAGCTGGGCGCGGCCCGCGTCAAGGTGAAGCGAGCCTTGTACCTCGCCGACGTAGACGACCTGCTCACCGTGTTGCGGCACCTGCCCGACAACGTCGAGACCGCATTGATCTGCGGTCACAATCCTGGGCTGCACGAGTTGGCGCTCACGCTGCTCGGGCCCGCCGCCGACGCGCAGCTACGTCAAGGCCTGCCAACGGCCGGTCTCGTCGTCGTCGACCTCGACACGAACTGGGCGTCGATCGGCGCCCAGTGAAGAGTTGCGGGGCAAATTTGGCGGAAAATTGCCCCGGAACTCTTCACTCGGCGAGCCAGCAGGGGGCGAGCTAACAGCGGCCAGTACTTCGGCCCGTGCCCACGCGAGCACCGCGGCTGAAGTCGAGCGGCGGTCAGCCGGCAGATCGACCTCACGCCACAATTGGTCGATGTCAGCAGCCGACACGCCGGCCACCAACGCGCCGAGCCCGACGGCGGCGTCGATAAGTGCGGTGGGCGCGGGAGCATCACACAACTGACCCACCTGAGTCGCCCCATAACCGCGTACCAGCACCCGGTACGCCGCCGGCCCGACATCCGCCACGAGGACGGCGGCCTGGGTAATCGAGCGGTCGCCCTCGAGCACTGCTTTCGTATTCGGGCGGACGCCGGAAGCAGGCGACGCGTGCGGACCGAGTCCGTTGACGACGCGTCGGTGTTGGTGACTGGCGCGATAGGCAAGCTCGACCGCCGCGGCCACGTCGACCAGCTGGCGCGGTTGCCACATGTCGCCGAGCCGGGCCACCGCCAGAGCAACCAATGCGTGCAGGCCGTCAGCCCCCCGCGCGGTCGAGAGTCCGTGAGGCTCGGCCGGGCCGCGACCCTCGACCCACGACGGATCAAGGTCGGTGACGCGATGCTCGACGTCGTCCATCTCGTTGTGCCAATGCCGCAACAGGGTCGGGCTGATCGGACCGACTGCGAGCGCAGCGCGGTCGACGACGTCGCGCCAGCTGGTCACGCCACCTCCCCTACGCTGGCCTCCGGCCGCCGATCTCGCAAAGATGGCCGGAGGCTGAGACATTCGTGAAGCCGAGACATTCGTGAACCTGTACATCTTCCTGGAGCGAGTATGAGCACGGATCGAGCGCCGACGGAACTCAACGGCTTCGCTCGTTCGCTCTTTCGCGACTTGCCCTCGCGCTATGACACGTTGGCCAACCTGCTGTCGTTCGGTCAAGACCGCCGCTGGCGGGCCGCCGTCGTCGATCACATCGTCAAGGCCAAACCGCATCGGGTGCTCGACGTCGCCTGCGGCCCAGCTGGGGTCACGTTGGCGATCGCGGCAGCCTGCGAAGCCGAGATCATCGGCGTCGATCTCACCGAGGCGATGCTGCGCCAAGGCAAAGCCAACGTCGAGCGCGCTGGTGTCGCCGATCGGGTCAAGCTCGCGATTGCCCGCGCTGAAGAACTCCCCTTCGCCGACGGCAGCTTCGACGCCATCTCGTTCAGCTACCTGATGCGGTACGTCGACGAGCCCGCCGCCACGATCGCCGAGCTGACGCGATGTCTGGCTCCGGGTGGCACCATCGCCAGCTTGGAATTTCACGTACCCCGGTGGGCGCCGGCCCGAGCTACCTGGTGGATCTACACCCGCTTCGTGTTGCCCATCGCCGGCCTGCTAACCGGCGGACCGGCCTGGTACCGCGTCGGCCGATTCCTCGGACCCAACATCACCTATCACTACATGCGGCACCCGGTCGGCGAGCATGTCGCCGCCTGGCGGGCTGCTGGCCTCGACAACGTGCAGGTCAAGACGATGAGCTTCGGCGGCGGTTTGGTGATGTCGGCGACCAGGCGCGTGCAGCACGCCTAACGAGGCGGACGCCGTCCGGCCGGCGTTCTACAGCGGTGGCCGCGGCACCGGTAGCTGGCGCGATTGGCTGTCGCTGCTGCACCCGCCGTACACCGCGTGGCACTTGTCGTACGTCGCCATCGGCGCCGCGCTGGTGCACCCGATCCGGCTCGAGCGTCTCGGCTGGACACTGCTCGGCTTCTTTCTTGGGCTGGGTATCGGCGCGCACGCCCTCGATGAACGCCACGGTCACCCGTTACGCACGGGTATCGGTGACGGCGCATTGACGGTCGTCGCTGCGCTGTCGATCGCCGGTGCGAGCGTCGACGGCTGGTTGGTCGGCGGCGTTCGGTTGCTGCCGTTCATCGGTGTCGGCGCCGTGCTCGTTGTCGCGTACAACCTCGAATGGTTCGGCGGCGTTGTGCATAACGGTGTCGGCTTCGCGCTCTCATGGGGCGCATTTCCGGTTCTCACCGGCTACTACGCGCAACGGTGGTCGATCTCGTTGGCCGCCGTCGTCGTCGCCCTTGGCGCGGCTGGCCTTTCGTGGGCGCAACGCACGCTCAGCACCCCCGCCCGCTGGCTGCGCAGAACCGTCACGGACGCAACGCTGACGGCGACGGACGCCGATGGGGCGCCGGTGCTGTTGACGTCGGCGGAGGTGCGGCAACCCCTTGAACTGGCGCTGCGCACGATCTCATGGTCGTTGGTTCTGGTCGCGATCGGACTCGTGGCCGCCGCGTACGCAAACGGCCACACTGCGGGTTAGTACCCATTGCGGGTTAGGGCACGTGGGTTACGGGCAACACTTTGATGTGCCCGAGTTGAAGAGCGCGTAGGAATGTGCCGACGCGCGGTCCTAGACCTCGATCCGACGCCGCAAGCAGTCGGCGTCGCTCGACACTTCGTCGCGGCGACTTGCCACCGATGGGGCCTCGACCCGCTGATCGATGAACTCGAGCTAACGGTCTCGGAGTTGGTGACCAATTCAGTGCTGCATGCCCAGACGCCGATCAAGGTGGAGTTGTGCGTCGCCCGCGGCGCGGTCGAAGCCTGCGTTCGCGACCACGAGCCCGCGCCACCCGTCGTCCGGCCAGCTCGGGTGGATTTGCTTGCCGATCTCGACGCCGTGCCCGCACCCCCGCCTCGGGTTGATCCCGAAGCGCGGCATCCAAGTTTGCACGTCGGCACGAGCGGCAGCATCGCCGCCGGCCGGGGCCTGCTCATCGTCGAGGCGCTCGCCGACGAGTGGGGCGTAACTCCGCTCAAGGACGGCAAAGAGGTCTGGCTGACCATGCCAGTGACATGGCCGCACCCGGAGTCGTGTGAGTGTGATGCACGCACGTCGCGCTCGTCCCCGGGGGAAGGCTGCCGGCACATCCCTGGACCGTGGGATTCAACCGGCTAACGCCGGCGTGGGACCCCGACACGCCCTAAGCCGTAATTGCTTGGGTGGCCGCCGGGTTACCTGCGGGTGTCCGTAAAGTCGGACACCAGACATACCGACGCCACAGGCGGGTACCCCGGTTGGAGCCGGGCTGGTTTCTGGGAGGGTCTCGTGGGCGTAGCGCAGGTTGGGCTGATCTTGATGCTCACCGTGGTCGGCTTGCCCTGCGCGTTCTTCACCTTGCTCGCGCTACTCGACCGGTTCGAACGGTCGCTATCGCCGGCCCGCGTGCCCGAACACGCCGTCACGACTGCGCCGGTGTCTGTGCCGGTGTCTGATGAGACAACTGCCGACGTCGTCTCGTTGCCGATTCATCTCACGCACCCGGTTGCCGAGCGCGCGGTCAATCAGTCATCCGCCGCTGCGGTTTAGATTCACTCAACGGGGGCAACTCCTTCTCACTATCGCTCACACAAATTTGGTTGGGCTCTTCGCTCACCAACAACAGTGAGCGATGCGCTCACACAACAACGGTGAGTGTCGGCCAAGGAGGAGAATTCATCGTGATCGCTCTAGGGCTCATTCTGTTGCTCATCGGCTTCCTCGCGCACGTCGGGATCCTGTGGACATTGGGCATCGTCGTGCTGGTCGTGGGCGTGGTCTTGTTCGCACTTGGTTCGGCTGGGCACGCGATCGGCGGTCGGCGCCACTACTGGTAGCCGGAGTCAGCCAAACCCACGGTGGTGGAAGCATCTGGCGACCTTTTCATCACCAGCCTTTGGGGCGCGGCCTTCGGGCCGCGCCCCGGGTTTTGTTCTGCGGCGCGGCCTTCGGGCCGCGCCCCGGGTTTGTTTGTCCGCTTGGAGTTTCTGCGCACGTGACAGCTGGAGGTCGGCATGCGGATCGGCGCGATTGTGATCGTCGTCTGGCTCGTGATTGGCGTGATTGCAACAGCTCAACGAGGATATTTCTCCAGCTCAGACACGTCGTGCGCGAAGGCTGGCAGCGTCACCGCGACGGTCATTTCCGGCCCACTCAA
>Ga0207929_1000121_pt1 | contig 21605 bp, 20 predicted proteins | sample NGESurdeep072012_FD_184466 | JGI IMG/M metagenome (GOLD analysis project Ga0207929, IMG submission 184466) | Arctic peat soil microbial communities from Barrow, Alaska - NGEE Surface sample 53-1 deep-072012 (SPAdes) | ecosystem: Environmental > Terrestrial > Soil > Wetlands > Peat ... | reverse complement strand
CCAGACCGCGCTGATCGCCTACCGCAACACGGCGTACGCACGGCTGGGACAGCTGCTACGTGAGCTGGGCCCTGCGCCTATGTGACTCCCCCAAAGTCCCCCCAGAGCAACCTCGTAGACGACATTGAAGGAAGTGCTCATGACGTACACAGCCGAGAACTGGCCGATCGCCTGCGCGATGCTGGCCTTCGGGAACAAGGACTCCCAGGGCGGCCCCATCCAGGACGCCACGACCGAGGAGTGGGCCAGGCACCTGCGCGAGGCGCGGCGCCTGGGCTTCACCGAGGTCGACCCCACCGACACGTGGGTGCGCGTCGCCGACCTCGAGGCCGCTCGGCTCGCCGAGTTCAAAGACGTGCTCGCCGACGTCGGCCTGACGATCCCCGCGATCTCCACCTCCCGCCGCAGCGTCCTGGACGCCAAGCGCGGTGACGAGTACCTCGCCTACAGCCACCGACTCCTGGACGTCGCCGCCGATCTCGGCGTGAAGATGGTCAGCTTCGGTTTCTTCCAGGCCTTGACCCCAGAGCAGCAGAAGGCGCTGTGGTTCTGGCTCGTCGACGGCTACAAAGACCCCGACGATGCGCGGGTCCGGGCAAAGGCCGCGTCCCTCATCCACGAGCTCGCCGAGCACGCGAAGCAGAACGGTCAGGAGATCACCCTCGAGATGTACGAGGACACGTATGTCGGCACGTGCGACAGTGCGGTCGCATTCCTGCAGGAAGTTGACCACGAAGCGTGTGGCCTCAACCCGGACCTGGGAAACTTCATCCGCCTGCACCGACCCATCGAGCCAGTCCAGTCGATGCTCGACAAGGTGCTCCCCCACGCCAACTACTGGCACGTCAAGAATTACCTCCGTGACGAGGACCCGGCAACCGGCGCGATCATGACCTTCCCCGTGCCGATGGACCAGGGCCTCATCAACTACCGGTCGGCGATCCGTCAGGCCCTCGACCTGGGCTTCTCGGGTGCCTTCCTCTGCGAGCACTACGGCAGCGACGGTCTTGGGGTGTGCGCGCGCAACCGCGAGTACATCCGGGGCATCCTCGCCGGTGCGCTCGCCTGACGACGGGGAGCCTGCCCGGATGTCCGATCTGCCGCCGCTGATCGTGGTCAGCCTGAAGATGTACCTTGGCGTCGCGGCGACCCGTGCCTGGGTCGCCGATGTTGTCGACGTCGCGGCACATCTCGACACCGGCGCCGGCATCGAGCTCGCGGTCCTGCCCACCTTCCCGCTGCTGGAGTCGACCGCGAAAACGCTTGCCGGCACCGGCATCCGTTGGGGCGCCCAGGACGTGGCGGCCTCGGTGGACGGCGCCCAGACCGGCGAGGTCTCGGTCGAGGTCCTCGCCGAGCTCGGTTGTCGGTACGTCGAGATTGGACATGTCGAGCGGCGGCGGCTGTTCGGCGAGGACGACGCCATGGTCCAAGCGAAGGTCTCGCAAGTCGTCGGGGCGGGCTTGGTGCCGCTGTACTGCCTCGGTGAGGCCGAGCGCGGTGCCCCGCGTGACGCCGCCCAGGCCTGTCTCGCACAGCTCCAGACGCTGCTCGAGGTCGCCGCCGGGAAAGAGGTCGTCGTCGCGTATGAGCCGGTGTGGGCGATCGGCGCCAGCGCTCCTGCGCCGGCGGAGTATGTCGCGGACGTCTGCGAGCACCTCCGCGTGCGGCTCGACTCGTATGCCGGCCGGTCCCGCCTGCTGTACGGCGGCGGCGCCGGACCGGGAACATACCAGAGCCTCGGGCCCGCAGTCGACGGGCTCTTCCTCGGGCGGTTCGCCCACGACACCCGCGCGCTGGTGCAGGTCGTCAACGAAGTCATCACCAGCGGCCAGAGCCGCATCGCATCACTCACCTCGAGCAAGGAGCAGTCATGAGCGCCAATCCCATGCCAGCAGTGAAGACAGCAGTCGTCACCGGCGCCGGCAGCCCTTTCGGTCTCGGACGGACCGTGGCCCGGACCCTCGCCGAGGGCGGCTGGCACGTCGCCCTCATCGACAACAACGCCGACGGCCTCGCCAAGGTCGAGAAGGAGCTCAAGGACGCTGGGCACGAGAACGTCATCGCCATCCCCACGGACATCTCGTCCGAGGACTCCGTCGTGGCGGCCTTCGCCACCATCGACGAGAAGCTGCCGCCGGTCGCGGCCCTGGTCAACCTCGCAGGGATCGCCTGCCCGGTCGCGCTTCATGAAATCGAGCTCGAGGAGTTCGAACGGGTCATGGCGGTCAACGTCACTGGCTCCTACCTCATGCTCAAGGCAGCCGCCGAGCGGATGATCCCCCGGGGCGTCGGCCGTATCGTCAATACCTCCTCGATCACGGCGTTCGATGGCGGCGGGACGTTCTCCAAGGGTGTCTATGCGACAGCCAAGGCTGCAGTCATCGGCATGTGTCGCGGCGGTGCGCGAGAGCTCGGCCCCTTCGGCATCACCGTGAACGTCCTGGCACCCGGGCCCTTCGACACCCAGATCATGGGCGGCAAGCTCACGGACGAGCGCAAGGCGTCCATGTCCTCGACCATCCCGCTCGGCCGCGTCGGCCAGCCCGAGGAGATCGCGGCCACAGTCGCGTTCCTCCTCTCTGACGGAGCGGGCTACATCAACGGCGCGACCATCCAGGTCGATGGCGGCAAGTACATGCACTGAGAGCCCGTCCCGTCGCCTGGCGGCCTCGCCAGCGGCTTCATCTCGACACAGGAGTTAGACGATGTCCAGTACCGTCAGCCGCGAGGCGGCTAATCGCTTTGAGCTTTCTGAGCTCGCCACCAAGCACGTGTTCCGGCGGCTCATCCCCTTCCTGCTCCTCATGTACATCATCGCGTTCCTGGACCGGAGCAACCTCTCCTTCGCAAAGGACGAGTTCGCGGTCAACAACGGAATCAGCGCCTCGGCGTACGCGCTGGGAGCCGGTCTGTTCTTCGCTGGCTACGCGATCTTCGAGATCCCCAGCAACATCATGTTGCACAAGGTCGGAGCCCGCTGGTGGCTTGCCCGGATCATGGTGAGCTGGGGCATCGTCTCGGCATGCTTCATGTTCGTCAACGGGCCGACAAGCTTCTACGTCCTGCGCGTCCTCCTCGGCATCACCGAGGCCGGATTCTTCCCGGGTGTGATCCTCTTCCTCACATACTGGGTGCCAGGCCGTCACCTCAACCGAGCCCGCGGCATCTTCTACATGGGCATCGCCCTCGCCGGCATCATCGGCAACCCGCTTTCTGGGAGCCTCCTCGAGCTCAACGGCCTCGGCGGCCTTCGCGGCACGCAGTGGATGTTCCTCGTCGAGGGGGTACTCGCCATCATCGTCGGCGTCTGGGCATACTTCTTCCTCACCGACCGCCCCGAGCATGCCGACTGGATGGACCCGGCTCAGCGCCAGGCGCTCTCGGAGACCATCGCCGCCGAGGACACCGCCAAGGACACCGGCCACGGTCCCCGCAGCGTCTGGGCGTCACTGGGGAACGTCCGCGTCTGGTACTTCGCGCTGGTCTATTTCTGCATCCAGATCGCCGTCTACGGTTTCGTGTTCTTCCTGCCGACCCAGGTCGTCGCCATCACCGGGCAGAAGCTTGGCTTTCAGGCTTCCCTCGTCACGGCCATCCCGTGGATCTTCGGCCTTGTCTCGGTTGCGTTCTTCCCCGGTCTCGCCGACCGGACCCGTCAGCACCGGCTGATCGGCAGCAGCCTTCTCCTGGTCACGGCCTTTGGCATCTGGCTCTCCGGCGCGATGAGCGGCACCCCCGTGATCGCCATTGCGGGCCTCTCACTGGCGGCGATCGGCTTTGTGGCAATGCAGCCGATCTTCTGGGCGCTGCCCACGGAGTACATGACGGGGTACGCCGCGGCGGCGGGCATCGGCCTGATCAACTCCCTCGGCAACCTCGGCGGCTTCCTCGCCCCGAACATGCGGGACTTCTTCGATGAGCGTGTGGGCGGCAACGCAGGCCTCAACTCTCTGGCCGTCGGCGCCGTCCTCGGTGCGATCCTCTTCGCTCTCACGGCGCTCTTCAAGAAGGCGAACGAGATCGAGGAAGGGCGTCTCGACGAGGTGGACGCGCGGTAGAGCTCGGCGCCCAAGAGGCATCACCACCACACGGTGGCGGGGCGGTCGTCGTCGCACGGCCGCCCCTTCGGCCCATTACCCCAGATCTCAAAGGAGTTGTCGTGGGTATCTCGATCGACACGTTGCTACAAGGGCTGCCGAAGGGCCCTGAGGTCCCAGCGCACATCGTCGCCGCTCTGGCTGAAAGCTCAGATCGCGTCCTGGTCGTCCTGGATGACGACCCCACCGGGACCCAGTCGGTCGCCGACCTCCCGGTCCTGATGAGCTGGTCGCCCGGCTCGTTGGAGTGGGCACTCCGCCAGGGCAAGCCTGCGGTATACGTCATGACGAACTCCCGCAGCCTCGCGCCTGAAGATGCCGCGGAGCGCAACCGTCAGGTTGCCAGGAGCACCTTCGCGGCCGCCGCGAAGGTGGGCGTCAACGTTGACTTCGTCTCCCGGTCCGACTCCACCCTGCGTGGGCACTTCCCCCTGGAGACAAACGTTCTCGCCGAGGAGATCCTTTCCCACACTGGCAACCACGTCGACGGGGTCATTATCGTCCCAGCCTTCGGGGACGCAGGGCGGATCACCGTGGGGGCCGTCCACTACGCAGGATCGGAAGCCGATGGGTACACGCCCGCGGGCGAGACCGAGTTCGCCAAGGACGCCACCTTCGGATATCGATCGTCGGACCTGCGCGAGTGGGTGGAAGAGAAGACCGCAGGACAGGTTCTCGCGGCCGACGTGGCCAGCATCGATCTGGCCACACTGCGCACCAACCACGAGGGGACCGTGGCTCTGCTGCGTGGCCTGTCGAACGAGCAGCCGGCAGTGGTCGACATCGTTGAGGAGAACGACCTGCGTCTGCTCGCACTGGCCCTTGACGAGGCCGAGCGGGCGGGGTCCCGGCTGCTCTATCGAGTCGGCCCTCCCTTCGTCCGGGCTCTCATCGGCCAGGAACCTCACCCGGCTCTGGAGGCGGACGACCTCTCCGCGATCCGAGCAGGCGGACTGGCCGACAATGCTGTGGGTGGCTTGATCGTGGTCGGGTCGCACGTGGCGATGACCACGAAACAGCTCGAGGCCCTTGTCGAGCGGATGTCCCCTGTGGAGCTCGAGATCGACGTGGCAAGGGTCCTGAGTGACAGTCCCGAGGGACATCTGGCCGAGGTGGCCGAGAAGGCGGTCGCGGCACTGCCTCGCGGAAACGTCGTCGTCCGAACGAGCCGCAGCCTCGTCACCGGGTCGGACGCCGGTGACTCCCTTGCCGTCTCCCGCCAGGTTTCCACAGCAGTGGTTGAGGTCGTCCGCCGGATTCTGGCTGGGTGCCCGCCACGATTCGTCGTCGCCAAGGGAGGAATCACCTCCTCGGATGTCGCCAGTCGCGGGCTGGACATCGAGCGAGCCGTGGTTCGGGGGCCCATGCTGCCCGGGATTGTGTCGCTGTGGGAGCCCATGGACGGCCCCGCCCGAGGGATCCCCTACATCGTCTTCGCCGGCAACGTCGGCGGCCCGAGCTCGCTTGCTGACGTCGTTGAAAAGCTCTCACGCTGAGACCGGACCAACCCCCTAGAAGGAGACACACGTGACCCCCACCATCGCCGTGCTCGGACTCGGCGCCATGGGCCTGCCCATGGCTCGCAACCTTGCTCAGTCGTTCCCGATCCGAAGCTATGACATCGACGCTGCGCGCTGCAGCGCCGCCGCGGACTTCTCGACGGCCTGCGGCAGCGCAAAGGAAGCTGCCACTGGTGCCGACATCGTCCTTCTCGCCGTGCGCAACCGCGATCAGCTCGTCGAGGTTCTCTGGGGCTCCGGCGGCGTGGTTCCGGTCCTGGATCCGGGTGCTGTCATCCTGCTCACCTCCACCGTCGGGATCGACGTGGTGCGCGATGTCGCCGGTCAGCTCGCAGAGCAAGAGCTACTTCTCGTTGACGCCCCGGTGTCAGGCGGACCGGTTCGCGCGGGCTTGGGTGACCTCCTCGTCACGGTTGGGGCAGACGACACCGCCTACGTCAAGGCACTTCCCGTGCTGGAGGCGATGGCTTCGACGCTGAAACGGGTCGGCCCGCGCCCCGGAGATGGTCAGTGCATGAAGACGGTGAACCAGCTCCTGTGCGGGGTCCACATCGCCGCAGCCGCCGAGGCCCTGGCACTGGCGAGGGCTTTGGGCCTGGACCCGGCTGCTGCCCTGGAGACCCTTGGCGCGGGGGCTGCCGCTTCATTCATGCTGGGTGATCGCGGCCCGCGCATGCTGCAGGCGTATGACGAGGGTGGCGCAGAGGTCCGCAGTCGCCTGGACATCTTCGTCAAGGACATGGGCATCGTGACGACCGCCGCGCGCGGCGTAGGCGTCTCAACGCCCCTCGCCGCTGCGGCCGAGCAGGTCTACCTCATGGGCCAGGCCCATGGGATGGCCGCTCAGGACGACTCCAGTGTCATCACCGTGCTCGCTCCCACGGTGACCAGTGAGACCTGACGGTGGCAGACCGTCGAACCCCTTCAGGAAGGCACCAGTGACATGAAGGCACTAGTCATGCAGGCCCCGTGGGTCCTCACAGTGGAAGAGGTCTCGACACCGGAGCCCGGCCCCGACGACGTCTTGGTCAAGATCGCGGCCACGGGTATCTGCGGCTCGGACTTCCACGGTTTCTCGGGCGAGAACGGACGGCGCAAGCCCGGTCAGATCATGGGCCACGAGACGGTGGGCCACGTTGCGAAGGTGGGAGGCAACGTTATCGACCTGGTAGAGGGCACCTGCGTGACAGTCAACCCTGTGCTGTCGTGCGACGACTGCGACGTCTGCCGGGCCGGCAACGAGCAGAGCTGTCCCAACCGCAAGGTCATCGGAGTAGCCCCCGAGCTGACCTCGGCGTTCGCGGAGTACCTGTTGGTACGACGCAGCAACGTGATCGCCCTTGCCAAGGGAATCGACCCCGAGCTGGGCGCCCTCGTCGAGCCACTAGCCGTCGGCTACCACGCCGCCGCGCGTGGTACATGCTCCAGCCAGGACACTGTCCTGGTCATCGGTGGCGGACCCATCGGTCAGGCCGCGTTCCTCGCGGCGCGGCGACTCGGCGCCACCAGGGTGGCCGTCTCCGACATCAACCCGACCCGCCGCGCCCTGTGTGCAGAGCTGGGCGCCGCAGTCATTGATCCATCTGCCAAACCGCTCGAAGAGTCCATCGTCGATGCGCTCGGCGCGAAGGCCACACTGGTCATCGACGCGGTGGGCGCGACAGCCACCCTCGCTGACGCCATGAAGGCATCAGCCTTCGGAGCGAGGTTGGTGCTCGTCGGGATGGCCGCGCCCTCGGTTGAGCTGGCCGCCTTTGCGATCAGTACCGAGGAGCGCACCCTGATCGGCAGCTTCTGCTACTCCCGCAAGCACTTCGCTGAGACGGCCGCGTGGGTCGGGACGACGGACGCACCGCTGCACAGGCTGATCGACGGCCGCGTGGGGTTCGAGGGCGCTGAGGCGAGCTTCACCGAACTGGCCAAGGGCCAGAGCGAAAGGAGCAAGATCCTGGTCTTCCCCGGCGGCGCTCCCGAGACGGAGGTTGAGAGGACCTGATGGGTATGCCGAAGATCGCCCAGGTTCGTGCGTTCACCGTGGCAGCCAAGGGCGGTGCCGACTACCACGACCAGGAGGGGTACCACTGGATCGACGACCACATTGCCACCCCGATGGCGAAGTACCCGGGATATGCAGACAGCCGCCGCAGCTTTGGTATCAACGTCCTGGGCACCCTTGTCGTTGAGGTTGAGGCCACCGATGGCAGCGTGGGCTTCGGCGTCACAACCGCCGGCGAGATCGGTGCCTGGATCGTCGAGAAGCACCTGTCGCGCTTCCTGGAGGGCGCACTGGTGACCGATGTTGAGCGCGTCTGGGACCAGATGTACCTCTCGACTCTTTTCTATGGCCGCAAGGGGATCGTCCTCAACGCCATCAGTGCTGTTGACCTCGCCCTCTATGACCTGCTCGGCAAGATCCGGCAGGAGCCCGTGTACCAGCTCCTCGGCGGCCCAGTCCGAGATGAGCTGCAGTTCTACGCCACCGGGGCGCGGCCGGACCACGCGAAACGGCTCGGCTTCATCGGCGGCAAGATGCCACTGCACCACGGCCCGGCCGAGGGCGAGGACGGTATGAACGCCAACATTGCCGAGCTGGCCGGGATGCGCTCCCGCGTTGGCGACGACTTCTGGCTCATGTGGGACTGCTGGATGTCCCTGGACCTGGACTACGCGACACGCCTTGCGTTGCGCAGCCACGAGCACGGTCTGAAGTGGATTGAGGAGTGCCTCATCCCCGACGACTACTGGGGCTACCGCGACCTCAAACGCGCCGTCCCGCCAGGCATGCTCGTCACGACTGGCGAGCACGAGTCCACGCGGCATGGCTTCCGCATGCTGCTCGAGATGGGATGTGCCGACATCATCCAGCCGGACGTGGGATGGTGCGGCGGTATCACCGAGCTGCTCAAGATCTCAGCACTCGCCGACGCACATGGCGCTCTGCTCGTGCCCCATGGCTCGAGTGTGTACTCGTACCACTTCGTCGTCACGCGCCACAACAGCCCCTTTGCCGAGTTCCTCATGATGGCGCCCAATGCCGACGAGGTCGTGCCTATGTTCACTCCGCTCCTGCTCAACGAGCCGCTGCCGGTCAACGGCAGGATGAAGTTGCCCGACACTCCCGGGTTCGGCGTCGAGCTGAACCCCGAGTGCCAGCTGGAGCGGCCATACACCCACTGACAGCTACCCCAAGACGAAAGGCCCCAACATGAAGCTGATGAGAGTCGGCCAGCGAGGACGAGAGGTCCCCGTCGTCAGCCTCGACGGCGAGGTGTTCCTCGACGCCCGCTCGGTCACCGACGACTACCACCCTGAATTCTTCTCCAGCGGCGGTCTGGACGACCTTCGCGCCGCAGTGAAGGAGGCAGCCCTCCCGACCATGGACGTGACCGGTCAGCGCGTCGGCGCTCCGGTCGCGCGCCCGACTGCCGTCATCTGCATCGGCCAGAACTACGCCGCTCACGCGGCCGAGTCCGGCGCCGAGCCGCCGAAGATCCCGATCGTCTTCTTCAAGCATCCGAACACCCTGCACGGTCCGTACGACGACGTGCGGATCCCGCGGAAGGCAGAGAAGACCGACTGGGAGGTCGAGCTCGCCGTCGTCATCGCCTCGGAAGCCCGCTACCTGCAGTCTCGGGAGGACGCTCTGGCGTGCATCGCGGGTTACGCCGTCTCCAACGACGTCTCCGAACGGGAGTTTCAGACCACGCTTTCCGGTGGTCAGTGGTCAAAGGGCAAGTGTTGCGAGGACTTCCAGCCACTCGGGCCCTGGCTGGTCGTGGACGAGGTCGCTGACCCACAGAAGCTCGGCCTCCGCTCGTGGGTCAACGGCGAGCCGCGCCAGGACTCAAACACCTCCGACATGATCTTCACCGTGACCACCCTGATCCAGCACCTTTCGCAGTTCATGGTGCTCAGCCCCGGCGACGTCATCAACACCGGCACCCCACAGGGAGTCGCCCTATCCGGCCGTTTCCCATACCTCAGGGCAGGGGACTTCATGGAGTTGGAGATCGACGGCCTCGGCCGCCAGCGGCAGGAACTGACCACCGCCCAGGCCTGAGTGAGTTCCCTGCGGCCGGGCCGAGCTGCCTACATCTGGGTATGTGCAGCCTCGGCCGGGTCGGTGCCGATCCGGGCGCCGGAATCCAGCGCAGTGATGGCGTCCAGCTCGTCCGGGCTGAGAGTGATCTCAGCCGCGGCAAGGTTCTCGCTCATCCGGTGGGGGTGTGTGGACTTGGGGATCACGATGTTGCCGATGCCGAGGTGCCAGCCAATCACAACCTGCGCAGGGGTTGCCCCGTGCTTCTGAGCCAGCGAGGTCACGGCGGCTGCGTTCAGATCAGCTCCCTGGCCCAATGGGCTGTATGCCTCGACCGCGATCCCGAGAGCGCGGGACTTTGCGGACAGGGCGGCCTGCTGGAAGGTCGGGTGGAGCTCAATCTGGTTCACGGCAGGGACGACCGTCGTCTCGGCCAGCAAGGTGTCCAGATGGTCTTGCAGGAAGTTGGACACACCGATGGCCCGCGCGCCGTACGCGGCATAGATCTTCTCCAAGGCCAGCCAGGCGTCAACGAACAGTCCCCGGGATGGGACTGGCCAGTGAATGAGATAGAGGTCAATCACGTCAACGCCGAGCGCCTTCCTGCTGGCCTCGAATGCTTCCGCTGCGGTGCCATGCTCCCCGTTGCGCAGTTTGGTGGTGATGAAGATTTCCTCGCGCGCGACTCCAGAGGCAGCGATCGCGGCACCCACGCCTGCCTCATTGCCGTACGCGGCGGCCGTGTCGATGTGCCGGTAGCCGGCCCCCAACGCGTCCTCCACGACGGCCTGCGTCTGTCCTTCCGGGACTTGAAATACGCCAAAACCGAGCTGGGGAATGGTGACCCCGTTGTTCAACGTCAGGTTTGGGACGATAGGCATGCCAACTCCATTTGTCTCGCGGACGGGATCCCTTCCACCTTAGGCATAACCGGCGGTTCGGCGAATGTCGGGCCTATGCCCCTCCCCCAGCCCTGCGCCACCGATGGCGAGGCGCCACGATGTCCTATGTCCCGGTGGCCCGTGCGCGCTGGCGCGTCGCAGTCCTTCCCGGATCGCGGTCGAGTCCACGGTCGTGGTGTGTGAAGCGGCCACCACATGATCCGGTGATGGGACTCAAGGCGGTCAGTGCTTGGGGTGTCATGGGGTCTTTCACATCCTCTTCAGTCTGGGCGTCGGCGAGGGTGAGGCGGGAGCGGGCCAGGACTCGAGGTCGAGGCCGAGGTAGCGTCGGCCTTCGATCCAGTCGTCGTGCTGCTCGGCCAGGACGGCTCCGACGAGGCGGATCAGTGAGTCCCGGGCGGGGAAGATGCCCACCACATCGGTCCTGCGGCGGACCTCTCGATTGAGTCGCCTCCTTAACCGGCCCTCGTAGTTGGGGCAAGCCGAGCGGGTTGGTTCAGCGTGGTTGGAGCCGGTCGAGGTGGCTTTGCAGGGCTTGGGCGACGCGGTCGTGTCGTTGAGCCTCGCTGGTCCATCCGCGGCGGTCGGCGTCGGCGTGCAGGACTTGGATGTCGGCGAGTTGGTCGGTCAGTGCGGGAGCGAATTCGGTTGCAGGAGTGTAGTTGTCGCAGGTTTCGCAAATGTTGGCGTACGAGCACGCGCCTTGGCCCTCATGCCGTGAGCAGTAGCCGTGAGCGACCCGGGTCTTGAGCATCTCCGAGGCGAGCCAGGTGATCTTGTCCGGCACGATCGGACGCCCGACCGGGGTCAATATCAGTTGGCGACGCATGGTGCCCATGGCCTGGTCGTAGGCGTTGCGCAGCGTCGGTGAGGCCAGGGTGGCGTAGCGGATGGTCATTTCGGGAGTGACGTGTCCGAGCAGGGCCATCAGTGCTTGCAGGGACATGCCGGCGTTGGCCAGGGCTGTGGCGTAGGTGTGCCGCAGTTGGTGTGGGGTGATCGTCATCGGCGCTCCGCCGGGGTCGCGTAGGTCCGCGGCCGCGATCCCTGACAAGAGCCCGTTGCGTAGCCGGGTCGCGCCGAGGCGGCGGCCGTGCTCGGTGAACAGGAAGTCGGTGGGTTTGCCGGTGCGCGGGTGTGGGATCGGCCGGTGGGCGCCCCGCCGGTGGGCCCACTGGTCGAGGACGGCCAGGGTCGGGCCGTCCAGGGGGACGGATCGTTCGGTGGCGAGTTTGCCCAACGGGACCCGCAGCCAGGTCCCGGTCGGGCCGTAGTCGATGACGGCGTTGACTTCGAGGTCGAGCAGCTCGCCGACCCGTAGGCCGGTGCCGCGTAGGACCTGCAGCCCGGCCCGGGCGAACGGGTCGTCCAGGTTCGCGACGGCGGCCATCAGCGCGGCGTCGACATCTGGGGCCAGGGCTCGGGGCAGCGCCTTGTCGAGCTTGGGGATGTCGGCGGCAAAGACCAGCCGTCGGGTCGGGGCATCGGCCCAGCCCCAGGCGGCGATGTCCTCGAGCATGTTGCGCACGCTCAGCACCGTGGACTGGGCGACGGCGGGACCAATCGGACGGGGCCTGGCCTTGCGGCCCCGCCAGGGGCGGGTGCGGTTCCAGGTCAGGAACTCTTCGATGTGGCTGCGTTGGAGGCCGGCCAGGTCGGCAACGTCGCTGTGGTGGGCAGTAAGGAACTCCGCGAATGGCAGCAGGTCGTTGACCAGGGACTCGACCGTGCGGGGGCGCATCACGGAGGCGCGGGTGGTGACGTAACGCAGCAGCGTGGTCCGGATCGCGTCGGCCATGTCGACGTCGGCAAAGCGTTGCTCCAACGTTCGCCCGGTGAACTGAGAGGGGCTCGTCATGGTGGTCAGCGTGCGGTTTGTCGGAGGTGAGCACCGGCTGGTCGGCGACTGGGCCGCGCTGGACGTGGCTCCTCCGGACAGGGGCATCACAGGGTCGAAGGTCCCGCCCCGGAGCCGCGCTCTGCTCTGCGGGCCACGCTTGTCCGCCTTGGTTGGGCCGCCGCCTTCGTTGCATCCGCTCAAGCATGAGAGTGAGTCCCGATTCCGGAACGATGACCGGACGCGTCTGAGCCAAGCTCGGTGTCCGTAGACGATCGGTGACCGGTCACCGATTGGCGGATTCTGGCGGTCATCGCAACAGGAGATCGCCGATCAACTCGATTGGCTTCTTGAACGCTAATCGAGTCGCGTGGCTCGCCAGCTGTCGACGGGACCCCATCCATGTCAAGGGTGGCCAAGAGACGTGCTGGCGGCCGAGCTCACCCCAGCACGTGCGGTTTATTGACGCTCGCGGTCGAGCTCTCGTCGATAGCCAAGGACTGTGAGGATGCCGCACCCGACGAACCAGCTCAAGACAACGGCGAGGTGCCCGACGGTGCTGCCGTTCGGCGGGTTGCCGAAGGACGCGACATCCTGCGGGGGGGCCATGACCCCCCACGCCAGCTGTCCGAAGTGGTACGTGGGCAGCACCTGCGCGACCTTGGCGAAGACGCCTGGCAGCTGGTCGAGGGGGTAGAAGAAGCCGGAGAGGAACGACAGCGGCAGGAAGACCAGGTTGACGATGGTCGAGACCGCACGCGGCCTGACCCAGTAGGCGATCGCGGAGCCCATCGTCGAGAACGCGACAACCCCGGTCAGGAGGATCGTGCTAGTGGCGATCAACCTCGACAGGTCGAACGTGACGTGCCCGGCAACGACCGCCACGGCAGCCATCCCTCCAAGGCTGACCAGCGTGAAGACGAGGTTCAGCGCGACCTTGCCGGCGAAATAGACCCACATCGGCATTGGCGTCGCCCGCATCCGGCGCAGCCAACCCTTGCTTCGTTCGGTCGCGAGCTCGCCGCCGAAGGAGAAGAGCGCCTCGCTGACCACCCCGTAGCATCCAATGGAAACAAACATCATCGCGCCGACGTCCGTGCCGAGGGGGAGGACCTCGCTGGCGTCTCGCAGCCCGAACATCGCATAAAGGATGATCGGCAGCACCACCACGCCGATGAAGTACTCGGGGATGCGGCGATACCGACGGACCTCCATGGTCACTTGGGTTATCAGCAGTCGAGCCGTGCCGGTCGCCGGACGGGTCAGCGGGCTCAGCCGACGGGGGAGGGATGCGACAGTCGTCAGGTCGGTCATGTGAGTGGCCCCTTGACTGTGGCTGTGGTTGCGGGGAAGGGTGCTGGCTCCGGCTCGTCCTTGAGCGTCTCGCCTGTGAGGTGGAGGAATGCCTGCTCGAGGCTCGCCTCGGTGACCGTCAGATCCTCGACGTGTCGGTTAGCGGCGAAGAGTGCTCGAAGGACAGGTTCTGCGATGGCCACCTGGAGCTGCACGCGCTGCAATCCGCATGACTGGGACGCCGGTATGCCGTGTGTCTCCAAGTGATCAAACGGCACAGCGCTCTTGACGCCTTCCAGTCGCCCGAGTTCGTCCAGAGTCGCATCAGTGGTCATGGTGACGGTCTTGGAGGGGATGAGTGCCTTGATCTGGGAGGGCGTGCTGTCATGGACGACCCGGCCCCGGTTGATCACGACGATGCGGTCGGCTGCCAGGTCCGCCTCGGGGAGGTTGTGCGTCGAGAACAGGATCGTCTTGCCCAGGCCGGCGAACTCCTCGACCTGCTGCCAGAATGCTTGTCGCGCATGCACATCCAGCGAGGCCGTCGGCTCGTCCAGGAAAAGCAGGTCCGGGTCACCGACAATTGCGAGCGCGAACGATAGTCGCTGCCTTTGGCCACCGGACAGCTGGGTGACGCGCTTGGCCGCGTGGGGGGAGAGGTCCGCCCGGCGGAGGACATCAGCGGTCGGCAGCGCGTAGGGGTAGTAGTGCCCGACCAGCTCAACCATCTCCGTGACGGTGAGGCTCTCCGGCGCGTCAGTGTCCTGCAGCATCGCGCCAACGCGACCGCGTACGTCGACGTGCCGCGGAGGTTTCCCGAAGACCGATACGGCGCCCCGGGATGGGGACCGCAGACCGAGCAACATCTCGATCGTCGTCGTCTTGCCGGCCCCGTTCGGGCCCAGCACGGCCACGACCTCACCCGGGGCCACGTTCAGGTCGATACCCACCACAGCCGGCACGACGCCATACGACTTGTGCAGGTCCGTCGCCTCGATAACGTTCATGGCGATGACGTTACGGACGGAGCGGCGCCTGCACAGGTGCCGCTGGTCATGACCTGCATGCATGACTTCTGGCACCTGCGTCTGGAGCGCCTGCCCGACCTATGCTGCGAGGGTGTCGGAGAATGCGCTGGACCAGACGAGGGATGCCGTGGGGCTGTTGGCCTACGTTGTGGTGGGCTTGATGACCATCCCGACCGGACTCGCGGGTCGGCTGTCCGGCTGGTGGTGGATTAGCCTCGCTGTGGGACTCCTGCTGTTCGGCGTCCTGTGTTCGGATCGGGTGTCCAGGTCGGCAGCGCGCTATGTGCTGGCTCCGCTGTTCGTGGCCTCTGTGGCGACCTATCTGCTGGCCACCGACTACGCGTTCTCCGCGGTGCCGATGGTCGTCGTTGCCGCGACAGCAGCGCTCCTGTTGCCACTGTGGGCGGCCCTGTCGCTGGTCGCCGCGCAGACTGTGGCCCTGGTCGTCGCGGCCCTATTGAGCGGCGGGGGCAGAGGGATTGGTTGGGCCTCGGCGGTGATGTACGCGGTGTTCCAGGTCTTCGCCGTCCTCATGGCCGCGACCAGCCTTCGTGAACGCCGGCTGCATGAGGAGCTCGCCGAGACGAACGAGGAACTGGCACAGGCGCAAGGGCGGCTCGCCGAGTCGAGCCGGGTGGCGGAGCGGCTGCGGATCTCCCGCGACCTGCACGATCTCGTCGGGCACCAGCTCAGCGCGCTGGCAGTGAACCTCGAGGTGGCCTCACATCTGGCGACGGGCCCGGCAGGCGAGTCGGTCGCGCAGTCGCGCACCATCGCCAAGGACCTGCTGCACGACGTGCGGCAGGTCGTCGGACAGCTGCGCGAGGCGCGGGCCGAGTTACGAGATGCGTTGCAGGACATGGCCGATGCCGTGCCGAGTCCGCAGGTGCACCTCGACCTGCCCGATGACCTGACGCACCTTGGGACAGAGTCGGCCACGGCCGTGCTGCGCTGCGTGCAGGAGATCATCACCAACGCGATGCGGCACGCGGACGCCGACCATCTCTGGATAGCCATCGCCTGCGTCGGTGGCGAGATCGTCCTCTCGGCACGCGACGACGGCCACGGCGCGTTGGTGGTCTCACCAGGAAACGGGCTGGTCGGCATGAAGGAGCGCCTGACCGGACTCGGTGGTGGCCTGACCTGGGAGGGCGGCGCGGGCGCCGGCTTCCACCTCAAGGCCCGGCTCCCGGCGGCGGTGTGAACGCCGAACAGCCGATCCGGGTGCTGCTGGTTGACGACCAGACGTTGGTGCGGCAGGGCATCCGCAGCCTGCTGACCCTGGCTGCCCAGGTCGAGGTCGTGGCCGAGGCAGCTGACGGCATCGAGGCGTTGGCCGCGATCGAGGAGACGCGGCCGGATGTCGTGCTGCTCGATCTGAGGATGCCTCGGCTCGATGGTGCCGGGACACTCAAAGCGTTGGCGGAGCGGGGCTTTCGGCCTCCCGTGCTGGTGTTGACGACCTTTGACGACGACGAGGCCGTGCTGGACGTCCTGCGAGCCGGGGCTCGGGGTTTCCTGCTCAAGGACGTCACTCTCGACGAGCTCGTCCATGCCATCGAGACCCTGGCGCGGGGTGGCCGACTCGTGCAACCAGCAGTCACCGCCGCACTACTCCAGCGCCTGGCGGACCGCCCGGCTGCCGATAATGAACATCCGGCTGCGCAGGCACTGACCACGCGCGAGGTCGAGATCCTGGAGCTGATGGCCGGTGGGTTCGCCAACCGCGAGATCGCGCGCGCGCTGCACCTTGCCGAAGGCACCGTCAAGAACCATGTGTCATCGATCCTGCTCAAGCTCGGCGCCCGCGACCGCACCCGCGCCGTCCTGCGTGGCCTCGAGCTCGGCCTGTTCAGAGGAGGCGCCCAGTGACTGGCACGTCAGCAGAGGCGGTCGTGATCTAGAACCGCGGGCACGCGGCAACCTTGGAGCAGCGAATGGTTCAAAAACCTCGACCTCTTGGCAGCCCCGCCTCTCACTTGTCCGATATTGCGTTTCAACCAGTTCCCGACGAGCCACCGGCGCCGAATTGTCCGTGACCCGATCCCTGAGCGGCACAACGGGGATCTGTTCATCGGCGTCCAATCAGAGGCGTTTCGACGCGCCAGTCAGCGTTGGGTATTCAGGCGGGTCGTCGGTGGGAGACTCGGAGTCATGACGGTTGGACCTGGTGATGACTTCGAGTTGACCATGGATGAGCTGCGAGTTGTAGCGCGCTACGTGGCGGAGAGCGCTCAGGAAGTTCTCCCTGTATTCGAGGACGCCAACCCCAGTGATCCTCGACCTCGGGCTGCCGTTGATGCCGCATGGGAGTTCGTACACGGCGCGAGAAGGACCAAGCTGCAGCGCGTCACCTCGCTGGACGCACACCGAGCAGCAAAGGAAGCGGCCACCGAAACCGCATGTCTCGCTGCACGCGCCGCCGGGGATGCCGCATCTGCCGCTTACCTCCACCCCATCGCGAAAGCTACCCAGGTAGGCCACATTCTCCGTGCTGCTGCAGGTGCGGCGCGCGTAGCCGAGTTGAACGCAGGCGACGATCCCGACGTCGGAATCAAGCTCATCGAGCAGGCTCGACAACGCGCCACACCGGTCTTGATTGATGTTCTTGATCGGTATCCCCTCGCCCCAGCTGGCAAGAGCCGTGTTGCGCAACTCATGACCATCTTGGACGCTTCCCTGCGCGCGTCCCGCTGAGCCATCGGTAACCAGTCACCGATCCCTACTCGCCTACGACCACTGACCCTTGGAATTGATCACCTAGGCGCGATCGCAACTCGTGGTCGAGATCCCGACCGCCTTCTACGACGAGACGAAGGCCGGCAATATAGCCGGTCTCACCGCTCCGGCGAGCTCGCCGGCCTCGGTGACCACCGGAACGCGGGCGTGGCCCACACCGACGCCATGGGCCGCGTCATGAACGGCGGGCAATGGGCCCGCTCGACCCAAGCCCCCAGCCGCCGACTCTTACTCGATGGGAGGGGCATCGATCGCCCGGTTGGACTCGGGATGGGTCGTGCTGTCGTACTCGGCCAAGCCGCTAGTACGGGCGGCCGCGATGAACTCGCCACCGCCCGCAGCTATCGGGTGCGACCTGGGCTCAGCGCACCGACTTCCGCTCGTAGATCGCCATAGACCAGGCGTACCCGGCGACCGTGATCACGAAGCACCACCCGATCGCGAGGACCGCGTTCGAGCCGAGCGGGGTGCCGAGCAGCAGCCCGCGGATGGTCTCAATGAACGGCGTAAACGGTTGGTACTGCGCGAACCCCTGCAACCACACCGGCATCGACTCGGTCGGCACGAAGCCGCTGCCGAGGAACGGCAGCAAGATGAGCACCATCGGCAGGTTGCTCGCCGTCTCGACCGACTTAACCTGCATCCCCATCGCGACCGCGAGCCAGGTGATCGCGAACGCGATGAGCACGATCATGCCGACAGCGGCGATCCACTGGATCGGTCCGGCCGTCGGGCGGAACCCAATCAGCAGGCCGACGCCGAGCACGAGCACGACGGCGATGACCGCCTGGATGGTGTTGCCGAGCACGTGCCCGGCGAGCACGGCAGCTCGCGAGATCGCCATCGTGCGGAACCGCGCGGTGATGCCCTCGGTCATGTCCATCGCGACCGTTGTCGCGGTGCCGCCGGCGGTGCCCGCAATGGTTATCAGCAGGATGCCCGGCATGACGTACGCGAGGTACGCTTCCCGCCCGCCGGCCGGGTCCACGCCCGGCAAGCCGGCCCCGAGCGTGCCGCCGAACACGAACACGAACAGCAGCAGGAACACCACCGGCCCCGCGATGGTGAACACTGACAGGCCCGGGTAGCGCACCATGTGCAGCAGGTTGCGGCGCAGCATCGTGATCGCGTCGGCGACGACGTGCGACTGTCGACTGGTGCCCGGGGCTGTGGTGCGCTGGGCGGTGATGGTGGTCATGACTCGGTTCCTTTCGTGTCGACCCGGCCGGTGAGCGCGAAGAACACATCATCGAGATCCGGGGTGTGGATGCTGAGGTCGTCGACCTCGACGTTGGCCGCATCGAGGCGGTCCAGCACGGTGCGCAGCGCGCGGACCCCGCCGTCGCTCGGCACGGTGAGCGCGAGCCCGGCGTCGTCGCTAGCGAACTCGTCGATCAGGCGGGAGGCGGCGTCGAGCGCCGCGGCATCCGCGAACCGGAGTCGGATGTGCCCGCCGGGGACGAGGCGCTTGAGCTCGTCTGGCGTCCCGTCGGCGACGATTCGGCCGCCGTCGAGCACCGCGATGCGGTCCGCGAGCTCGTCCGCCTCGTCGAGGTTCTGGGTGGTGAGCAGCACGGTCGTGCCGTCCGCGACGAGGCCGCGCACGATGTCCCACATGGTGTGGCGGCTGCGCGGGTCCAGGCCCGTGGTGGGCTCGTCGAGGAAGATGACGCTCGGTGTCGCGACGAGGGTCATCGCGAGGTCGAGGCGGCGCTGCATCCCGCCGGAGTAGGTGGCGAGCGGCTTTCGGGCGGCCTCGACGAGGTCGAACTGCTCGAGCAGCTCGGCCACCCGCGCCTTCGAGCGCTTCGCGCCGAGGTGGCGCAGCCGGGCCATCAGCAGGAGGTTCTCCTCGCCCGTCAGCAGCTTGTCGACCGCCGAGAACTGGCCGGTCAGGCCGATCACCGCGCGCACGCCGTCCGGATCGCGAACGACGTCGCATCCGTTCACGAATGCCGTGCCGCCGTCGGGCCGCAAGAGCGTGGACAGGATGTGCACGGTCGTCGTCTTGCCGGCGCCGTTCGGGCCGAGCAGCGCGGTGACGGTGCCCGCGCTCACGGTGAGGTCGACGTCGTCGAGCACGACCTTTCCGCCGTAGGACTTCCGCAGCCCGCGGACTTCGATCGCAGTGCTGGTCATGTGCGTCGTGCCCTTCTGTTGGTTGCCCGATTTCACCGGGCGCGTTGGATGGTGATGTCGCCGTACTGAGTGCGCGCACGTACTGCGACGGCCTGCTCGGACTCGTCGGGAGCGCGGTCGCCGTCGAGCTGGTTGCGCACACGCCCGTCCTTCGAGGACAGGTCGAGCCAGGCGAGGACGCCGGGCCGCACACCGATGGTGACCTGGCCGTAGCCGCTCTCGACCTGGATGGAACCGCTCGAGACCTCTCGCAGCTGGATGCTGCCGTACGCGGTCTTCGCCGCAACGGAGGCGAGCGCCTTCGTGATCTCCAGGTCGCCGTAGGAGAGCTTCGCGTCGAGGTCGCCGCCGGACTCTCCGACCTGGATGGTGCCGTGCGACGCCTTGAGGATCGCGTCGCCGGTGACCGTGCCGACCCGGATCTGACCGTGGTCGGCCGTGATCTCGATCCCGCCCTCTGCGGTACCCAGGGTCGCGTTGCCGTGCGAGGCGCGCAGCCACAGGTCGCCGGTGGTGTCGACATCCACGGGACCAGTCGAGGCCTTGATGCGGGTGGCGCCGAGGCGTCCGACGGTGCGCACGCCGCCGACCGAGATCTCGGCGGTGAGCCGCGACCCCGCCGGCAGCTCGACCAACACGTCGACCGACTCGGTTGGGCCGAACCAGCTGATGCGGGGCCGCGGGCCCGTGATGGTGAGCCGCTGGCCGTCGAAGTCGACCTTGGTCTCCTCCGCGCCTCGGCGGTCGACCGCCTTCGCCGGGCTAGTGGGCGACACGGTCACGACCGTGTCGGCGCGGTCGCTGGCGAAGACCTCGATCGCGCCGACCGGCAGGTTGATGGCGAGGTCGATTGGGGTGGGAGTGTTGTAGGTGGGCATGCTGACGCTCTCCCTTCTCTGGGCGTGTTCGTCCGAGCCCGCGGGTCCGCGTGGCTGGTGGATGTGGTGGGCTGAGCGGGTTAGCGCGCCCAGCCCGCGAAGTTGTCGCCGGTGCGCAGCGTGCGCTGTGCAGACCGTCGTTGCTTGGGTTGGAGAGCGGCCGCAATCGCACGGACCAGCCATGTGTTGACGGACAGGCCGTCAGCCGCTGCCGCCTCGTCCACCCGCGCCTTGAGGGCGTCCGGCAGACGGAGCGTCGTGCGCGAGGTGCTCGCGTCGTCGAGGTCGACGGTTGCAGCGGGCCGCTCGTCGGCGTCAGGCTCCGTGTTCGGCTGGGTAACTACGAACGCGATCTCGCGTCCGCGCAGCCGCATGTCAACCGAGCCGGGTGCGAGGTCGCGGGTGATCTCGCCGGCCGCGGCCGACAGGACGTCGAGTAGCACGAGCCGCGTCGCGGCATCCAGTCCGGCGGCGAGTCGCTCGGCGACGGCGCGAATGTCCTCCGCGCCGTTCGCCGCGGCATCCACTAACTGGCGCTGCAGGTCGCTGACGTACTGTCCGAGTTCCACGTCACCACCATGACACCACCGTGGTGTCCTGTCAAGCCATCGTGGTGTCATGGGTCATGACACGTGCGGCTCCGCTTTGTGGAGAGCCGCGCGGCAAGAGTCGGTCGACGCAGCGAATAGGTCCGTTAGAGGGATCCATCACCGGGCAAGGGCTCACACCCAATGCGCTGATGTCCGGTCGTGCTTTGTCGACCGTCCGCCGTCCCGATCGCGGATGGCGAGGACCGACGACCTGGGTGGACCACGACCCGAACCCGTTAGACCCCAACGGCTAGCCCTGCGTGCCCCGTGCCTCAGGCGGTAGGTGGAGACGTCGAGGTGCTCGCCGTGGCCGTCGGGTCGGGCAAAGGCGTTGCCGTCGGGTCGGACGTTGCCGTCGGGTCAGGGACTGCCGTCGGGTCGGGGGTTGGCATGAGCGTAGGAGTTGAAGAGCTAACCGTGGCAGTGGGCGTCGGGCCGACGGTGGGCGTCGAAGTGACGGGCGTGGTCGTGACCGGCAGAGTCTCCAACGGCGCGGTCGCCACCGACGTGCTAGGGACCGACACAGCGAGAGCAGAGGCG
>Ga0207929_1000119_pt1 | contig 21692 bp, 23 predicted proteins | sample NGESurdeep072012_FD_184466 | JGI IMG/M metagenome (GOLD analysis project Ga0207929, IMG submission 184466) | Arctic peat soil microbial communities from Barrow, Alaska - NGEE Surface sample 53-1 deep-072012 (SPAdes) | ecosystem: Environmental > Terrestrial > Soil > Wetlands > Peat ... | reverse complement strand
CCCTGGTCCGGCCACAGGAGCGGCGCCCGAGAAGCCATTCGGGCGCCGCTTCGCCCTGCCCCCTTGACAAGACCGCCCTACATATCAGTCGAGGCCGGCAAGCAGTTCCGCCGCGTCAACGGCCACATGCACCTACCAACGCTACGAGCCGCCCTCCAGCGGCATGTCGCCGAGCAGAGTGTCGGTGCCGACCATCATGATGAGATCGTGAACGTAGCCTGATGATCATCGGGCCGCCACCGAAGTTCCACGGAACTCGGGACATCCTCTCGAATCGGGCAGGGTGGGAGTTCTCCGGAGCCCCGCTCCAACAACTCCGTCTCAATGAGGATCTCTTCGGGCGTGGTCTCTGGTGAGTCCATCAGTTGCGTCAGTCGCTCGATCGCTGCGTTGCCGATGCGATGGGGATCCTGATCTATACAGGTCACGCCGGGCTTGAGCGCTCCGGCAAGCGAGAAGTCGCCAAACGAAATGAACGCGACGTCCGTGCGATTCAGGCCGTGCAACGCGTCGACGACTCCCATACCCGACCTCGGATTCGCCGCGAAAATAGCCGTCGGCGGCTGCGGCAGGTCCAGAAGCATGGTCGTCACCGTCCTGGCCGAATCGGCCTCTGCCGCCGAAGGCGGCGACATTGCGGGATCAACGTCAATGTTGTGCTCGATGAGCACCTGGGCATAACCACGGGCGCGTTGAATGATGGTGCTGAATCGCTCGTCCCGACCAACGAACGCGATTCGGGTATGACCCTGCGAAATGAATCCTGCGACGGCCTCTCTTGTTGCCTTGTCGTCATCGACGACAACGGAGTCGAATCCTTCCTTGCGCCGGTCGATCATGACCACTGGCGTTGTCGATCGATATCGCCCCAAATAACTATGGTCCTGGGCAACCGGGGCAAGGATGATGCCGCGGACCCGCTGCCCCGTGAGACGTAGGAGCTGGTCGCGTTCACGACCCGAGTCGAATCCGGTGCTGGCGAAGATCACGCTCAGTCCATCCTCAAGGGCTCTGTCTTCGATGGCACTGACCAGCGAGGAGAAGAAGGGGTCAGCGATGGTGTCGACCAAGACACCAACAGCATCTGGCACCCCGGACTTCAGTGCTCGGGCCCTCGTGTCGACCACATAATCCAACTCCGAAATCGATCGCTTGACTCTCATCCGGGTGGCGGGCAAGACAGATGCCTCATTATTGACGACACGCGAGACAGTCTTGATGCTCACTCCTGCATGAGCCGCATCGTCCTTGAGGCCGGGGCGAGCGTTCACGGGCACCCTCCCGGCAGTGCGGCGACGAGGTCCCCGCAAGCGCTGACGTTCCCGCCCCTGCTGCAATTGTCATCCCGAGCCGGGAGGCTCATCGCAAGAAATGGGGTCTGCATCTTGGCACCCCTGGCAGCCTTGTACCCGCCCCCGGCACCCGATACCGGCCTCGACAAGGCACAGGCTTCCGTATTTCGAGCCGATCTCCTGCGGACAAACCACCGTGAAGAACCTGTCCCGCTGGATGGCTCCGTCCCGAGCTCCATTGACCCACACTTGGGCTTAGTGACAACGTTGTCAAGAGCAAGGTCAAAAGGGGACATATCGTAAGCGAACCTTGACAATCGCAAGGCCCCACCTGTGGGATCCCGGTCCCGCTGACCAGGTCGGACGAGTGGTCCGGTCCGATGCGCCCGTCGTCCTGGTCCAACCAGCTCTGTCGCGGACACTCCAACACGCGAGCCAGGGGGAAGTGCGTCTCAGACGCCACCCTGGACGGGCTCGGACGTCGACCGGTAGCCATCAGTTTCACCCAGGGCAAGGCACTGGGCCAACGGCTGCACGCCGTCTGACGTCGCTGCGCCCTGCAGGCTCGCGGCTGCAACACAGACCCCGAGCCGCAAGCACTGCGCGACCGGCAGTTCCTCATGCAGCCCGTAGATCACCCCAGCAGCAAAAGCGTCACCGGCTCCGGTCGCGTTGTGCACCGCCGAACGCGGCAGACGCACCGACCCCTGTCGCCAGAGCAGCCCACCGGGTGCGGCGGCCACGCAACCAGCCGGAAAGTGCACGGCGACCAGGCGCGAGACGCCGAGCTCCACCAGGGCCATGGCAACGGACTCCAGCGCCCCCCAGTGGGGATGCCCGTCCACGTCCGCTGGCCGGATCTGCGCACCCGTCAAGGCGGCCGCCTCGATCTCGTTGATCACCAGGTAGTCCAGGTTGGCCAGGCACGGCAGCGCCACCGCGCGGATCTCCTCGTCGGGCAGCGAGACCAGCTCCATGGTGGTGCGCATGCCCACCGACTGTGCTGCCTGCAGCAGGGATGCCCAGCCGTTCCCACCCCCCTGACCGGGTGCATCCATGCGCGGGTGCAACCCGGGTGCCCCAGCGTGCAGGATCTTCGCAGAGGAGCCAGTCACGTCGACGTCTTGCGCTGAGAGCAGTGCGCTTGCCCCGGGGTGGTGGAAGAAGGTGCGGGTACCGCCGTCGCGCACAACCATCGCGTCGGTGAACGAGGTGGCCACATCCGGTACCGTCCGCAGGGCGCTCGTGTCGATGCCCAGTGCCGCGCAGGCGTCACGCACCAGCCGGCCGTGCTCGTCGTCCCCCACCACACCAACCAGTTCGAGCGGGAACAGCGCGCCGAGCCGGCGCAGGTCCACCGCCAGGTTCAGGGCCGGCCCGCCCGTGCTCACCGAAACGTCCCTAATGAGGGTGAGCCGCTCCTGGTCGGGGTAGGCGTCGATGACCTTGGCCAGGTCCACGACGATTGAGCCGACACACAGCACGCCTGACCGGGTCGACGCCACCTCAGCCCTGTCTGAGCACGGGCTCGGTGATGGCCAGATCTTCCTCCAGGGTGCGCCGCGCGAGAAGTGCCTGGCTGTGCAGCGACTGGTGGTACTCCTGCACGGCCTGCTCGGGGCTCAGGTCCCGGCGCAGCACTGACCGCATGAGACGCACCAGGTCGCTCTGCGACTCCGCCTGCTGGATCTTTCGTCCGAACAGGGCAACTCGGGCACCATGCCGCTCCGCCTGCGACAACAGCTCGAAGGTGTCTCGCGTCGTCCCCGCAGCCCCTCCGAGGACACCGACCACAAGAGCGGGGTCGTAATTGACGAGTTCTTCCAGTTCGTCCGGCCCGTTGAAAGCCACCTTGAGAAACAATGGCCGTTCGGTGCTCGTCAGGCCGGCAAGGGTCCGCACGATGCTGTCGTTGATGAAGGCGCCCACGTCCTGCCCGGACAGCCCGACGGGCGCGTTCGGGTTGAAGACCTCGAGGATGTGACGCAGCCCGGCGGCGCGGGCATCTTCACGGAAACGGGCGTAGGCCTCCAGGGTCGCCAGGTCGAGATCGCGGTCGTTGTTGAAGGTGATGGAATACAGCACGAGGTCGCAAAATGCACTGACCGACTGCAGGTCGGCAGACCGAAACGGTCGCGACGGCCGCTGCGGGTAACCGCCACCGCGCTGATTCCAGATGTCCGTGGCATCGTTGGCCCGCACCACAGGCGTAACCGGTGAACCCTCCAGCACCCGGTCCCGGGCCAGCTGCTCACCGTTGGACGCGGAGGTAAGCATGATGTCAACCGACTCATCCCGCACCAGGGCGGTCATCGCTTCCAAGTACTCCTGGCGTGAGCGCAGACGCGGCGGGGTCTGGCCCGGCGCCATGCCGGCCGCAGCCACCCCAAAGGCCATGTCGGCGTCCTTGGCATCGGCGATGATGAAATCGTCGTGCGTGTACCCACCCGCCAAGATCGTGGCCAGCTTGCGGTCCAGTGCTTTCATGGTCTCGCTCTTTCCATCGGTTCCGCAGGACGACCTGGCGGTCATCCGGTTCACGACTACTCGATCAGACCCGGGTGGCTCGGTCGATCAGCTCGACGATGCGCCCGGCTCCCTTCTGGTGCAGCCGCCACCGTTGCGACATGTCCTGCTGCCAGACGCTCATCGTCGAGGCGATCGGACACGTCGCAGAGGTCGGCCACAAACGCTGCGGCTCCAGCCGTTCGCGGCCAACCCTGGCCTTCAGCTGGTTTCTCATCCGGCCACGGCCTGGCTGGGACGGTCTGCCCATCGATGCCCTCGGCGTAGCGCGTCGAACTGGCGATCGCGGCGATCAACCTGGTGACCTTGCGAAGACCCAGGCACGGCGCCTCAGCCAAATCGAGGCCTGGACGGAAACCCGAAAAGCCACCACCAGATACATCTAATACCCTCGTCAATAGGCAGTGACAACGGGAGGGGTCCGCGGTGGGCGATGGGGTGTTGATTGGCCTGGATGTAGGAACGACGTCGAGCAAGGCCGTGGTTTACACCCCCGAAGGTCAGGCGGTTGCTGACGGACGAGCCCCTACCATCTGGAGCTTCACGCCGTCGGGGGTCCAGATGGATGCCCGCGACCTGCTCGCCGGCGCCATTGAAGCGGTGAACCAAGCCCTCGCGCAGACCTCGAGCGTTGCCGTCCTGGGGCTGGGCGTTGCGAGCATGGGCGAGTCCGGTGTGTTGCTGGATCGACATGGTAGGCCAGTGGCACCGGTGATCGCCTGGCATGACACCAGGGACCGCGTTGAGCTCGCTGAGTTGGACGCCCGGTTGGGGGCCGACAGGTTCAGCGCTCGCACCGGACTGCCGTTCCTACCGCAATGGTCCCTGACGAAGCATCACTGGCTTGTGCGCCACCACCTCGCGGCCACAGACGCCGTGCGTCGCTTGAACATCGGCGAGTGGATCGTCCTTGGGCTGGGCGGCGAGGAGGCCAGCGAGCTGTCCCTGGCGTCGCGTACAGGCTGGCTGGACCTGGCAACTCGTACCTGGTGGGCTGAGAGCTTGTCGGCGACAGAAATGAAGGAGTCCCTGCTGCCGCCGCTGGTGACCGCCGGGACGGCGCTGGGAGGGGTGACCAACAGCGAGGTCTCGACCGCGCTCGCTGGTGCCGTTCTGACCGTGGCCGGTCACGATCATCAGGCGGCCGCTGTCGGTGTGGGGGCCATTCATGAGGGGGACGAGCTGGACTCGTGCGGGACGGCAGAAGCGTTGGTGCGAACCGTGCAGCCAAACCTGCCGGAGGAAACCATCGCCGAGCTGGCGCGTGCCGGGATCACTACGGGTTGGCATGTACTGGCTCAACGCTGGTGTCTGCTCGGCGGCACGGAAGGCGGGCGCACGTTGCAGCGCGTACGCGTGCTGCTCGGTGAGGATGGTGAGGATCTGGATGCTCTGGATGCGGCCGCGTTGGCCGTCTCGCCCTTGGAGGTGCGGGGACTCGTTCTTGAGGTGACCTCAGAGGGAGTCGTGGTCAAAGGCGCCAATGAGAACACCCGACCCGAGCACATCTGGAGGTCGGCACTGGAGCACGTGACCAGGGAGGCGAAGTTGACCCACGTAGCGATGTCCAGGCTGTCGGGCCCACTTCGTCAGCTGGTTGTGACCGGCGGGTGGAGCAACAGTCGCGCCCTGCTACACGTGAAGCGCGACATGCTCGGCCCGTTGGAGCGCTCCGGTGTCAGCCAGGCCGGTTGTCGGGGCGCGGCCCTCCTCGCGGGGCTGGCCGCTGGAGTGTATGAAACCACCGATCAGTTCCCCGACCCCGCGTGACCAGAGCCCGGATTGCGAGGGCAGGTTCCAAGACGAGCGGCGATGCCAAAATTCGCGATGTCAAGGGCCATTGTCTGGAGTATTCCGCCAGCATCACCTGTCCTGGCAGAGTTGAAGGCGAAGGGCAGCTGAGTTAACGCTGTCACCGGATGCTGGCAACCGAAGTAGCCTTGGGGCGCTCACAGTCACTCATCGACCGCGCTGCTCACGTCACTCGAGGCGCCGCCTGAGGCGACCGCGCTGCTCGATCCGGGCCGGGCATAGGCGCCTGAGCGATCGGCGTTCTGACATCATCGAAGATCAGAGGAAAACCGTGATATCGGCAGAGGGCTTACTTTTCGACTGTGACGGCGTGCTGGTCGACTCCGATGAGGCGGCCGCGCATGCCTGGAACAGCTGGGCGGCGGAATATGCTCCCGGCTTCGACTTCGTCCGGGACATCACCCATGGGCGCCCCGCTGGCGATACTGTCGCGGATTTGGTACCAGCGCTGGACCTCGATCGTGCCAAGCGAGCTTTGATTCAGCTCGAGATCGACACGGCGCCGATGGTCCACGCCCTTCCAGGGGCTGTCGAATTGCTGAGCCTGCTTCCGCAGGACAGCTGGACGGTCGTCACATCGGCTGTCCTCGCGGTCGCACGCGCGCGGCTGAGTGCGGCAGGACTGCCCTGCCCAGACGACATCGTGACGGCGCAGGACGTGGGCCAGGGAAAACCTGCGCCCGACCCGTACCGCATAGGGGCCGAACGGCTAAGGATTGCGCCAGCACGTGGCGTGGTGTTTGAGGACGCTGAAGCGGGCGTGAGCTCGGCCCTGGCAGCCGGGATCGGACTGACAGTCGGCGTTGGCGAACGAGGGTTGCGCACGCGGGCCCACCTTGTGGTGGCAGACCTGCGCAATATCCGCTACGACGGGAGCGTGCTCGATCTTCGGAAAGCACACATCCTGCGTCATCCCGATCCGACGCAGCCACCGGTCATCCCAGTGCAGCGAAGCAAGGTCAGGAAGACGGCCTGACCGACCGTGCGTCCACGGTGGCGAGAGCACCCATGGTGTGCAAGGACACGAGGGCACGCAGGTAGGCATCGGTGAAGCGGGGGTCATCCACCAGGTCACCGAATATCTCCCGCTGGGCCAAGAAGGCAGTCGGCTCCTCCGGCTGCCGCGCCGCCGCAGCCATCAACTGCTCCCGCAACGGATCCACGACCTCGATCGAGTGGCCGGCATCGTCGACCCCCTCGGCGTAACGCGCCCAGGCTGCGATGACCAGGGCCGAGCGCTCGATGGGGCCACCATGAGCCAGGTTGTGCCGCACCGACGGGAGCAGGAACTTCGGGATCCGGTCTGAGGTGTCGGCACATAGCCGCGCCAAGGTGTCGCGGACATATGGGTTTGAGAACCGTTCAACCAGTGTGCGGCGATAGTCATCGAGGTCGACCCCGGGCACCGGCGGCAGCGTCGGGGCGGCCTCGGTGGCCATGAACGTGTTGAGGAAGGCCCGGAAGGTCGGATCCTGACACACTGCATGGCAGTAGCCGAAACCGGCCAAGGCACCCAGGTAGCAGACGACCTGATGTCCGGCGTTGAGCATCCGCAACTTCATCAGCTCGTACGGCGCGACGTCCTGGACCAACTGAACCCCCACCTCCTCCCAAGCCGGTCGGCCAGTTGGGAAGTTGTCCTCCAACACCCATTGGGTGAACGGCTCGCAGACCACCGGCCAGACATCGTGCACGCCGAATTGCTCGGCCAGAGCGGCGCGGTCAGCATCGGTGGTGCCTGGGGTGATGCGGTCCACCATCGAGTTCGGGAAGGCCACCGACTGATCGATCCAGTCGGCATGGGCGGGGTCGAGTAAGCGGGCGAAGGAAACGATGGCTCGACGTGCCACGTGCCCGTTGCCCGGCACGTTGTCGCACGACATCACGGTGAACGGGGCGATCCCCCGGCTGCGACGCAGTGCCAGGGCTGCCGTGATGAGCCCGAAGGCCGTTTCGGGCTCGGCCCCCGGCTGCAGGTCGGGCTGGATCGAAGGATGGTCCACATCGAACTCCCCGGTCACCGAGTCAGTCAGGTATCCACCCTCGGTGATGGTCAACGACACAATCCGCACTGATGCGGCGGCCATCGCCTCCACGACAGCCCGTGTGTCGTCATGGAGGTACATCATGCCGCTGATCGACCCGATGATCCGGGGCTCCAACCGACCATCGGGATGCTTGATTACCAGGGTGTAGAGGCCGTCCTGGCCGTTGAGCGCGTCGACAATCCGGCGGTCGTGCGGCAGGCACGCCGACTCCGCGCAACGCCCAGTCGAGGTCACGACCCGACGCCATCAGGCAGTCCAGGTACATCGCCTGGTGGGAGCGGTGGAAGCCGCCCACCCCCAGGTGCATGATGCCGACCGACATCGCCGCCCGGTCGTAGGTCGGCACGCGGATCCGTCCGGCCAGCTCCGGCAAGGTGGCCCATGCCACGGCGGTACCCGCGTCGGTGGAACCCATGATGTCCACTCCCCTCAGCGGTTCGTGTATCCGCCATCGATGGGTAGCGACACACCGGTGATCATGGCAGCATCGTCACCCAGCAAGAAGGCGATCGGGCCGGCGATGTCATCCGCGGTCGCCCACCGGTGCAGGGGCATCTGCGCCAGGAAAGGCTCACCGATCTCTGGACGCCCCCAGTAGAACTGAGACATCTCGCTCATCACCACGGTTGGGTTCACGCTGTTGACCCTGATGTTGTGCTGGCCCAGCTCCAGGGCGCACACCCTGGTGATGTTGTCGAGGGCGGCTTTGGACGAACCGTAGGAGATGTGGCCGTTGAGCGCCACCAGACTGGCCTGACTTGACACGTTGACGATCGAACCGCCACGTCCTGAGGCGATCATGGACGGCGAGACGTGCTTGATGACCAGCAGGCTACCGCGGGCATTGATGCTCATCACCTTGTCGAACACGTCGATGTCGGTGTCTTGGGGTGTCGCGATCTCACCGCCCCAGCCACCGCAGTTCACGACACCCCACAGGTCGAGGCCCTCGACGGCCGCCATGATGCTCTCCTCAGAAGTGAGGTCGAAGGGCAGCGGCTGCGCGCCGGTCGCGGAAGCCAGCTGTTCCAGCTTGTCCACAGATCTGCCTCCGGCAACCACGTGGGCTCCCTGACTGATCAGGCGGTGCACGGTGGCACCGCCGATGCCACCGGTGGCGCCGGTCACGAGAATTGTGCGCCCTGCGAAGTCGGTCATGATGTGTGCCTCATTCCTTTGGAGTCTGGGTATCGCGCGCAGCTGACCCGGCCGGCCTGGTCGAGAGCTCGCGCTGACGCCGGGCCAGGGTGTGGCTGATGTCGCGAGTGGCTGGGTAACAGGCGAGGTACAGCGCGTAGAGCTCGTCGTAGTTATCGCGGGTCTCCTCGTTGGGCCGGCAGATCCGGTGGGTCGGGTTCCAGCTGCTAATCGACACGTCCAGGACACTGGCGGCGGCGAGATAAGCGGCCCCGTAGCTCGCCCCGATCGTCTGGGTGGGGATGACCTGCTCTACGCCGGTCACGTCACTGACGATCTGGGTCCACAGATCGCCCTGGGTTCCCCCGCCGACCGCGACCACACGATCGATCTGCCCACCCGCCGCCCGAAAGGTCTCGATGTTGTGGCGGACCCCCAGCGCGGTCGACTCCAGGGCCGCCCGGTAGAGGTCACCGCGGGTGTGCGAGACCGTCAGCCCGGCGAAGATGCCGCGGGCGTCGGGGTCGGCGACCGGGGTACGCTCCCCCGCGAAGTACGGCAGGCACAGCAGTCCGCGGGCTCCCGGCCCCGACTCCTCGGCCAGCCGCAGCAGTTCGACGTAGTCGGGCCGGCCGAACAGCTCGCGAAGCCAGCTGGTGATCGCTCCCGAGGTGGCCATCCCGGCCGCCAGGTTACGGGTGTCGGGCAGGGCGCCAACCGTGCCCCACAGCGCAGGGTGGGTCAGCGGCTCGACGACCGTGTTGACCATGAACATCGTCGTGCCGTACATCAGCATCAGGTCGCCGACGTTGTGGGCGTCGACACTGACTGCCTCCGACCAGGCGTCGATGGTGCCGGTGATGACAGGGGTGTCAACCGCCAGCCCGGTGCGAGCCGCGGCCTCCTCGTGGATCGTCCCGGCCACCTCGGTGGCCCACTTCAGCGGGGGCAGCTCGAGCTCGGGAGCGATCCGCTTCACCCACGGGGCATACCAGTCGCGGGCGTGGGTGTCGTACAGGGGCGTGGCCTGGCTCGCCGACTGGTGGTCGAGAAGATAGGCCCCGGTCAGGCAGTACGCCAGCCAGCTGCTGGGCATGAAGAGCCGGCGGGCGCGGGCGAACACCTCAGGCTCGTGCTCGGCGATCCAGGCGAGCTTGGGGCCTACGGCCTGGGTGGACAGGGCCGAGCCGCAGCGAGCCAGCACCTCGTCGCGCCCCAGCTCAACGTCCAGGGCCTCGATCTGGGCCGTGGCCCGGGTGTCCACCCCGTACAGGATGGCCGGCCGCAGGGGCGTCATCTGCTCGTCGGTGACCAGCACGCAGGGACCCATCCCACTGACCCCCACGGCATCCACCTGCCCGGGTGCGACGGCCACCAGCTCGGCCATGATGGTGACGCACTCGTGCCACCAGATGTGGGCATCCATCTCGACCCACCCCGGATGGGGCCGCGACACCTCGTGCGAGCGAACGGCTTGGCTGAGCACCTCTCCGGACCCGTTGACGAGCACGCCCTTGCTGCTCGACGTCCCGATGTCGACACCTATGAACAACGACATATCCACTCCTGTCTTCTGGCCCGTTGAACAACGACATATCCACTCCTGTCTTCTGGCCCGTCACAGGCCCTTCCGCACCGGTCGGCCCGGTGGGTCAGCCCGCCAACTCCTCGGTGAGCTGCTGGAAACGATCAAAACGCGGGCCGTAGTCGAAGGTCTCGCTCGGAGCCAGCGCGTCCTCCAGCTCCATCCCCGCTCCGGTGACCTCGTGGCCATGGGCCGCCCAGCCCAGCCGGGCCGCGCCGAGCGCGGTGACGTTCTCGGTGCGGCATCGTCGTACCGGACGTCCCACTACATCGGCCAGCAGCTGCTGGAACCTCCGGTCCCGGGTGCCGCCCCCCACCAGGAGCAGCTCGGCCATGCCGGACCCGGGAAGGGTCGCCACCGCACGCCGGGTGAGGAATGCCACCGACTCGAGCGCGCTGCGCAGCAGGGTATTGCGGCCCGAGTCCAGTCCCAGCCCATGCCAGCCCGCCGATCCCGCCGAGATCGGACGGGGCAGCCGCTCGGCAGCGAAGTACGGCAGGAAGACCGCCGAGCCCACCGCCAGCGGACCGCTGTCGAGGGAGCCGTAGAGCTCGGCCCAGCCGGCGCCGACCACTTCACACACCCGGGCGAGGGCCAGCCCCCCGTTCATGGGGGCGACCATGGCGTAGTAGTCACCGGTGGCCGAAGCAAAGGTGTGATGGCGCGGTATGGCGTCCGCCCGAGGCTCGGTCCCTGGGGAAATCACCTGGATCCCGGTCCCCACGGTCACGATGAGCTGGTCGGGCCCCGGATCCACCGCGACCAGGGTGGCAGCGGCGTCGCCGCAACCCACGCTCACCGGGATGCCAACCGGCAACCCCCACGACCATGCCTCGGCAGGTGCCAGCGTCCCGACAGGGGCGGTCGAGGGCCAGACCCGCGGCAGCAGGCGAGCCTCGATCCCGGCAGCCGCGACCACCGGGGCACACCAGTCGTTGGCAACCACATCCCACAACAAGGTCGCCGAGGCGTCTGACGGATCCGTCACCGCCTCCCCCGGCACCAGCTGCATCCGCAACCAGTCCTTGGGAGCCACTATCGTGTCCGCCGCCTGGATGCTCTCGGGCTCGTGACGGATCAGCCAGGCCAGCACCGGCCCCGCCATACCAGCCGTGATCGGGTTGGCCAGGGAGGCCCGCACCGCCTCTGGAACGTCCCGCCAGAGCGCCAGCTCCGCATCTGCCCGGCTGTCGGGCCACAACACGGCATCACGCACCGCAGCCGTACCGCGGACCAGGACCACGCCATGCATCTGCCCGTCGATGCCCACGGCGACGACCCGGACATCTGGACACTGCGACAGCACGTCACCGACAGCGGCCCGCGCGGCAACCGCCCACTCGGTTGGCGGTGTCTGCGCCCACCCGGGGTGGGGCGAGCGCACGGCGAAGGGACGGGCCGCCGCTGCCAGGGCATTGCCCTGGGCATCTACCAGGGCGCACTTCACACCACTGGTGCCCAGGTCGATGCCGAGGCTGACCCCGCGCCTGTCCACGCCTCATCCCCTTCGCAGTCCCTGCCGATTTCCCTTTCGACGTGCTGTTCGGTCTCACCAGCAGGTGTAGCCGCCATCCACGACAACGTTGCTGCCCGTCATGAAGCTGGAGGCATCCGAGGCGAGAAAACGCACGACCGCAGCCACCTCCTGGGTCTGTGCGGGGCGGCCCATCGGAGTCTCCCTGAACCAGGTCTGGGTCCACTCTGGCTGTTGCTCGATCACCTGGTCGAGGATGGCTGTGGCGGTGTACCCCGGCGAGACCGAGTTGATCCGCACCCCGCGACCGCCCCACTCGCCGGCCAGCGACTTGGTCAGCAAGATGACGCCGGCCTTGGACGCGTTATAGGCCACCTGGGGCTGCGGATGGTTGGAGACCACGCCAGACATTGAGGCGATGTTGACGATGACACCATGGCCTCGTTCCAGCATGTGCCGGCCCACCTCGCGACAGCAGTAGAAGGTGCCGTCAAGGTTGACAGCCATGACGGCCCGCCAGTCCTCATCAGACATCTGCTCCCCGGCGGCGTTCCGGCAGATTCCGGCGTTGTTCACCCAGATGTCGATGGCGCCCTGGGTGCCCACCAGGTCGCTGACAACCTGTTTCACCGACGCCGAGGACGTCACGTCGATCCGGACAAACTCGGCACCCACTTCGGCCGCGGTGCGCTCCCCGGTCTCGGGGTTGAGGTCGGCGATCACCACCTTCGCACCTGCCTCGGCCAGTGCCTCGACGATGGACCGTCCGATGCCCTGGGCGCCCCCGGTGACCACCGCCAGTCGACCGCTGATGTCCTGGCCCAATGCGTTATCAGTCATCTCAAGCTTCCTTCGTGGATGTTGTGCCAGTAGGAGTACCAACCGGTCGGGTAGCCGTCCAGAGCAGCGTCGGCATCAGCGGCGAGCCCCCAGGGTCGCCCATGGGCGTGCACCACGGCGGTGAGCCGGGCCAGTCGATCGGCCGCGACCCCGATTCCTTTCTCACGGACCGGAGCTTCTTCTGCCGCCGCTGCGTCCCATACCGCCCGCCCGGCGATGAAACCAGCCGAGCCCGCCTTGGCTGCGATCTCGGTCTGCACCATGAACTCGTCGTAGGTCACTCCTGCTGAAAGCAACAACCACAGCTTTCCGAGGTCCCTGGTGGTCATAGCTCAAGTCCTTGCTGGGGTTGGAGATGCACCTTGATGGCGTCGGGGCTCGCCATCGCGCTGACCGCCTCGTCGAAGTCCTCCAGGCTGACGCGATGGGTGATCAGGCTTCGCATGTCCTCGACGATGGAGGGCATGGTCTGCGCGGCCAGCGGGTAGGAGTCGGCGACCGAGTTGGAGCCGATGATGCGCCACTCCTTCTCGTAGAGGTCGTACGGGGAGTAGGGCAGGACGGCTGCGGTGGGCGCCACCCCCATCTGGATGAAGGTGCCACGCTTGCGAAGTCGGCCCAGCCCGTCGCTGATGGCAGGCAACGCTCCGGAGGCATCCAGCACGTAGTCGAACTGCTCGTCGGTGCCGAGCCCGGCGACATCGCCGGCACTGGCGACGGCGCCCAGGTCCAGCGCCCGGGCCTGACGTTTCTCGTGCGGCTCGACCACGCAGACGTCTAGGCCTCGTGCCCGGGCTGTCACCAGGGCCATCAGCCCGATGGCACCCGCGCCGTAGACCAGCATCGTGCGGTCCCCCTCGACCTGCCCGCGTTCCATGGCGTGCAGGACGCACGAGAGAGGCTCGATGAGGGCGGCTGTCTCGGCATCCAGGGAGTCGGGCAGGCGCACCGCCAGACGGGCTGACACGGCAACCTTCTCGGCCAGGGCACCCGTCCGGGTGATGCCGATGGCGGTCCAGCGCTCGCACAGGTTGTATGCCCGCCGACGGCACCACTCGCAGTCCCCGCAGTAGGTGTTGGGGTCGGCGCCCACCAGGTCGCCGCGCGCGAAACCGGTCACCCTCTCCCCCACGGCGCTCACATGGCCTCCGAACTCGTGGCCGATGACCAGAGGGAAGGCGATGTGCCCGTAGTCCCCCTGGACGATCCGCAGGTCGGTACCGCAGACCCCCGAGGACTCGACGTCGATGACGATCTCGTCCGGTCCCGGCGTCGGGTCGGGAAGCTCCACGAGGTGGTGCTGTCCCGGACCGGTCAGCTCGAGGGCACGCATCAGTGGCCACCTCCAGGTCCGACAACGACCTTGCCCGAGGTATTGCGCGCGGCCAGCTCAAATGCCACTGCCGCCTCCGCGAAAGGAAAGCGGTCGGAGATGATCTCCTCCTCGGGAAGATCCGCAGCCATCCCGAGCGCGGTGACGATGTCCTCCTCGGTGTAGTTGGCACAGCCCTGGACCCGCAGCTCCCAGTCCTGCACCAGTGGCATCGGGATCGCGAAGTCGCGTGGCGGCACCCCTACCACCAGCAGCGTGCCGGAGCGTCGCAGCACCGACACGGCCTGAGGCACGGAGTGCTCGTTGGCCACACAGTCGAAGACAAAGTCGGCCGGACCGCCGAGCCCGGCCCGGACCTCGTCGGCGAAGCCCGGCGCGGAGGCATCCACCGCGACATCGGCCCCGTGGCGCAGGGCGCGTTCGCGTTTGTCGGACTCGAGGTCGGTCACCACGATGGTCCCGGCCCCGGCCCGGCGGGCAGCCAGCACGGCGAACAACCCGATCGTGCCGGCTCCCAGCACCACCACCCGCGCACCGGTGAGGTCACCGGCGATGCGGGCGGCATGGACGCCAGTGGCCAGGCACTCGACCAGCACCGCCTGCCGGTCGGTGACCTCGTCGGGAACGGCGTACAGGTTGCCCGCAGGTGCCAGGAGATAGTCAGCCATCGCGCCGGGGAGCGCGCCGGAGGGATCGCAGCCGATCCAGCGCAGGTCCTGACAGGCGTTGGTCCGGCCGGCACGGCAGTTCATGCACTCACCGCAGGAGACGTTGGGCTTGAGCATCACCCGCTGCCCCACCGCTGGGAAGGGCACCCCGAGACCAACCTCGGCAACCGTTCCGGTCGCTTCATGTCCCGGGTAGTACGGCGGGGACAGCAACGGGTGATGGCCGGCCACCGCATGGGTGTCGGAGCCGCAGACCCCGGCCAGGGCGATACGGACCAACACGTGGCCCGGCCCTGGGGCCGGGACCGGTACCTCCGTCACCCCGACTTGGCCGATCTGCTCGGCGACGACGCGCATCATGGTGCTCATACGGACTCCCCTACTTCACGGCGCCGAGGGACAGACCCTGGACGAGCTTGTCCTGGGCCACCCAGCCGACGAGGATGACAGGAATGGACACCACCAGCGCGGCTGCGGACAGCTGGGCTATGAAGGAGTCCCCAACCAGCTCCTCCACGGCACGACGCCACACGGCGGGCCGGGACACCCCGTCGGTGATCCCGCTCAGGTCGAAGCCGTCGAAGGTGACGTTGTCGAGGTGGAGCTCGGGGCTGGGGTCGGGACAGTCGAGGGCTGCCCTGCTCAGTGCCATCCGGTCCGCGACCGTCTCACAACCGAGCAGGGTGGCGAGCCGGGCCAGCGTGATGCCGGTAGGCAGTGCCCCCAGGACGGTCCACCGGTCGCCGAGCGGATGCCAGTCGACGGTGCCTCCACCCTGGACCACCGTCATCATGGCCTCGGGGGTCAGGGCGGGGGTGATGATGCGCACCTGTGCCTCGGCCGTGCCGAGGGAAAGTCCAAGGAACCCGGGGGCGCTGTCACCGGCTGCCAGTGCCCCGACCGGGTGGTCGTGACCCCCGGTGGCAACGTTTGCCTGCTGCATGGAGGCAGGCAGCGACGGCAGGACTCGTCCCAGCAACGTCCCGCCCGGCACGAGCTCTCCGGGCAGCAGCCACCGGCCGGCGCCGAGGAACTCCAGCGCCTCGTCCCACCAGCTCCGCGCGACGATGTCGACCAGACCGGTGCGCGAAGACGTGGAGATCTCGGCGGCCTGGACCCCGCAGAGCCGCCAGGCGATGTAGTCGGGGATGTTCAGCCAGCGCTGCCCGCGGCTGAAACGGTGCCCCCTCTGGCGCAACATGTCGAGCTTGACGATGGACGGCGAGATCGAGCAGTCCCGACCGGTGGTGAGCATGAAGTGCTGACGGCCCAGGGCCTCCTGCACCCGGGCCGGATCCCCCAGGGTGTGGTGCCACGCGAAGGCGGGCGCGAGCGGGCGCGAGTGGGCATCGAGCAGGGCGCCGGTCTCGGCCATGCCGGTCACGCCGATAGACACCACCCTGTGCCCTTGGGCCTGCGCCCAGTCAGCTTCCGCGCCAGCGACTGCCACGGCCACGTCCGCGAACTCGTCGAGGTCGGCCTGGGTACCGTCGGCCCGCTGCTGCCAGGGGGTGAGCGCCGATTCGCAGTGCAGCTCTGAAGCGTCCAGACCGACCACCTCTGCCTTGATCCTGGTAGTCCCCACGTCGATACCCAGCGCAACGTTGTCACCCATGGTGATGTCCGTTCACCCTGACCAGCGCCGCCGAGGGCTCGGCGAGCGGCTGCTCAGGTGTGGTCAGCTCATGAACCGCGATTCGCTCGGCGAGGTCCTGCCTGATGGGAAAGAGCGTGGTGTGGTGTGCGACGGCGCTGGAGGCCCACAGCATAGCCGTGGCGAGCCGTTCCTCCCGGGTCTGCCCACCGCCGAAGAAGCCGGCCAGGAGGGCGTCGCCTGCGCCGACCGAGTTGACGAAGGGGATGTCGGTGGCGCGGGCGTACAGGACGCCCGCATCGTCAACGAGGAGAGCGCCGGTCGGCCAGCACGTCGGTGTTGTTCGATAAGAAGCTCCCCGCTACCCAAATCACCACGGCGCTGGCGACGAACACCCAGCAGATCGGCCCAGAACGGCAGGTGCGGTAGCAGGTTCATCGGACCTCCACGTGGCCGCAGGACGCGGTGTCAACCTGTCACAGACACACCCGCGTCGATCAGGAGGGCCAGCGTATAGCCCCAGCAATGTCACCGGCACACCAACAATTGTGTCAGCGACGGCCGAAAATGAACCCCGGCGTGTCCGGAGGCTCCGATCCGTGAGGATGGAGCTATGTCCAACACGTCGAACAGGTATCCGCAGGAGTTGAAGGAGCGGTCGATTCGGCTGGTCGGGGAGGTGCGTGACCAGTACGGCTCGGAGTGGGAAGCGATCGAGTCGGTCGCCTCGAAGTTGGGGATCGCGTCGGCGGAGATGCGCAAGCTGCGCGCCGAGGTGCGGGAGCTTCGCCGGGCCAACGAAATCCCCACGGCTGGAGGCTGTCGCAGGAATCTCTCGGCCGCGTGAGGTCGCGGGTGGATGGGCATCGGCCAGGCGCCCGGGGCGGGGACCGTCAGGCCAGGCGGTAGACCTTGAGCAGGTTGTGCGGTTCACTGCGCATCAACGGGGCGTTTCGCCATCCCTGTCGTCGGTGGGGCTGCTGATGTCCGGTGGGATGGTCTGGCCGGACCTATCTAAGGTGGTGCCTTCCTCAGCGGGCGAGTCGTCGTGATGAGGGTCGACTTCGTCAGCCTTGCGGAACTGGTCGTCGACGTCGGAGCGCTGACTGGACGCCTCAGCCTTCCGACGCTCAGCGGCCAGAGCCAGTTGCTTGGCCTCCGCGGCTTTGATATCCGACTCGGCTTGCGCCGCACGGGCACGGGCGTCAACCTCGGCCGCCTTACTCTCACGTTGTTGTACGTGGCTGGACTGCTCCCGTGCGTCCGACCGCAGGGACTCAGCGCGCTCGGCTTGTTTCGCCTTCCGCTGGCGACCTCCGATAACGACTACTGCCGCGATGACGGCGATCACCACAACGGCCAAGATGAGCCACAGCAATGCGTTGCCTTTCATAGCGTCCTCCTAGGTCAGCCCGATTGGGCTCAGCTCAGCTCGAAGGCTGCGGAAATCGGCACTTTACTTTGGGGTTGACCCCCAGGTAGTTCAGGGGTCCGGCCACGACCGTGACGGCGACCGTCGCCACCCCCGCACAGTTCTGCGGCGAGGAACCAAAGTAGCCTCGCTGGCCCACTGCCACCGCGCCGATCGCCAACCAGATGACGACCACCAGCCCCACAAGCCTCCGCATGCGAACCAGCCTACCCGTGGGTGAAAGCCGCAACCACCACACAATCCGGTTCCCCAAGGTCACGCCCGCGGCGAAGAACCCGGCGGCCGCCAGTGGTGGCCCCCGGCGCCGGCTGACCGGGCTTGTGGAACAGCTCAGTTGCGCGGTGACGTAGCTGCGGCTCCCACCGCGAGCGGCAGCCTGCGCGCGACTACCTGATCGGTAGGCATCTGGGTGGTGCTCTCTTTCGTCGCGACCAACCAAGGCTGGGGCGCCGCTTAGATGAAGCGCGCAGATACAAGCCACAGGCAGGTCGCGCAGGTAGAAGCCACGGGCAGGTCGAGGACACCTACGGGTCTTTCAATCTTGTTGGGAACGTCCTTGTCTCCGAGTACGGCCCAGCCTTCACCTGTTCTTGCCCAGTGGCGATCCTTGGGCGGTGGGTCCAGTCAGTGTGGGGTTCCGGTGACGGCGAGCGATCTCGGGTCGATGCCGAGCCGTGTCGTGGGTGAGGGTTGGACCTAGGCCAGGCGCAGCGATGCCGATCCACATTGCCGACCAGGTGAGGCCGTGCTCTGACCCGACGTTCCCTGGCGGGTGCCGTGGGGCCGGGTAGCCCGCGTCGGCCCAGTCAACGCCGGGGGTTCGCAGATTCCACTTCGTCAGGAGATAGGGGTGAGGTCTGTCGGTCTACACTTTCCCCATCTGAGAGGCGAGCGGGCAGGGCCACTGCGTGACGCGCACTTGGGGTATGAGGTGCGCGGCGGGCCATCCAGGGCCAGCCGGGCAGAACGGGAAGGACGTTCAGATGATCATTTTGGGAATCGTGCTTGTGGTCGTGGGACTGGTCGCAGGCATACCCATTCTGGAGACCATCGGCGTCATCTTGTTGGTGGTTGGCGCGATCTTGTGGGTCCTGGGCTCGATGGGCCGCGCGGTCGGCGGACGGAAGCACTACTACTGACAGGGATGTCACATACTGGCGGGCAGCCCTAAGGGTGGGCGGCGGGTCAAACCGCCCCCATGTCATTTCATCGAACGAGAAGGGGGCCAGTGATGGGCTGGGACGACAAGGTGAGGAACAAGAAGGACGAGGCTGCGGGCGCGGCCAAGGAACACATTGGCAAGGCGACGCACGACGAGCAGATGGAAGATGAGGGCAAGACCGATCAAAGCGTGAGCAACCTCAAGCAGGCTGGCGAGAAGGTCAAGGACGCTTTCAAGAAGGACTGAACCATTAACGCCGGAACTATCACGCCGCCTCGCGGGCCGGCACGTGGGGTCAGGAATGCCGGTAGCCGGGTGGTTACTGAACCCCCCGCGAACGCGCAGATCCCTCGCGAGCCTGTCATCGCGGTGATGGAGCACGGGCTGACGGCAATGTGGGCCTCGCCGCTTTCGCACGGACCAGTAGCCAGGGCCCCTCTGTGATGAGACCCGGTGTCGGCGGCAAGGTTGAACAGGCAGGCAACAGCGCATCGCTGGAGGCGGTTGCCCGCGTGGGGTTGATCGCCTACGGCGTGGTACACCTCTTGATCAGCTGGCTGGCGCTGCAGCTCGCATGGGGCGCAGCGGCGAGGAAGAGCGCCGACCCCTCCGGGGCCCTGAGAACAGTGGCTGATCAGCCCGTAGGCAGGATCTTGTTGTGGCTGGTTGCACTCGGCTTGGTGGCGCTCGCACTGTGGCAGGCCAGTGAAGCCATCTGGGGCTACCGCAACCGCGAGGGTGCCGACCGGATCCGCAAGCAGGTCACCAGCGGGGCCGTCGCCATGATCTACGCTGCGCTGGGGGTCGGCGCGGCGTCGGTCGCGCTCGGCTCCAGATCGTCGAGCTCACAGTCCCAGCAGCAAGCCACCTCAGGTGTGCTGGGCTGGCCCGCCGGGCGGGTGATCGTGGTGGTCGCGGGGCTGATCATCGTCGGCGTCGGCGTGGCCGGGGTGGTCAAGGGCATTCAGAAATCCTTCAGTGAGGAGATCGACACGTCATCGATGTCCCCCGCGTTCCGTGAGGGCGTCGCACGCCTAGGTCAAGTCGGATACATCGCCAAGGGGGTGGCCCTGGGGTTGGTGGGGGGTCTGCTCAGCTATGCAGCCCTGACCTTCCAGCAGCAGAAGGCGCCGGGGCTGGACGGCGCCCTCCAGACGATCCTGGCGCAGCCGTTCGGGAGGTTTCTTCTCACAGCCGTGGCGCTCGGATTCTTGGCCTTCGGTCTGTTCGCGATACTCCAGTCGCGTTACCGCCGGATGTAGCCCGGCGGCACCTGCCTGACCGGCCTGGACCAGAACGCGTGTTCTTCGCGCGCCGCCCAGATTGACTAGGGCGCCCTCTAGCAGATCCCTATGCGGGCCCGTGTAGTCGCCTGCTTGCTGCAGTTGGCGACCGTAGACCTGACCCTCCGTCGCTACGACACGGATGGTCGCCGTAGCGACGAGCACCGTGCTGCGAGGAAGCCTGCGCTCAGCGTTCAACGCCCGTTCGCCAGCACCTTCGCCGCAGATCCGTTTTGGCCGGTGGACCCCGGAACGGCCAACCGTGAGAAGACCGGTTCCGGCAAACGGCGGCACCGTTGTGGCGCGAACGGCGGTTGTGGGATTCTTCGCGCTCGGGTTGTGGCAGCTCGCCAACGCCCTCGCGTCGCGTCCTTCCCCGGGCTCCTTCTCGTCTGATGCGTGAACAGCGTGTTGGCGCGGGCAATGGCCTGCCGTCCCTGCACGCAAGCAGCGATCTCTGTTAGTAGTAGTGCTTGCGTCCGCCGATGGCGCGGCCCATGGATCCCAGGACCCAGAGGATCACGCCGACAACGATCAGGATGCCGCCGATGGTCTCCAGGATGGGAATTGCCGCGACCAATCCGATGACCACAAGCACGATTCCGAGAATGATCAATTGAGGTTCCTTCCACCGTGCATGAACGGCCCTGTCCAGGCTTGGGTTAAATGATGTCAGCAGTCCGACTGCTCAACTAATCCGGTTCAGACTCCGCGTCGGCCGCCTGGCGACGAGCCACACCCGGTGACCGGTCCGACCCGCCAGCGTTGTTGTTGCGGGCGTGCCCGCGCATGAGCTGGTAGGCGTGATCGACCGTGACCGATTTCCTGTGGGCGGTGATCCCCTTGGCCTGTTCGATGACGACCCGTGAGTCCAGTGCCTGCTGCAGTTGCTTGCTCAGCTGCTCCTGGTCGTGCAGCTTGGCGGCGTTGAGCACGTAGCTGGTCGCCACGTCGGCCAGGACCACGGCCACCTCGATGTCTTGGTCCGACCAGTCCCGCGGCTCGCGTGAGTAGATGTTGAGGGCGCCGATGACTTCGTCGCCATCGCGCATCGGGATCCCGGCCATGCCGGCGATTCCCAAGTCAGTGGCGGTGGCCGAGTAGTGCGGCCATCGGGCTGACTCCTGGCGCACATCGGTCACCCGGACCACCTCGCCGGTCTCGTAGGCGTCCCGACACGGGCCTTCCTGATGCTCCTCCTGGCTGCGTTCCAGCTCTTTGGAATCGGGGCTCACCGCCGTCACGAACTGCAGCTGCCCCTCCTCGGCCATGGTGACCCCGCTGCCGCCCAGGCCCAACACTGCAGTGACGCTCTTGGTGAGTTCAGCCAACGCTTCAGCGTCAAGGTCATGGTGCTCCGGCAGAACCACGGAGAACCGTGACAACGTCTTCATGAACAACCGCTGATCATACATCTCTTGGCGTCCCTCGGCTTACGCCGCCGGGTCGGCGGCTCACCGCAGCGCGGACCGAAAACAACAGGATCGTGGGTCACCGCCCGGGCGC